>CEUK01009293.1_pt1 | contig 19434 bp, 17 predicted proteins | sample 356451 | NCBI WGS metagenome assembly CEUK01 (sample SAMEA2622843, study PRJEB7988) | marine metagenome | isolation source: saline water (ENVO:00002010), including
CCAAAACATTATTCACCTGATTAGGATGATCACTCCTGCCAGTAGCCATGATAATATCTTTCCTAGCTTTTATTGCTTCATCATAAGGGATTTCAGGCTCTGGATTTGCCAATGCAAAAACAATCGGATTTGTTGCCATTCCCATTATCATATCTGAATCAACTAACCCCCCTCTACTCAGTCCTAAGAAAATATCAGCTCCATCTAAAGCATCTTTTAATGACTTGTATTCCTTTTTAGTTGCAAATTCTTGCTTCCTTTCATCTAACCCCTCTCTACCATTGTAAACATGGCCTTTACTATCAAACATGGCGATGTTCTCACGAACAAGCCCAAGTTTCATATATAGCTCTAAACAAGACATAGCCGCTGCTCCGGCACCACTTACAACTATTCTTACATTTTTGATGTCTCTAGCTGTTAGTTCAAGAGCATTAAGCAAAGCAGCTGCAGAAATGATGGCTGTCCCATGTTGATCATCGTGCATTACTGGAATATCCAGTTCATCCTTAAGCCTTCGTTCTATTTCAAATGCTCCAGGAGCTTTTATGTCTTCTAGATTTATTCCGCCAAAAGTTGGTGCGATAGCTTTTACAGTTGAAACAAAATGGTCAACATCGCTTGCATCTACTTCAATGTCAAACACATCAATGTCCGCAAATACTTTAAACAGTACTCCCTTACCCTCCATAACAGGTTTTCCTGCAATTGGACCAATATCTCCTAGACCCAAAACTGCTGAACCGTTACTAATGACCGCAACTAAATTTCCCTTAGAAGTGTACTTATATACATCATCTGGATTTTCAGCAATTAAAAGACAGGGTTCTGCTACTCCAGGGCTATATGCCAAGGACAGATCCCGTTGAGAACTATATGGTTTTGTTGGGACAACCTCAATTTTACCCTTTCTACCACGTGAGTGATAGTCAAGTGCTTCCTGTTTACTTGGAGGTTGCATTGCGCTTATTTGGCTACAACGAATCTCTTAGTTGATGTAGATGTCCCGTTTACTTCTAGAGTTGAGAAGTATAGTCCAAGCGTGAGCTCTGCCCCATCAATTACTAATATTCCATTTGAAGTTAAAGAAGTAAATCTTACAACTTCTTTTCCCGTGATATCACGAATTACAATTTCACCTTTAGCTCCCGTTGGAATAGAATAATCAATCATTCCATTATCTATTATTGGATTTGGATAAACCACTGAATGAAATGATTGCTCAATGATTTCATTTACATCAGCTGTAGCACTTACCACATATGTGATCGTTGCACAAGACCCAATATTTTCATTTCCAACAGGGTGGAAACAATATTCAATGGTTGATATCCCCAAAACATCATTAGGATAGAAGTAAGCAATGAAAGATGAATCTGCTTGGTTTTGAGGAATGTTAACTACAAAGCCCTCGTTTGATGAACTTTCATCCTCACCGTAATTGTAGCAAATAGGACCCCAACAAAATTTCTCATATGACCCGACACCTCCTTGAACAAAGGGATAGTTATAAGGGTCTACTTGATCAATATAGTTTCTTGAACACATTAATTCTTGCGTGCCAAATTGGTTATTTGACACAACCCAAGGAGTTGAAATCTCATTAGTTTGCATTGTGTCAAGAGCAACATAAATAGTGTCTGTTTCAACGGTAATCTCAGGTTGTGCAAAGGCATTTCCTGCAGCTAGAAAAACTAGCCCAAACAATAGATAGTTTATTTTGGTACGAATCATGTATGCTAAGTTAGGGTATACTAAATGAGTAGAATGCCTTTTCTTTGCAACATATCTAAAAACAATAAAATGAAACACCTAATCTTAGCAGTAGCTATAACATTAGGATTTAATGCCAAGTTCGACGCCCAAACTGTAGCGTCAGTTGACCTTAAAAACCTAGAGGGGATGACCGTTAACCCTTCTGATTTAGTTGGAAACGGAAATCCAACTATTATTTGCTTTTGGGCAACATGGTGTAGCCCATGCAAAAGAGAATTAAACAATTACATGGATTATTATGCTGATTGGCAAGACGAAACTGGAGTTGAGTTAATTGCAATTAGCATTGACGATTCTCGTTCAATGAGCCGTGTCGCTCCATTTGTAATGAGTACAGGATGGGAATACGAAGTGCTTCTAGACCCAGCGCGAGATTTTGCAAGAGCAATGCAGGTGATAAATGTGCCTCACACATTCTTAGTAAATGCTGATGGGAAAGTGATTTGGACTCATAACAACTATGCTGAAGGAGACGAAGAGGAGCTGTATGAAGAGCTACTTAAATTAGTGGAATGAGAGGTTTCGTATTCATTTTGATGTTTGTTTTATTCGCTGCTAATAGCGCACAAGCCCAAAACGAAGAAAAATCGCTAGGTGTTGTAACTGGAAATGTCAGTGTGCTTTGGCAGTCATACCAAGAAGACAGCTTAATTGGCGCGGTAGTGCCTCCCTCTAAAACAGGATTCAATGCCTATTCTAACGTCATCTACACTCAGGGCAATTTTTCTGCTGGAATTAGATATGAATCGTATTTAAACTCAGTATTAGGATTCCCAGGAAGATTCACAGGAACAGGAGTTGGTTATAGATTTGCTAGATATGAGGATAGAGAACGTGGGATAGACGTGACAATCGGAAATTTCTACGAGCAGTTTGGAAACGGCATACTTTTCAGATCCTATGAAGCAAGAGATTTGGGATTAGACAATGCTATGGACGGCATTAGGTTAATACTAACTCCAATAGAGGCTCTTAGAGTGAAAATTGTCTATGGTAAACAAAGACTAGATTTCAATGACGGACTTGTAAATGGTGATGGTATCGTAAGAGGAATAAACACCGAACTTTCAATAAATGATTTGTTCAAAGGGTTTAAGGATTCAAAATTTAGAATAAATCCAGAATTTTCATTTGTAAGTAGATTCCAAGAAGGAGGTCAATTTGTTAGAGACGATATTTTATTTGATTTACCACAAAATGTTGCTGGATGGGATGCCGGAACAAGGTTTCAATACGGAACTTGGAGTGGGGGTTTAAACTACACTTATAAAATAAATGACCCATCTGCTGATAATGGGTATATCTACAATGAAGGACAAGCTCTTACATATTATTTGAGTGGTAATATCAAAAAGCTAAGTTTTCTACTTCACAAATCAACTTCTGATAATATGAGTTTTAGATCAGATAGAGATCTCTTACTGTTTGATTCTCCTATTAACAACATTCCGGCAATTACAAAGCCTCATACCTACAATTTGGCTGCAACTTTATATCCATATGCAACTGTAATTACTGGTGAATCTAGTTTTAGAGGAGAGTTATATTACAGTCTACCACGAGGGTCAAAACTTGGTGGTAAATACGGTACGAAGTTGAGTCTTGTATTTGCAACAGCATACAGCCCAGATAGAATAGCTAGAGCTGACAGTATTGATCAACTAATGTACGGTTCTGAATTAAACAGTTGGGGTTTTGGAGAAACTTTGAATGTTCAGGATATAAGTTTTGAATTTGACAGAAAATTCACCAAAAACTTTAAGGCAAAAGCCATGTACATGAACTTGAAGTTCAATACACTTTCAACTCCGGTAACTACTGATTATAAAGGGATAGTTGACGCAAACATTGCTGTACTTGAAACACAATTCAAAACAAAGAAACGCCAAAGTCTTAGGACAGAATTACAAGTTTTAATTACTGGGAGTGATAGCGTTATAACTGATGGTGTTTTAAATATGGTAAAACAGGACAAAGGAGATTGGGCCACTTTCGTGGCTGAATACACTTGGAGTCCACACTGGTTTGTAGGCATTATTGATCAGTATAATTTTGGAAATCATGACGAGAGCAAACGCATTCACTATTTATACGGATCAGCTGGATACATTAGTGGTCCACACCGTTTGAGCATAGGATATGGAAAGAGACGTGAGGGAATTTTCTGTGTAGGAGGCGTATGTCGCGCAGTGCCTGCATCTAACGGGTTTGAGATAACATTTACCTCTAGTTTCTAGACATGCAACCATTATTTAAGCTAATTAGTCTAAATATTAGTATTTTTGTGTCTGACTAAACTCAACTCTTTGAATCTGAAACAATTAAAATATAAAACCATGAAGCAATTTTACATGCTTTTCGCAGCCCTAACATTTGGGTTGTCTGCACTTGCTCAACTTCCAGATGGAAGTACTGCTCCTGACTTCACCGCTACTGACATCGACGGTAATGAGTGGAATCTTTACACACTTCTTGACGAAGGTAAAACTGTTATTTTAGATTTCTCTGCAACTTGGTGTGGTCCTTGTTGGAATTACGCTAATGCTGGAATTTTAGAAGATCTATATTCAACATTTGGACCAAATGGAACGGATGACGTAATGGTTTTTTATTTAGAATCTGATGACACAACAACAGCCGCTGATTTAAACGGAACCGGAACCGCAACTACTGGTGATTGGGTGTCTGTAACCAACTTTCCAATCATTGATAATGCGGGGAATATTTTTGACGATTACTCTAATGCTTACTATCCAACTATTTACACAGTTTGTCCTGATTATACTTTAGTAGAATCTGGACAAGGAACTTTTGAGCAACATGTTTCTGCAGCTTTTGCTCCATGTGATAACTCTGTAAATGGAGCTGCGCCATTAATGACATATAATGGAGAAACTTCTTCTTGTGGGGGGGCTGAATGGGCTGCTTCAACTGAAATTAACAACATTGGATCTGAAGCTATTACAAATATGGTTTTGTCTATTGAGCTTAACGGAGCTATGCAGCCAGACGTAGTTTGGACTGGAAACCTTAATACTGGTGGTTCTGAAGTTGTTGAACTTGGCACTTACTCAGAAACTGGAACACTTGATGTTACTCTTGTTGAAGTAAACGGTGAAGATTGGGAAGCGCATCAAACTATCGACATTGTTGGATCTGTTGAATCTACAACATATGTTCAGGTTCGTGTTATGACTGACAATTGGCCAGAAGAGACTGGTTGGGTTATAGCTGACTCAAATGGTAATGCTGTTGCTGGTTCTGATGTTGGTGGATACACAAATCAGGCAAATACTCTATTTATTGAAGATGTAACTCTTAATTTAAACGAGTGCTACACGTTCACTATGATTGACACATACGGTGATGGACTTTACTCATCACAGTGGGGTAATTACGCAGACGGTTACGCTCAAATCGTGAAGATGGATGGTGAAGCTGAGATAGGATTTGTTCTTGATTACCAAGGTGCTTCAGGAGTTGAATTCTCAGAGCTAGTAATTGGTGTTGAGGCTACTTCAACTACAAACATAGACGAAGAAGAAGTTGCTCTTGAGTCAGCTGTTAACGTTTACCCTAACCCATTCAACGGAAACACAAACCTTACTTTCACAGCAACCGATGCTGGCAATGCAACTGTAGTTGTATACAACCTTGTTGGTGAGAGAGTAATTGACATGAACCTTGGCTCTGTTTCTGCAGGTTCTCAAACAGTACAATTAGATTTCACTTCAATGAATGCTGGAATCTATCTACTAAGTGTAACTGTAGCAGGTGAGACTTCTACTCTTAGAGTGACAAACTCTCACTAAGAAAATAATATTGAAGAACTCCGCGTCTTGCACTTAAATGCAGACGCGGATTTTTTATACTATACAAACCTGACCTAAATGAACCGTTTAAGTCTATTTATAGCTACTGTAATAATCGCATTTTCATCATGTGATGTTCTAGAAGATCCAGGCACTCCTTTTGATGGTGGTTATAATACAGATTTATATGGACCAGCTCCTGTTTTTACAGTTCCTGAACAAACAACAGGTAAAAACGTTTTAGTTGAAGACTTCACAGCACATCAATGTGGTAATTGCCCCGACGCTGCAGTTATTGCTGAAGACCTAATGGCAGCTAATCCTAGTCGAGTTTTTCCGCTTGCAATTCACGCTGGAAACTTAGCAATAACAAATGAAGACTACCCAACAGATTGGACTTGTGCAGAAGGGGATGTCTTTTGGAGTCAACTTGATTTCCAAGCTAACCCATTAGGTAGAATTAACAGATTCGAAGAACCTGGTGATTATTTCTCTCCATCTCAATGGGCTGATATTGTCGAAACTGAAATGAATGTTGAAACTCCACTTGAGTTGCAGATGCAATTAAGTTGGGAGCCAGCTTACGGTCATTTGAACATTCATGTTCACGGCCAATACTTTTCTGATGTTGTAAGTGGTGATCATAATTTATCCATTCTAATTTCTGAGTCGCATATAATAAGCGATCAACTGTACTATGCTAACGGCAATCCAACTAATGCTGTACACATATACGACTATGAATTCAACCATCTATTAAGAGGTAGTGTAACAGGGGCAAATGGCCTTTCTGTAATTACGGATCCAATAGATGGCGATCACTTCCAAGTGGATTACTCATACTTGTGGCATGATGAATGGGTAATTGAAAATTCACAAGTGATAGCAATTGTTAGCGACGAAAATGGGTATGTTTTAAATTGTTTGGGCCAGTATATAACCAATTAAGGTGTCGAAAATATTTACTTTAACAGCTTCTTTATTTTTTGCCTTATTATCTTTTGGACAAACATCCTCATCAAATTCTAAAACTCTTAGCTTCAATGGAGGCATTGTTGGTGGAGCAACTTTATCTCAAATTCATGGCGATGGTATAGGGGGGTTCAATAAATTAGGATATAATCTTGGAGTAACTGTACAGGTATTAAATCATACTGATAGAGGATTACATCTTAGTATCATTTATAATCAGAAGGGAAGTCGTAAACCACCTAACCCAACACAAGGGGATTATGTTACATGGGCTTATAGATTTACTTATATCGACATACCAATTTTGTATGCTTTCTCACTTAAAAAGTTTGGGCTAAAGGATTTACATGTTGAATATGGTCTTCAACCTTCAGTTTTAGTTGCAGCTGAAGAAAATTTTTACGGAGTTGATTTTGACCCAACAAACATTCCTATAAAGGATTATGATTTAAACGTTGTCTTAGGAGTTCAAGTGGAGATGAACAACGGTTCTAGATTCTTTACGAGACTAACTCAAAGCATTATTCCGATTGCACCAAAACCTAACAACCCATTAACTTGGTGGGACAACGCAATGAGAAATATGACTCTTGAGATGGGGTTTATTGGCCTATTTTCTCTTCGTAATTAATAGGTAATCTACTTTTGAGACCTAACGTAGAACTCACAATTTCTCCTTTAGCCTTAAACTTTATTTCACTTCCGCTGATAGCATTGGTAAAATTGTCAACCATTATTCCCCCGATTGCACCCTTTCTAGAAACTAGCTTGAATATTACTTGAGTTGTATCCCTTGAAGACAATTTCACTGATTCAACTAATACCAAGTCACCAGCTACTATATCCCCAACACTTAAAATAATATTAGCTGATTTGATATTAAATGGTATTGGGTTGGGGTTATAAATCCTAACTGCCATATCTGACTTAATGCCTTTCAAACTTAATTCTACGTTTGAAAATCCATCAACTTCTACAACCTCAATTTGTTTGAAGCAGCTTGAAAAAGCCATTATGCAACAAGCGCTCATAAATGCAACTATTGATTTTTTAAGCATTTCCATTTGCTTCAGCGTAGTACTTATAGAAAAGAGGTATTGTTTCTATTCCTTTGAAGTAGTTAAATACTCCATAGTGTTCGTTTGGCGAATGAATCGCATCTGAATCTAGACCAAACCCAAACAAAACAGTCTTCAAACCTAAGATTCTTTCAAAGGATGCAACTATAGGAATTGAACCTCCACTTCTAACAGGGATAGGCTCCTTACCATATGTGTCATGCATAGCTTTTGAAGCTGCCTTATATGCTGGACTATCTGTTGGTGTTACCGCTGGTGATGCGCCGTGCATAGGAGTAATTTTCACACTCACTGATGGAGGTGCAATTTTCTCAAAATGAGCAATGAATTGATCTGTAATCTTCTCAAAATCTTGATGTGGAACAAGTCTCATACTAATTTTTGCTCTAGCAATTGATGGGATAACTGTTTTGGCACCCTCGCCAGTATAACCTCCCCAAATTCCATTTAGATCTAGAGTTGGTCTAATGCTCATACGCTCGGGAGGAGAATAAGAGAGCTCTCCTTCTGTACCTCCAATACCAATACTGTATTTGTATGCGTCTTCACTAAAAGGTGCTCGAGCCATTGCTTTACGCTCAGCGTCACTTAGCTCAATTACATCGTCATAGAAACCATCTACTGTAATTCTTTGGTCTTTATCCTTAAGAGATGCAATCATCTCACATAGAATATTTAATGGATTTGGGGCAGCTCCGCCATATAAACCACTATGGAGGTCTCGGTTTGGGCCTGTGATTTCTACCTCAACATATGAAAGACCTCGAAGACCTACACAAATTGAAGGAGTGTCGTTTGCAATAATTCCTGTATCGCTAACAAGTACCACATCGGCAGCTAGTTTCTCTTTGTATTGCTCTAAAAAATCGTCAAGATTGTCTGACCCAACTTCTTCCTCTCCCTCAATTATAAATTTTACGTTACATGGAACATCGCCTGATGCTACCATGGCTTCAAGCGCTTTTATATGCATGAACATTTGACCTTTATCATCACAAGCTCCTCGGGCAAAAATCGCTCCCTCAGGATGTATGTCCGTCTTTTTAATAATGGGTTCGAAAGCTGGATTATCCCAAAGTTCAATTGGATCAGCAGGTTGTACATCATAATGTCCATAAACAAGAACAGTAGGTACATTAGAGTCAACTATGTATTCTCCAAAAACGATTGGATGACCCGGGGTTACCATTACCTCAACATTGATTGCACCAGCCTTTGTAAGAGAGGATGCTACTGCCTCAGCACACTTTTGCACATCACCATCATAAGCTGGGTCAGCTGAAACAGAAGGTATGCGAAGAAGGTGAAAAAGTTCGTCCAACATTCTTTGGCGATTTTCAGATATATATGTATTCACATTCATACGCCGAAGGTACAAAACCTATCTTCGCAACATGAGCTTAAAGGGACTCCCAAATTTCGATAATACGGAACTAGCTTTCCGCCATCTTTCTGATCGAGACTTAAAGCGGGGGCGAGTATTATTTGAGCTTTTAAGCAGACCTTGGTTAGTTGATGTCGGAAGTCTTTTTGCAAGATTGGCTCTTGCATTAAGAATACCAATTGGATGGGCAATTCGACCCACTGTATATGCTCAGTTTTGTGGTGGCGAAACAATAGAAGAGTCTGAAGAGACAGTTGAACTGTTATACAAAAACCGAGTAAGAACAATACTTGATTACAGTGCCGAGGGAGTTACTTCAGAAGAAGAATTAGATTCAAATTGCTCAGAGATTCTTGCTACAATAGATGCTGCCCGCGAAGACCCTCGTCATGCCTTTTCAGTTTTTAAACCAAGCGGCCTTTCTCTAAAAGGTTTGTTGAGTAAATCAACTGATGATTTTACTATAAAAGAAGAGGAGGAATGGGAAAGAGTGCTTAGAAGAATTAGAACTATTTGTCAAGCAACATCAGACGCAGGAGGAAAAGTCTTAATTGATGCTGAAGAAAGTTGGCTTCAGGATAATATAGATGAAATTGCAGAGGACATGATGAGTGATTATAATAGAGAATCAGTGATTGTATATACCACCGTTCAACTTTATCGAATTGATAGACTTAAATACTTAAAAAATCTCTGTATTAAGGCAAGAGAGTGTGGTTTTAAAATTGGAGTAAAACTTGTTCGTGGAGCATATATGGAGAAAGAAAGGGCAATGGCAATTAAAAATGGATGCCCTTTACCAATACAACCAAATAAAGAAGCTACCGATAGAGATTTTGATAATGCTATTCGGTTTTGCCTAGATAATCTTGATGCCATTCACATTTTTGCTGGAACTCATAATGCTGAAAGTACTTTAATGCTTTGTAAAGAAATGAGTGAAAGAGGTATTGAAAATGATGATCCTAGAATTTCATTTTCACAGCTTCTAGGGATGAGTGATCAAATCTCATTTAACCTAGCAGCACATGGTTACAATATTGCAAAGTATGTGCCTTATGGACCAATAAGAGAGGCTATTCCTTATTTAATTAGAAGGGCAAAGGAAAACACGTCTATAGAAGGTCAAACTTCTAGAGAATTATCTCTAATAGATAAAGAGTTAAAAAGAAGAAAGAAGTTAATTTAACTGCTCCTCATATGTGTTCATCATTCCAAAACAACCGAAACCACTACTTATATTAGAATACATTAAGTCTGGCTCTGCGAAAGGGCTTCCTGATTGATTAAGGTACGAATCTACACTGTTATAATGTTCAGCAAGAGAAGGGCTTAAAGAAGAAATTCTACAAATCATATACTGAAACTCATAATAACTTGGTTTCTCATCACGCGTAATAAAAAACGTGATATTCTCAAGTCCATTATAAATATTTGAAACAGTCTCATCTGAAATTAAAGAGTAGCGACTATTATATTCATCATCCATATCCGAAGAATTAGAATTAATATTTAATTCCCTCACTCTCGGATCTTGAGAATAAATATCGAGATTACGTTGTTCAATTTCTTGTGACTGTACATCTAGAAAAAAGGCATTTATCTCAACCAAGTATGATTCATCTAAATCCAAATTATTTAAAAGACTAAGTTCTATTTGGTCCGTTATTTCTAATAACGACCCATCATATAGTGAATCAACTTCTACTTCAGGTGAATAATTTATGACTGGGCTTGGTTTTTCAGGCATATAAGAAGTCGCATAAACTTCCTCATAATTAGAGGATGAAACAATTAAATCAATCTGGCCATTAGGAATATCGTTTGGAATACTTACCAAAGAACTTAAAGATGAATTATATAATAACGACCTAGAATCAAAGTGATTAGCATCCAAATTATACAAAGTATTGTCACCTGACATAACTGAGATGACAGCATCTTCTATTACATCTGGTCCTGTTTGTGAATCTAAGCTCGAAGATGCTGAAACAAGTGCAGAAAAACCTATAGCGCCTTGTTCAATAATAACCGTCGCTGAAATCTGAGAAACATGATTCGGTAAATTGATCTCCGTAGTAATTCCGTCAGACCAGTAACTATTAGTACAACTAACTAATGAAATTAAAAGAACGACAATTATGTGATTTTTCATTTTTTAAAATTTAAACCTCCATGCTATAGATGGAATTATCGGGAAAAGTCCAAACTCTCTCAACACAGCATTACCATTTTCATCTTCTCTAATTAAAGCAAAGAAAGGATTGACATTATTATATACATTGTAAGCACTGAAAATCAAATCTCTTTGCCCTGTCTCTAACAACTTCGATTTTGTTAGAGAAATGTCTAACCTGTGATAAGGACTTAGTCTATATGCATTTTTTGAAGATGGGACCTGGCCTATGATGGGTATAATATTTTCTCCAGACTGATCTAATACATAAGTTTCAAAAGAAGACTCTGTTAAAGTTAATGACCTGCCTGTTCCGTAGACAAAAACTAATCCTAAGTCCCAAAAATCATTGATTTTATGATTTAAAACCAAGCTCAAATCGTGTCTTCTATCATATGTAAATGGATACCATAACCCGCTATTAATTTCATCAAATTGTCTGTTTGACCAGCTAAGTGTGTATCCTATCCATCCGCTTATTTTTCCTTTCTTTTTTTGTAATAAAAATTCCGCTCCATAGGAATTGCCGATTCCTTGAGTTACCTGATCCACCCAACTAGAATCCGCAGAAAACATAAAATCTGCACCCTCTCTATAACTTAATAATCCATCCATGGATTTATAATACCCCTCAATGCTTAACTCAATATCTCCAAATGTTTTAGCTATTCCTAATGCGACTTGTTTACTTAATTGTGGTTTAACATTTCTTGTCGCAGGAACCCATAGATCTGTTGGTAATTGGCCTACCCCTTCATTTGATAATAAATGAACAAACTGAGACATTTTAGCATATGATAATTTTAGAGCATAGTCTTGAGATAGTTTATAATTAAATGACACCCTAGGCTGAAGAGATATATAGCTAGTATCATCTACAAATAATGCTGCTGCATGCATCCCTAGATTAACATTCAATCCATCAAATACCTCAAACTCATCTTCAAAATAACCAAAAATTTCATCTGATTTTGTTTCTACAGCACCTCCGCTACTTGAATACACTGTATCAAGCGGGGCTCCTTCAATACTAAAAGTTGCAAAAGATGAATCAACACCTGGCAAAAAAGTATGGTTTGTATAATTAATACCATATTTAATATAGTGTCTCGAATTCGGAGAAAAATCAAAATCTAGTTTCGCACCTATATCTTCAATCTGAGAAACATATAATGCTGCATATCTAGCCGAAGCTGAAAGATTTGTGTTCGGTTCTAAAAACCCGTAGGTGGCGTCAGCACCAGTATTAAAATTATACTTACTTCTAATTAGCGATAAGTTCGAAAATAACCTTGGGCTCCATTCATGATTCCACCTTAAAGATTGAACCTTATTCCCCCAATCTAATCCTAAATCAAGATTAAGTGAAGACTCCTCTAAATTTTCTGAAAAATTTATCCCAAAATCATCAAGTCCATTAAAAAAGCTAAAATAAATTCTATCACTTGGGGAAATCTTCCAATTTAGCTTTCCGTTTAAATCGTAAAAATAATATCTAGGATCAACAGTAATGTTTGGATCATTATTAGCAGAATTTTGAATTAACGGATTTAAAAGTAAATCTATATAAGTCCTTCTCCCACTAATCATAAAAGAGGCCTTATCCCTAACTATAGGACCTTCAACTGTAAGTTTCGATGAAATCAAAGAAACTGTCCCGTCAACATGATAATCACGCATATCTCCATCTTTCATATGTATCTCAACAATCGAACTCAATCGACCTCCAAATCTTGCTGGAAACCCGCCTTTTGTTATTGATATATTTCTAACTGCATCAGCATTAAATACAGAAAAAAATCCAAATAGATGACTTACATTATAGAGAGGTACACCATCCAATAAAATTAAGTTTTGATCTGGCGAACCTCCTCGAACATATAAGCCGCTTGACCCTTCTCCACCAGACTGAACCCCTGGCATTAATTGAAGGGCTTTAAGTAAATCAACTTCTCCGCCAATTGCAGGAAGACGTTTTATTTGATCAATTGGAATTTCAACCTTTGACATTTGCACTTGATCCTCAATACGATTAAATTCTTCACCTGTTACAATAGCCTCTTTAAGTGTAAGTCCAGCTGTAAGATTAAAATCCTTACGAATATTTTTTGTTAAGTCGATTTCGAAAGTCTGTGTGTTATAACCAATAAATGAAACTAATATCGTATAACTGTTTGCGGGAAGTGTAAGAGAATAAAAGCCGTAAATATTAGATCCAACCCCTGTATTTACTTCTTTAGCATAAATCGTAGCCCCTATTAACTGTTCCCCACTACTTTCATCTTGAACATGACCTGAAAGAGTGAAGTTTTTTTGTGCTTGTACTGTTAGAGATAAAACTATCGTAAATAAAAAAAAACTGTATCTCATTTAACAATCACAACTTTTTAGTTCTATGAAATTAACATTAACTACTGTTGCTGCAGAATCTGTCAATACAAAAGTTCCTGAATTTATCTTGGAATCTTCTGATTCGATATGATATTGGCGCGGGATCTCTCTAGGCGAACTTTTCTTAAAATTTATTGACCCTTCAGTCACAAGATCTGCTAAATCGCTAACAGATAGCTCATAACAATTTAGATAGCAAGCGACTTCTGCAGTCTCCATTATACCCCTCGAACGAATATCCTCTTTGATTCTTTCGCTTGGAAGCCAATCCATACAACCTCTATCGTTCAACATAATGTATGTTAAGGCCAAACCTATTAGCACTCCCATTAAGTACTTTGAAAGTCGATTAAAAAATTTCACATACGAAAGATAACACCTCCTTAACTTCGAGACATGATTGCCACGCTTGATTTAACATTTAGTTACCCCGACTCAGGTCTATTGACATTCCCTAACGTGGAGTGTGATTCTAGTGGTCAGTTATTGATCCTTGGCAATTCAGGCTCTGGCAAAACCACTCTCCTTCATATAATGTGTGGTTTACTCAAGCCACAAACTGGTTCGATTAATATAGATGGAATTGATTTGACAGTACTAAATGACAGGGAGTTAGATAAATTTAGAGGTTTAAATATTGGAGTTGTTTTCCAGCAGGCTCATTTTGTACAAAGTTTAACTGTGATTGAAAATTTGGCTCTTCCTGCATTAATGACAAGTGAAAATATTAGTTCTGAAGAGTTAAGAGAAAGAACTGTTAGGCTTCTCAATAGATTGAGTCTTCAGCACAAAGCGTATTCATTACCAAGCGAACTAAGTGTTGGTGAACAACAAAGGGCTTCAATTGCACGTGCATTGATTCATAAACCCAAAGTGGTATTTGCTGATGAGCCAACTTCTGCGCTTGACGACAAAAGCACAGAGGCTGTAATTTCTCTTCTAGAGGAAGAAACAAATCACGCAGGAGCTTCACTAGTAATCGTAACACACGACCAAAGGCTCAAGAATAGGTACGATGATAGAGTTGAATTAAAAGATCTAGCATTATGAGATTAATTTACATAGCTAGAAAAAATCTATTTGCTAAGCCTCTTCAAACAACTCTTAGTGCAATTTTATTGGCTTTTGGTGTGGGAATGGTTAGTCTAGTGATGTTAAGTGAAAAGCAAATAAAAGACCAATTTGAAAGGAACATAAAAGACATTGACCTAGTTCTAGGCGCAAAAGGTTCTCCTCTTCAATTAATTCTAGCAAACGTATATCACATAGATGCGCCTACAGGGAATATCGATCTAGAAGCGGCAAACGAGGTAGTGAAACATCCTTACGTTGAAGCGGGTATTCCTCTTGCATACGGCGACAACTATATGGGTTATCGTATTGTCGGAACAGAACATAGCTATCCCCAACATTACAAGGCTGAATTAGCTGAAGGTGAACTGTGGGAAGAGACTTACGAGGTAACTGTTGGAGCGACCGCTGCTGAAAAGCTTGGTTTGGGAATTGGAGATAGATTCTATAGTGCTCACGGTCTTACTGATGGTACTGACGTGCACGACAATGTTGAGTTTGTTGTAGTAGGAATATTCAAGCACACTTCATCTGTAATTGATCAATTGCTGCTGACAAATATTGAGAGTGTTTGGGGGGTACACGGTGACCAAACTGAACATAGCGAGGAAAAGCCCAAAGAGATTACAGCGGTTCTTCTCAAGAAGCGCAACCCCATGGCAGTTCTTACTTTACCAAACCTTCTGAAGGACACTAATATGCAGGTGGCTCTTCCTGCCATTGAGATTAATAGGCTCAATAATCAGTTTGGCTTTGGCACTAAAGCCATCAGTGCAATTGCTCTGCTAATCATGGTTCTGAGTTTTGCTAGTATCTTTATTTCCGTGTTTGAAAATATGCAAACCCGAAAATATGAATTAGCTCTTATGAGAACCATGGGTGGTTCACCTAGCACATTATTTAAACTTATTCTATTAGAGGGGGGGCTTCTGAGTATTTGTGGAGCCCTCTTTGGTTTGATTATTAGTCGGGTTGGATTATTAACTCTTGCAGCTTTAGTTGCTGATCAGTTCAAATACGATATTAGTGAAATGGCGATTCTTCCTTCAGAAATTGGTCTTATTTGTTGCGCTACCTTTGTGGGGCTTTTAGCTGCAATTTTACCTGCATTGAAAACTTTGAGAATGGATATAAGCGGAACACTTTCAAACGAATAATGAGATCAGTTTGGATAGCAGGAATTATGGGGCTTATTGCTTTGACTTCTCTTAATTGGAGTAGCATGTGTCATCCTTCCCCTAAGGGTGAGGCTATGAAAAGTCAAATCCAACAAATTGCACTAGCTAAATCAAATGACCCAATTATCATGGACAATCCAATTCCTGTTTTACTAGAAAAGGATTACTCTGAACTGACTTGGCAAAGGCTGAGCGATGTTGAATTCAAGGATGTGTTTCTTGAAGAGCTTCAAGCTTATTATTGGAAACCGACGTTTGGCCCAGAAGTTATATCTGCTGAAGGTGATAACTTCTACATAACAGGCTACGTAATTCCGGTAGATACAGATGAGGATTTTTATGTTCTTAGTAGATACCCATTTGCAAATTGTTTTTTCTGTGGCGGAGCAGGTCCTGAGACAGTTGTTGATCTACAATTCCCAAACAAAGCACCCCGAGAATATGTGACGGATGAAAGATTGACTTTTGCAGGCACACTGAAGCTTAACGCTGATGACATCTATCAGATGAATTACATTATTAAGGACGCTATGGAATACACTCCTTAAAATTCGTGAATAACTATTTTCAATTTTAACATTCTCTTATACACTAACTTCAGATATTGAACGTTGTAAACTTGATTACAATTAATCACAAAATGTTAGAATTCTGCAAGAAAGTACTCGCCAAGGTTAGCTTTGACAGAGCCCTTTTCGCAAAGGAACTCAAGAAAAGCCTGAGTTGGTTGAAGAATGAAGAGCGTGAAAGCTTAAAACAATGGTGCTTGAAAAAGTACGGAGATCTTTATGGTGAAATTATCATCACCACATTTTCTAACCCAGCCCTTGTCTAACGATAGGGCTTTTTTTATTTCACTAAAAATTTTATGTTTCGCTTGAGGCCCTCAAAGCCAGCACGCATAATTGGACTACTTTTAAAGTAGTCTCTGAATACTTCTTCCGTTAGATCTACCCAATCACTTTTGGTCATTTCTAACAAACCATTAGGTGGTTCAAATTCAGGTTCCTTTGTTGGAGTTGAATGCCTATTCCAAGGACATGCCTCTTGGCATACATCACACCCAAATATCCATTCGTCAAACTTTCCTGCCATGGGTTCGGGGATTTCGCCCTTTAGCTCTATAGTGAAGTAACTAATGCATTTTGACCCGTCAACTACATATGGTTTTATAATCGCGCCCGTTGGACATGCATCTATGCAACTAGTACATGAACCACAGTGGTCAACCACAGGGACATCGTACTCAAATTCAACATCCAACATCATTTCGGCAGTGAAAAAATAGCTCCCTAACTTTTTTGAAAGAAGAAGGCTATTCTTGCCAATCCATCCTAATCCAGATTTAGCCGCCCAAGCCCTTTCCAAAACTGGCGCGGAATCGACAAATACCCTCCCATCTACATCACCCCATTCCTCTTTCATCATTCTAAGAAGCTCTTTAAGCTTTCGCTTTAAGACAAAGTGATAATCCGTCCCTAGAGCATATTGAGAAATCTTGTATTCTCCCTCTCGTGTATTCGAATTAGGATTGTGATAGTTGAACAATAGGCTCACTACGCTCTTAGTTCCAGGAACAAGTTTGCGAGGGTCTAGGCGTTTGTCAAAATAACCCTCCATGTATTTCATTTCACCATTCATACCCCCCGTAAGCCAACGCTCAAGTCTCGGGGCTTCGTCTGAAAGCTCTTCTGCTTTACTAACTCCCACGCTTACAAAACCAAGTTCCAAGGCTTGATGTTTAAGCCACTTAGTTCTTTCGGATGCACGGTGTGAGTTTTGAGACATCACTCAAAGAGTTTGCTAGAAGAAGCACTTGGAGTAATGCGCAAATGCTCAAATGCAGCTCTTGTCGCTTGTCTTCCTCTAGTTGTTCTTACCAATAATCCTTCTTGAATCAAGAATGGCTCATAAACCTCTTCTAAAGTCCCTGCATTTTCTCCAATTGCAGTTGCTAGCGTATTGATCCCAACTGGACCGCCACCAAATTTTTTAATCAAGGCTGATAAAATCCTATTATCCATTTCATCTAATCCTCTCTTATCTACTTGAAGAGCATCAAGGGAGAACAATGTAATCTCTAGTGAGATCTTTCCATCACCCTTAATTTGGGCAAAATCTCTTACTCTTCTCAACAGTGAATTTGCAATTCTTGGAGTTCCTCTACTCCTAGATGCTATTTCATATGCTGCCTCCGCATCATTTGGGATTTCTAGAATACCCGCAGACCTTTCAACTATGTCTGTTAGAGTTTTTGCATCGTAATACTGTAGCCTAAGATTTATACCAAACCTTGCCCTCAACGGTGATGTCAATAATCCTGAACGAGTCGTAGCACCAATCAATGTGAATGGATTCAAATCTATTTGAACTGTTCTAGCATTGGGCCCAGTATCTATTACAAGGTCTATCCTGTAATCCTCCATTGCGCTGTATAGGTATTCCTCTACTACAGAACTGAGCCTATGAATCTCATCAATAAATAAAATGTCATTTTCCTCAAGACTAGTCAATAGCCCTGCAAGGTCTCCTGGCTTATCTAATACAGGACCAGATGTAGTTCTAATCTGAACACCCATCTCGTTTGCAACAATGTTTGCCAAAGTTGTTTTGCCTAAACCAGGTGGTCCATGAAGTAATACGTGATCTAGAGCTTCTCCCCTTTGGCGGGCAGCAGCTACAAAAATCTTCAGGTTGTCAAGCGCTGCTCTTTGGCCTGTAAAGTCATCAAAGGAAGCTGGGCGTAATACGCGATCTAAATCTACATCAGCAGGCTTTGAAGCCTCTTCCCTCATATCGAATTGATCGTGCGTATCCATAGTACCAATTTAGTAGAAAAGAAAACCCCCCGGAAGTACCGAGGGGTTTATTTATTCAGAATAGTAATGTTCTTTAGTGTGCATGCTCACCCTTTTTCATTGGAGTAGTCTGAAGGACAAAATCCTTCTCGTGATCTGGGTTACTGTAATCGTAAGCCCAACGGTGAACTTCAGGAAGAGCACCAGGCCAATTTCCGTGAATGTGCTCTACAGGTGTAGTCCACTCAAGTGTATTTGACTTCCAAGGATTTTCTGGTGCTCTTTGTCCTCTGAAAATATTGTAGAAGAAATTGAACAGGAATAAAACTTGAGCAATAGAACCAATGATCGCAAATACTGAAATGATTGGCTGTAAATCTGCTACACCATCAAGGTAAGCAAATTGAGATTCATCGTAATATCTTCTTGGCGAACCAGCAAGTCCAACAAAATGCATTGGGAAGAATACTCCGTAACCACATACAATAGTTAGCCAAAAGTGGGTATAACCAAGCTTAGTGTTCATCATAGTACCGAACATCTTTGGGTACCAATGGTAAACACCAGCGAACATGCCGAAGATTGCAGACATTCCCATTACAATGTGGAAGTGTCCAACCACGAAGTAAGTGTCGTGAACTGCAACGTCAAGAGCAGAGTCAGCAAGGATGATTCCAGTTAGTCCACCAGTAACGAATGTGCTGACAAGACCTATGCTGAACAACATTGCTGGAGTGAATCGAATGTTTCCTTTCCAAAGTGTTGTAATGTAGTTAAACGCCTTTACAGCAGATGGG
>CEUK01142593.1_pt1 | contig 19413 bp, 6 predicted proteins | sample 356451 | NCBI WGS metagenome assembly CEUK01 (sample SAMEA2622843, study PRJEB7988) | marine metagenome | isolation source: saline water (ENVO:00002010), including
GAAGAGGAAGAATGGCGGGAAGCCGCTCCGGGTCTGTAACCTACAAATTAACACAAAACCCACTCCTGACGGGGTTGGGTTCATAACCTATCCATGCGAGGGTTCTATGAGTTGAAAATATGAGTGGACTCTTGAGTAAAGCTACCGCAACAGAAGAAGCAACACCATCCAAACCTGCCGAAGAGGAAGCCAAGGACGACACAAACGCTCTTGCTCAGGCCATTGAGCAAAGCGATGGTCCAGATGTCTCAACCGTCCTAACTTCTGTAGGATGGGCTGTCATCGTAATTGGTGGCATTCTTTCCCTTCAAGGTGGGGCTTGGGGTTTGATTGTTGTACTCGGTGTTCTCGTGATTGGCATCGGTGCACTCTATGCAGGCCAATACATGTCAGAATCTGGTGTTGACCCCCTGCGTATGGGAGGCGCTGCTGTGCTTGCAGTTCTTCTAGCTGCAGGACCATATGGAGTCTCAATGTTCATGCCTGAAAGCGGCTCATTTGGAATTAGCGATCTTGAACTGAAAGAAGATTCGGATGAGATTTCGTTCCGAGTGATTGGTTCTGCGAACTCTGTCGATGCGGTCATCACTGCAGATGGGGTAGAAATGTGGTCTAGTTCAAAGGAACTTTCCCAAGAATCCGCCCGATTTACGGTACCCATTTCAGAGATCTTCATCGGTAATGCATGGCAATGCAACTCTGGTAGCTGTCCAACAACACCGGCGATCGAATACATGATTTCTGTAACGAGTGGAGAAACCACGCAAACCATTGAAATCAACCCGGAATTTATGACTCGAGAGGTTCTTGATTCTGGCGTTAAAATTACACCTGTGACAAAGACGGAAAACAATGGGCAGGACACATCCACTGAAATTGATGGAATTGTTGTTGAGATGATGGCAGGATTACTCCCTACTAGCCATGAGCATCTTGATGGTGGAGGGCACACGGATGCAAACGGAATTTGGATCGAAGGAGATTACATCCTCGAGATGATCATCAAGGAAGGTACAACCGTGGTATATGGTCAATCGAGTTCGCAAGGCTGCCCAGCGGCTGCAAATGGTTTCCCGTATATCGAAGTTTCAGGCACAACTGCAACATCCTGCCGCGGGGATGCAGGCGTAAGTGTGAATGGCTGGTTTGCAATGCCCGGCCCAGCCACAGATACTGTGGGTACTGAATATCTTGACCTCGATTCGTTTTACGGTGAGGATGGCTGCTACACCTTCCAAGTAAAGATTACCAACACTCTTTCTTCAGGTGATGAACTCATCTTGGTTCAAGACGACGTTGCTTGGGAACTCGATTTCGATGCGAACAAAGAAGGTCCTTGGGACATGAATGCTTGCTGATTTCAATCGTTTGCTATGATTGGATTACCATCGGCATCCAGCCATTGTTCTTGCTCATCAGATGCCTCTTGAGGCAATACAGTTTCTTCAGCAACATAGTCCTTTGAAACATTACTTCCTGCACGTATTGCAACAACAACCGAAAAGACGACGACAATGAATATGATTACTGCATAAAGAACGATTGGAAAACTATCACTCTCTTCAGATGTTGTCCAAGATACTTCTCCAGATGTTGATCCAGCCTCATTCGAAATCAAGTTGCTCACCGGCTCAAGAACATCAGGATAGAAGAATTTACACGTCAACTGAACTGCTTCATCAGTGTAATGGTACCATGAAATGGGTACATCTTTTGTCTCACCAGGCTCCACGGCCCAATTGGCCGTATTCGCAGTGGTGTCTGCTTCGACATCATCTACATAGCAACGAACGTTTGGATTGACCGCAATTGAACCTGTATTGGATAGTGTAACCATTACGCCATGTGTCCGCCCAGTATCAGCGGTCACGGCCTCAGGTTCGACTTTATCGATGCTCAGTTGAGGATAAACGATGTTGATTGCGGAAGTTGGTGTCTTTGGAGCACTAGCGTCAACAACAAAATCACCCCAATTTGTTGAGACTGTGGCCTTAAGTGTTCCAGATTCCTCTCCATAGAAACCATTTCCATCGACCCATTCTACAATTCTCTTCTGTTCACTTGTACCCAAATCAAACTTCCATGTGCTCTCATCATCCAATTCGCCATCAACAACCAAATCCATTGTTACACCACGATATCCGATACCAGTTGCGATGATTTGAGCAAATGGAGCGTTTATTGCTACTTCTCTCTTCGATAGGAGTCGAATCCAAGCATCGGTGTAACCACCAGTCCCTGTCGAGTTGAGATATTCGATTGTTGCGCTGTCATGGAGGACAATGTCTTCATCTGTCCTTGAGCCGAGAATGCTGGTTTCGGAAACGCTAATGTGTGTTCCATCCAAAACATTGATCGGGCTGCTACCATAGAGGCTAGACTCTTTGATCGAACAGTCTCCATTGCAAGTGATATTTCCTCCAGTGAGGGATGAATCCTCAACAATGAGGGTTCCATGATTCTCTATGTCGAAACTAGCTTGGTTCCAAATGACGTTCCCGCCTTGCTGATTGATTTGTTCTGCAGGAATCGACATTAATTCGGCATTCGAATGGAATAGTTCAATCCCCGTAATTCCTAATGGTAAGGAATAAAAATGCTCGATAACAATATCCACATCTTGTGTCAGGTCGACGTTAAATTGTTGACTCGTCCCAGAAACCTCGTTGTAACGAACATCGTTAATGGTAAAGTTTAGCTGTGCTGAAGTTGGCACATCAATGCTAAAATGGATGGTCATTGTTGCATCTGTGTCTGTTATCTCTTCACTGAGTGTAATCTCAGTTCCGTCATAGATGAGCAGTGTAGATGCCGCATTTTGCCCTTCAATGTTGGCCTCATCGAAATGAAGTATAGCGCCTTCCTCGATGATGATTGATGATCCTTGTTCGACGGAAACATCACCCGTCCAATGTAGTTCAACTCCGTCTTTGATGATGATTTCGCCGTCGAATGTTCCACCGTTCCATGCAACTGAATCAGTAACGGTTACGGTTGAACCATCTGCGGGTGCTGAGGCAAGGACAGGTGAGCAGAGTATGACTGAGGTAAGCATGACAATTGTCAGAAACGTTGCAGTTCGCATGCTTATCCCAAGACAAAGGGGAAAATCAATCCTTCTCTGTTTAGTACGGGACGTCTTTCCAGCCAATGGCGTATCCGATGAGGTTGAATGAGCGATGGAGAATTGGTGTGATGATGATGATGATGGCCATTGGAATGAGTAATTCATTCGAACTTAGAACCGACGGTCCCAAAAAAAGTTGACCCCAGAGAAAGACCATTATTGCGAATGGCAAGGTATCGAGCAGGGGTGCCTTGGAGGATACATCACCTTCGCGTTTGAGTCCTCGACGTCGCTTGAAGAACGACCCTGTCATGTCGCCCAAGAGGCAAGCGAATCCAAGGAACGAACCGAGTATGTATGCCGTCACCCATGGCCCGCCAATCGAAAACCATGCACCCTCTGATCCAGTGAGTGGCGATACGAATACAGATGCTTCATCAAATGAAGTTCCAACGATGGCAACCTGCAACATACAAAGCAAACCAGCAGTAAGTGAACCACCGATGAGTCCGTTCCAGGTTTTGCCATCGCCGAGCACTCGGTTCCCATCACTCATGACTCTTCCACCGTCAATCGGCCATGGACCGTAACCTGTCTTTGGCAACCATTTCCCCCACATCATAGCAAATGTGTTGGCAATAAAACCCGGCAGATAGAGCCAAAGCGTCATCAGTACCAGAAGGAAAACACCCATCTCTGTTGCTTCAGTCACATCACTCATGCGAGTACCAAGGCAAACAAGCACATGAAGACTGTTGTCCTCTGAAAGCCAAAGCGGTTGAATTATCAGCCCTTTCCTACAGGGACGAACATGAGTCGGACAGTGCTTGTTGTTGGCGGTGGTGGACGTGAGCATGCGCTGTGTCTTGCCCTCTCATCCTCCGCTTCCATCGATAGGATACACGCCACACCTGGCAATGCCGGGACGCAATTGTACGGAACCAATCATGAAGTAGCAGCTTCTGACATCTCTGGCTTGGTAAATCTTTCAAAACAGTTGGAGGTTGATTTTGTTGTTGTCGGACCTGAGGCGCCACTGTGCGATGGTTTGGCAGACCGTCTCCTCGAGGCTGGCATTCCTTGTTTTGGACCACAGCAGGTCCACGCCGAATTGGAGGGTTCGAAGTTGTTTGCGAAGAAGACTATGGATGCAGCAGGTGTTCCAACCGCTGATTACGATGTCCTCGATGCTTCGACGGATATCGATGCCTGCCTTGATGCACGGTCCATGGAGCCATGGGTCATCAAACGGGATGTACTCGCTGGTGGAAAAGGCGTAGTTGTCACTTCTGACCGTATCGAGGCATTTGCGTTTATTCAACAATCCATCGAGACAGATGGGCACGTTCTCCTAGAACGGTTCTTGCCAGGTGAAGAGGCCAGTATGTTGGTCGTTATGGACAAATCTGGATTTGTTTGTCTCCCGCCAAGTCAAGATCACAAACGAGTTTTTGACGACGATAAAGGGCCAAACACCGGTGGCATGGGTGCATATTGTCCTGCTCCAGTGGTAACTGAAGCCATCCATCGAAAGACCATTGAACGAATTGTGGAACCTATGTTTTCTCACTTATCATCGATGAATATCCCCTACAGAGGTGTCCTCTATGTCGGCCTCATGATCGACGAACACGGCGATCCTTACGTCGTTGAGTTCAACGTCCGATTTGGAGACCCTGAGTGCCAAGTAACACTTCCTTTGATCGATGGAGATGTTGGTGAATTGTTGTACTCAGCAGCGAAAGATCAACTCTTCAGTTTCGACGTGGCTTTCCACCCGCATCATGCTCTTACTGTTGTCCTCGCCTCTGAGGGTTACCCTCAATCCGCAATCAAAGGAAGAATCATCCTAGGCGCTGATGACATAGACAACACGCAAGAAACTTGGATTAGTCATGCAGGAACTGCACGTGACGGAGAAGACAATCTTGTATCATTCGGTGGACGTGTTCTGTCGGTAACATCGGTCGCAGAAACCTTGCAAAAGGCGCGTGATTTGTCTTACCAACGATTGCAGCAAATTCGGCTTGAAGGTTCGCATTACAGAACCGACATCGGACACCGTGCTCTGTAATTCCACAAATTCGATGACGTCCACCGTTTTTCCCTATTCCCTCATCGTCATTGTTAAAAGAGGGTCAAAAGTGGCCAAAACGCTCCAGCCTTGCTGCTGTCGAGCAATCCTCTGAGGGAAAAAAATGGAAAAGGTATCAAAGACCTCGCAACGCCCTGTTTTGAGTTGGCTCATTGCCCCTCTAGCAGTGCTGATTGCAATACTAGCAAACTACGTCGACGGACTCATGTCCATCGATGTTGAACTGAACAACGATGCGATGATGCCAGTCATCATCACCGGAGTCGCCGGTCTCTTGGCTGTCACTCCACGCATCCTCCGTCAACTAGGATCCCTTCCAGAGTCGATATCCCAGACACAAATCTCCCTCGCTATGTTTGTTCTCGCTCTTGTTGGTTCCGGGATTGCAGAGTTACAAACCGACGGATTTGTTGCTTTCACGTTCTTTGCGGTGCTCTTTGGAGGATATCTGCTGGACACACGCGAGCGATACGAATGGATGACCATGCTTGTGTTTGCTGGTGTCGGTGTGCACTCCGCATTCGACATCGCAGCAGCGGCTGCCGTGGATACATATCTTCCAAACACATACGAGTTTACTGGCGGACAATCTTACGATGTTTCGACGTTCCAAGAAACCGCTCTTGGCTTCGTCTTCTTCACTTGGTTTACGGTGTTTCCAATCATCGGTCTGCTCGTCGGTGTAGTTGGTCGTGGTGTTCTCAATCCAGCAGGCGACAAGGGATGGTTTTCCTACAACACGGTCGAATCAGGCTGGAATCGTCAAGCACTACCACTGCAAATCGCCCTCTTTGTTTGGGCTGCGGCTCACTTGGCCACCATTTGGCATTTCGATCAAGGAAGCGTCGCAGACCGCCTACGTCTTGGTGGCCTAGGTGGCGTCGAAGCAAATGGCTTCGTTGGTTACTATTCTGCCCTACTCACGGGAATCGTCGCAATCATTGTTTCTGGAATGGTCGCAGAGCGTTGGTTCACTCGAGCCATGACGCTGAGCTCCCTTTGGGTTCTCTTCCAAATCGGTTCTTGGTTGGAAGCGGGATTCTGGACAAATGATACGTTTGAAGAATCCTGGGCCCCACTCATTTGGCTCGCCATCACGTTCTTCGTCGGTGTCGCTATCTCATTGATTGGAAACCACGAAAAATACGGTGGCTGGTCCAACCGTGAAGAACACCGCCCAAGCGGTGCACGCCAATTCTGGAACGCCCATTGGGCCAGTCTTTTGACCGTTGTCGCCTTCCTTGTTGGATTCGTTATTCGTATTCAGTGGTATGCAGTCCCATCGATGCACGCTCTTGGAACCGATGGATTCGACATGACTGGCGGCTCTGACCCATGGTACATGAAACGTGTTGTCGATTACATTCTGGCTCAGAACGCTCACCTCGTCGTTGATGCAGACCGATTCTACCCAATAGGTGGTATCAATCCACGTCCTCCGTTGTTCTCATGGAGTCTCGCTATAGGGGCCATGATTTTGCAGCCATTCCTTGGCGAAGATGCAGTCTGGTGGAGCATGCTTGCTCTACCTGCTATCTACGGTGCACTGACCATTCTACCAGTGGCTGCCATCGCACGAGACCATTTTGGTAAGGCGGCGGGTGTCATCGCTGCATGGTTGATCGCCTTCATGCCAGCCCACGTCACACACTCGACGTGGGGATTGGCAGACCACGATTCGTTCGTTATGTTGTTCATCGCAATCGGATTTATGTTCTATCTACGTGCTGTTAAGTATGCTGGTTCAGAACGTCTTGTTCGAACCACATCGATTCGACCGATTGATTTGCTCCGTGCGATGGGCGCTGTTGCACAAGAGCGACAATATGCCATGGCGAATGCAGTGCTTGCCGGTGTCGCATTCGGTACTGCAAGCCTTGGCTGGAAGGGATTCGTTGTCGGTCCTGCCATCTTGTTCCTCGCATACGCGGCACAAGTTGCACTCAACATGTTCCGACGACGTGACTCGACCATCCTGAGTACACTGTTCCTTACCATGCTCCTCACCAATCTCTTGATTGCGCTACCATTCTACGCACACCCGCAGATGGACCTTGTATTGGACGGAAGCGGCTTACAACCATTCCTTTTCATCCTCTTGTTCACTGTGGTCATGATGCTCATCACGACTGGGTTCCGTGACAAACCATGGCTCCTTGTTCTCGGTACGCTTGCAGTTGGTGCTGTCGCTTTCCTTGGGGCTCTTTGGGTTCTCAAGTACCTCAACCTCAGCAACGCTTGGGATGTCCTATTCACAGGTGGTGGATACTTCACCAAGACCAAGATCTTCGGAACGGTTGCAGAAGCAAACGCTCCTGACCGAGGTTACATGTTCGCAAGCTTCGGACCTATTGTGTTTGTCTTTGCGCTGGTGGTTGGACTCACTTCACTGTGGCGAACTTTCAGTAAGCGAAGCCAAATTTCATTGGTCTTTGCTGTGTGGATTTTCGCAGCCTCCTACATGTCTTGGACCGCTGCTCGTTTCCTGTTCAACGCAACACCAGTGGTTGCCATCATGGGGGCCGCAGGAATTGTAGGTTTCTGGAAGTGGGCTGACTGGGATGGCCTCGTGCGCAACTGGCGAAGAGCGGGTATCAGGACACCATCCGAGCGGATTGCTGGTGCGCGACGAGCCGTTTGGCGAACACCATCGTTCTCAGCAGTTGTTCTTGTTCTCATCATGCTCTCTGGTCAGCAACTCACCTACGGTTTGGATTCAGCGATTCCAAGCAATTCTCCAGCAGAAAGCGACCTCGATGAATCGTTCTACTATTCTGTTCCCGATATCATGCGTTGGGATGGCCTTGGCGTTTCTATTCTCGACAGTCGGGAATACGAAGCCTTTGGCGGCCGTGCCTACATGGGGTCGTTCGGAAGTGGTTTCAACGGCCAATACTGGAACGATGCCCATGAATGGCTCGCCGCTCAAGACAAATACCACGAGGGCGTCTCAACAAAGGATGATTGTGATGCCGACAATGGTATTTGGATAAGCGATTCAGGTCTCTGTGAGATGAAATTCGGTGACAAGCCTGCGTTTGTTTCATGGTGGGACTACGGTTTCCAAGCATTGAACACGGGTGAACACCCATCTGTCTCGGATAACTTCCAGACAGGTATCCCTGCTTCAGGTAACATGCTTCTTGCTCGCGGTCAATCCGACCTAGTCGCCATGTTCATACAACATCTTGCGGTTGCAGACATCACCTACAACGTCGGTAAGTCCGGCGAAAGAGCCTTCACTCCAGCGTTTGAATCAGTTCTCAAGAACGGACTTGAGAATGCCGAACAATTCGAAGAACTTGAACTCATTTTGCTCCAAGACGGCATGGATCTCGATGACATGATCGAGGTTCTTACCGACCACAGTTTTGAGGCGTTCAAGAACAAGGGTGACACGTACATGACACGAGGTTACCCTCTCGATGGAAACGGCATTCCTGACAAGAGCCTTGGTATGCACTACCGTGTTTGGGCCGATAATGAGTTGATTCCTTGTGAGAATCCAAGCACAGAGTTCTGTTCCAATGGCGACTATGTATCCGAAGAATCAGCCAACAGCACCTTCCGAAACAACGCCGACGTTAGCTCGACTGAAGTTTCCGATGTCACGCATTATACGTTTGGTGACTATTGGTACACCGCTGATTTGGTGGAAGAATACGACTCCGTATCGACAAGCATCCACCGTCAAAACGCACACATCGCTCTCGTTGTTCAACTTCTAACCAATGGTCTTGATGAGGACCAGGTGGTGAACCTCTATCACGATATCATCGGACTTGAAGACAACTATGAAGTTCAGGATTACAACGGTGCTCCTGGACAAACCATCGAGCGTGATCACGAAATCCGATATTTTGCCATCGATGACAAGCTCTATCCACGTGCCGGCCGCTACAACTCAGAAGCGGGATACAACGGTGGACGGCCGCTCGGTATATTTGGTGCTCCAACGATTCTTTCCGGTCAAGATTACAATACATTCACCGACGAAGTGTATGAAACCAAGCGCGGCGACCAACCCGTTCGTGAAATGGATCGTGAAGCCGTTGATGAAGCCATGCTCAAAGACATCTTGGATCAACAATCTGGTGCGGATATCGAGCCATTAACCGTTCAAGACATTCGTGTTGACCATCTTCCAGAATTCTTTGATACGATGCTGGCTCGTTCCTATGTCGGATATGGTGCTTCAACGCTCGGAGCAGATGCTGGTTCAACCAACCCACAGCCTCGTCAACAATTGAGTGAAAGTTCACGTGGAACCTCATTCTTGCAGCAAGCCTATCCTTTGCCGGGTGCTATGATGAATCACTTCGTCATTGCCAACTGGTACGATCCTGAGTCTCCTGCGATTCTCGCCAACGCCAACGTCAAGGTCATGAAATACTATTCCGGTGCTGAAATTTCCGGTACCGTGATGACCGAAGACGACGGCTTAGGTCTTCCAAACGCTCGAATCCTCATCGAACGTGACGCATTCTCAGGGGAGGGTGCAGAAGATCTTGATGAGGACACATACTGGATTCCAATCGGTGTAACGGACGCCGACGAAAACGGCGATTGGAGTTTCCTCGCTCCAGCAGGAAAGATTCGTGTTTCCGCTTTCGCTGGAATTTACGATGACACATTGGCTCTCCAAGACATCCAAAGTGGCGAGTTCGTTGATGGATTTGGCGACGTTCTTACAGAGACAAACGATGACCGTGAAGTCTACGCCATTACCGCTATTCTTGGTGAAGTTGCAAACATGACGTGGTTGGGTGAAACCACCATCAACGTCACAGGTGCACAAGCAGACAGAGATCCGAACGCACCAGCAACTGCTGATATGGACGTCGAGGTTCAAAGCACGGGTGTATCTGGAACCGTCACATGGACCGGTTACGGTGACTTCGATGGCGAACCACTTGTTGAGACCGACTTCATCCTACGAAACATCTGGTCAATGACTGATAACTACACGCTGACGACAACCAACGGTTCGTTTGATACGGAGGAAACTCGAGTTCTCCAAGGAACGGGTGAGGTCACCTTCTCCGATGTTGGTACCTTCACGAGTGAAGGTGTTGCACTTGCCTACGACTTTACTGGAAACTTTACACGAGAAATCTCCGATGAGCGAGTCTTCGCTGGAAACGGAACCTGGATTGGCAAGGGAACCATCGAAGCAACATGGATTGAGCACGACAATGCATCACTCGATTGTGGTGATAACAACACAATGCCCGAAAATGCGACACTGTGTCTGATTTCCCAAGGAACCGATTTCTCAACCTACCTTTTGGATGGTGAAGTTAAGGCCAGTGGACGATTGACTTCCGATGGTGTGAGTACGCTGATGAAGGAACTCGACGGTGAGACCTTCGAGGGTACGGGTATCTTCGAAGGTGTTGGAACGCTCAATGGAACTGGACTGTTCATAGGTCCAGGTACCTTCAGTGGCGATATCGTCAACCCAGGTTCATTCTACCAAACTGGACTTGTTCCGGGCGTTTACAATATGATTGCATTGATGCCAAACGGTCGAGAAATCCTCCTACCTGATCCTGTTGAGGTTGGCATCGAACCAAGTTTCGATTTGGTGATGACTGTACCAGCCTCGCTGTTTGCAGATCAACTGACCGCAATGTCGGGTGAAGCGATTCCAAACCAAGATGTGCAACTCATCGATGTTGCGCTTGGTGAAGACGAAATGATTACCATCACATCCGACGATGAAGGAAACGTATCGTATGGACCGATTACAGCAGGTGAATACTTTGTCCGTGTCGATCTTGACAACGATGGATTCTACGAACTAAACCAGACCCTACAGGTCTTCGATGAGCCAAAGAACTTCACTTTTGACATGCGCGTACCGGAATTGTATGATCTAACGATCACACTGAATGGTCCAGAAGGATTCGATGTGGCAGGTCGTGAGGTCAACTTCACTGATCCACTTGGCCTCGTGCCGATTGGTGTTGTTGCCGATGAGAACGGTGTTGTTTACGTCGAACTTCCTGTTGGTGAATGGTCCGTCAGTGACAACAGCGACGAGGACTACATCTTGATTGAAGAAATAAAGGTCGAGGATTCGGACTTGACATTGGATTTCACCTACTCAACTTCAGTATGGGTTAACGGATCGATTGACGCTCCGAATACTGCTGGTTTTACTTACGATGAGTGGCTTGCACTCCCTACAGAAGAAAAAATGTATGAGAATGCTAGTTCGGTCCCAGTCACGTTCCACGGTAATGGACTGGAGTTCACGACTGTCACCGATCAATTCGGTGAGTTCAGTCAGCGCTTGCCAGCTGGCATGACATTCAATCTTAACGCGCAAAGTTCCCTTTCGAACTTCGCTGTTGGTTCCTCCGTTGTTGTAACAGAAGGTATGGGCGATCTCGATGCTTTGATTCTTGAGTCAACTGTGGACGTTTTCGGTGAGATTTACTTGTTCAACAACGAGACCTACTGGAATCAAAACATTCCGAATTACGAGCCTGTGGAAATCCATGCACAGGGAGAAGATGGTGTTGTATGGACAACAACTTCCGATGAGGCAGGTCTGTTCAATATGCAATTGCTCAGTGGGACATGGAGTTTCAGTATTCCTGCTGCAGAGTACAATGCTGCATCTGTTTCGGATTACAATGTCAGCGATGAGGACGGAACAAATCCAGAACCTGTGATGTTGATTACAAATCCTGCAAACAGTACTGTAACTCTAAATGTCTTCACCGATCTGGGAGATGGCGTCTTTGAAAATGGAACAGCCATCCGTCCTGATCTCAATCTGATTCCTGTGTCTGAAGTAGGCGAACCAGTGAACGTCACTTCTGACGACTACAGCGAAGATGGAATTGTTGATGTCGTCCTCAGCCCTGGTGTCTATGCCATTTCGACCAATCACTTGGAGGCATCCGACGAAAACGCAAGCGATGCTAGCCTCGAAATCAACGGTATCTTGGACGTTATTGCAATCGGTTTGACAGGTCCTGAAGAGCCTGTTCTCGTCCCAATCGTCGATGCATGGCGCATGAACGGAACCATCGAATGGGCCAATGGCTCTGCAATGGTTGAGAACTTCTTGCTTTCGACACCGGATGGTTCAGACTACGTCCCAATCAATGTTGATGAAAATGGAACTTTCGCAACCTACGTACAGAGTGGGGATTACATTGTCGTTGTTGCACCACTTCTCAACGGAGACGGTGTCACAGAATCACTACGCATGCCTATCACAATTGGAGACGATTCAAGTGTTCGCACCGATCTTTCACTTGCCCTTGTTGAGGCCGTTGAAGTCTCGCTTACCTTGAAGGAGATAGGGACAGAATCTGAACTCTCAGGAAAGAAGGTTGTTCTCGTCAGCCATGATGGCTTCGGTAACATTACCATGAATCCATCCGATGCTGATGGAAACGCATCGCAACTGTTGATGCCAGGAACGTGGAGTCTTTACATGAACGAGTCCGCAGCACAGCGCTACTGGACGCTCGATACATCCGACGCTCCGGTCTCTATCAACGCAAACACATCGCTTGGCGTTGTGTATGCAGCACTGGAAGTCGAAATCGGTGGAAAGGCTTACTGGGATACAGATGAAGACGACACTGCAGATGGAAACGAAGGCGTTGAAGGCGCTGATGTAACCATCCAAGGTGGGAGCATTGACACTGTTGTGACGACAGATGCTGATGGTGTTTGGCGAATCTATGTGCCAATCCTTGAGAGCTATTCTGTGACCGTTGCGAAGGACGGATTTGGCATCGTATCGTACGATGACAATGACACGGGAATGTATGTCGTCGACAATGAACCTGTCTCACAAGATATCGAAATGTCCGCAGCGGAAGTCACAGTAACTGGATCCATCACCGATGTTCTTGACGCTTCCAGATTGGATGGTGCAACCATCACATTGTATGGAACCTCCGAGAACCAACAAGATGCTGTTGAGGTCGTTGGCGTGCTCGCTGATGAGACGCTCTCCTTCACAGCAGTCGTTGAACCTGGACAATGGGTTGTTGTTGTTTACGAGGACGATGCACCATTCAACGGTGGTGGCGTAGCTGTTGGCTTGCTTGAGGCTGAAGTACAGAGTGGTGGTTCAGTTGAACTTGTTATGAGCAAGGGTGGTTGGGTTGATGTATCAACCGAATTCACTTCGTTCAACTTGCAGACCTACAACGCTGGTACGGACGATGCTTCGTCACCTGTCACAGATGTTGTCGATGTTGAGGTTGATCTTGGAGAGGGACGTGTTTGGGCCCTACCACTGGAATCCGATGGTACACTCGAAGTCCTCCTCCCAGCAGAAGCAGCGACATTCAATTCAGAATTCTCAACCGTTCAACGGGACTTGACCATGAATTACACCGCCGGTGTCTCGATTGACAACGGTGACGAAGGTCGAACTGCAGTCATGCTTTCGTACAACCGTAAGACAAACAGCGATCTAACGCTCACTGTCGAATCTGTTACGGGAGCAACTGTACTTGGCGATGAGAACCGTGATTTGCTCGCTGTTGTGAATGCAAGCGATGATGCAAACTACACTGCCATTGAGTTTGATCTCCTTGCAGTTTACGGTGGAACTGAGATTTCAGATCCGTTCGAAGTAACTGGAACTGTGACCGTATCACCAGACCAAGACGACTGGTCTGTGGAATTCTACAACGGTACCGACTGGGTCAGCACATCCAACATCCAACTTGGAATTGGTGATGTTGCAGAGAACGCAACCCTCGAAGATACGCTACGTGCACGAATCGTTCTCCCATCTGTCGAAACGGCATGGTGGCTTGAAAACGGTCATAACATCAACATCCGATTCTCTGCAGACAGTGGGGATATGACGGAAGTTTCGCTCAATGTCGAAGTTCCTCAGACGTATGGATTCAACACAACAGATGTTACTTCCACGGTTGGTGTTGCACCTGGTGGTACAACCACTGCGTCTTTAACCATCAACAACAACGGAAACGGTGACGACTCCTTCACGTATGAAGTGCTGGACAACCTGCCCGATGGTTGGACGGTTGCTCCAATGAATGGTGTCACCACGATTGCGAAGGACAACATGCGTGACCTAGCATTCTCTGTAACTGGCGCTCCTTCCTTCGATGATGGTGCAATTACCGTGACTGTTCGAATCACAAGCGAGGATGGTGAAACGCAAGAAGACGTTAAGATTACTGTTGAATCTGCTCGAATCGTGTTGAGTTGGGATCAGGACATCTCCACATCTCGAAGCAATATCTTGGCAGACGTCGAACCAAACACTCTCGTAATCGTCATTGAGAACAGTGGTCTACGTCCAGCACAACAAGTGACCATTTACCTTGACAGCAAGGGAATGTCAGAGATGAACATGACACTCAGCGTTCCTGCAGAAGGTTCTACAGACTTCGAATTTGTCTTGCCGAAGGCGAGCCAAGGAATCACTCGATACGACGTACGTGCAGAAATCCTCGGGGATGATGCCAATTACTCAACCAACAATGTTGATGGTGACTTCCCAATTGAGTATGTCGTGCAGGGGTCGGAAGAGACATCCAACCCTATTGTCATCGTCGTCATCATTGCACTGACCTTCATCATCCTGTACTTTGGGTTCAAGGCGTCGTCTCGAGTCCGTGGTGCTGGTGGACGATTCTGATTCGTTCGAAGACAAGGCTTGATACACGAGAACCGCCCATTCTGGTGGGAGGGACATGGAAGAACTGCGTGGAGTTGAATTGCTACCCGAACCCGGGGAGCCGAAGATTCTCTCTGCTGTTGATCCCTCGACTGCAGGCCATGAAGGCCAGTGGCGAGCAGAGGTGACCGGTTGGGCGCCAGTGCTTCCAGATACTGTGCCATTCCGTCCTCGGCGTGTCTTTTCGCTTGCTTCAGGTTTTGTAATTGCCCTTTTTATGGGTCTCATCGTAGTGCTGTGGCAGTCAGATCTTCTTTTGCTTCAATTACCGCCACCTACTTCAGAATGGGCTTTCGAAGATTCAGAGATTCGAGATTTGCAAGCGACCGGTCTCACTGGTGAAGGTGTACGTGTTTGCATGGTTGATACGGGTATTTCATTGACACACACGTCTCTGGAAGGCTCGGATGTTGTGTTTGAGGATTTTGTCGGAAACTCTGCAACACCTACGGATTATGGTTCCATCGCCCATGGTACTCTCATGGCAGGAATCTTGCTGTCAAACGACTTCCAACAAGGTATCGCACCAAACGTAACGTTGGGTATGGCAGCTGCGCTGAGTGCCAATGGTGAAAACAACACAGGTTCGGAATCACGTGTTGCTAATGCTATTCGCTGGTGTATATTTGATTTTGAAGCTGACATCATCTCGCTCTCTTTGGGTGGTGCACAAGATCAGTCAGCATCACGTGAAGGCCCTGCGGTTTCTGCAACCAGACAAGCCGTAGATGCAGGAGTCTTCGTTGTCGCTGCCGCTGGTAACGATGGAGGTTCTGGTGATGATGGATTTGTGAGTGCACCAGGTAACGTCAATCTCGTCATCACAGTAGGTGCCTCGGATCGAGAAGGGAACGTTTGGAGTCAATCCTCTACGGGTGAATCTGTAGATTCGGATGGTAACGTCCGAGTTTATCCAAACCAGAAGCCCGAATTGACTGCACCAGGTGTTGACATTCTATCGACTGGCATGGATAACCAATGGTATACATCAAGTGGTACTTCAGACGCTACGGTGTTTGTTGCAGGGACTTTGGCATTGATACTTGAGGCTCATCCCGAACTCAAACCGAATGGACAATCGTCAACAGGGTGCATTGAGCTTGTGAAACGTGCATTAGCAGATTCAATGAATTCCGATTCTCAACACGATTCAAAACAAGGGTATGGTCAGTTGAAAGCAAGTGCATGGTTAGGTCAATTTTCTGATGAATTCTCCTGCTAATCACACCAGTATATTGATATTTTTGAATCAATTTGATACATTTGAGTTCAAATTAATGATACTTTCGAGTTGTATTGATATTCTTGATTGTGTCAAATGGGGCGCAGTATTATATTCGTTCAGTCCTTCCAGTGAATCAGAGGAATGATCATGCAATTTGCGAATGTTGGAAAAAGTGTAGGACTTGTGGGACTCCTTCTCACATCACTGATGATTGGGTTGATTACAGTACCAACCGCAAGTGCTGTGAATGAAACCGCATCAGGAACAATTCTCACAACTGAGACCTGGAGTGGAACCCATACGCTCACGGACAACGTTAGAATCGCAGAAGGTGCGAAGCTTATCATCAACGCAGGGACCACAATCAACATACCTGCTGGAAAAGTCATCCTCGTCGACGGAGCATTGTGTGCTGGATCCGCTTCCTGCGGTGCTAGCCAAGCGAGTGCATCATCCCAGATTCGTTTGAATTGGGCTAATCCTGCGGATACAACAGTAACAGGAATCTGCAGTGATCCTCAAAACAACTTGCTGAATAATCCGGATGCAGCATGTGGTTCAGGAGTTGTGATTCGCAACACAATCAATCAGGCATCTACCGGACTGTCCTATGTCACATTCGACAATGCATATGGTTTCCCTGTTTACGTGACTTCACAGCAATCCTACAAGTACGCAGCTCTGGTTTTTGACGGTTCATCGACAAACGCTGATAACCTTGTGTTCAACAATGTGAATACGACAAATTTGATCGCTATTGACTTTGCATCTCCTACGATCCGTGACTCTACTTTCACCCTTGGAGTGGATGGGCTCGGCTACAACGGGCCTGGTGTAGAATCATTCAACGCAGGAGCTGGAATCCTCTCGAGATTTACCATAACTGACTCGGAATTCACTGGAGATCCAAGTGCCTCATGCGACGATGGAATCAGTCTAATTTACGCTGAAAATTCATTCATTAATTTTGATAGTCTTGACGTTAAAGAAAATTCTCAAGGCGTCTTCCTCAGAGGATCATCTGGATCCTTTGGGAATTCAACATTTGACGTTGGCTGCAATGGCATCGACACCAACTCATACAAAACCACAGGTGATATCACGCACACATTGCACCTTGACAACAACGTCATTACGACTGAAGAAGGTGCTGGAATTACTGCTTACGATGGTGCAATCGTTTCAGCGACGGGTAACACTATTTCAGGTGCCTCGGGTGGTTCAGGATTTGGTATTCGTGATTCAACCGTTTTCGCACATCGAAACACCATAGGCCCCATTACCGGTTACAACGGATTCTGGGTTTACGGGCAGTCCGAAGTCGAAATAGAAAACAACACCATACAAGACACTGCAAGAGAACCCATTCAGATTGGAGAATACCACTATCGTGATTCAAACAGCAATTACCCTAGTCCTTCCCCAAACAGAGCGCACATAGCGAACAACATTATTTCCAACAGTTCTGGAACTTGCAACTCAGCTTTCATGTATGATGGTGACTTTAACTGCCCAGCTATCCACATTTTCGCTTCTTCAGCAACCATTGTTGACAATACCGTTACCAACAATGCGGGTGATGGTCTTCGAATCAAAGGTTCGATAGTCAATGTACAACGAAACTCCATTGAGGCTGGTCAATTTGCAGCAAACATTTCACACTATGACAACAAGAATGGGCAAAAGTATGGCTCAATCGGTTACTTCTCTGGAAACACATGGACCAATGCTACACAAGTCTACAATATCTCCGAGTCCCGAGTAACGGTCCAATCGGAGTACATCCCTGATGCAACAGGCGGATATTCGTTCCCAGTCATGCTTCGATGGCTCGGTACTGAGTGTCCGTATGTCCAGTCAGCATGTCTCCTACTTCCAGATACAGCAGCCGTACCACCTCGAGACATGCCACTCGCCATTGAGTTGGTTAACAACTCAACCGTCTTTTCGTTTGCAAACTTGCAAAACTTCGACGAATCGAAGATTCATGTCCAAAATCAAAACTCAGCATGGGGTTCGCAAGTCCGCCAAGGTGAACTTGTTCGCTACCAAGTGAAAGCCAAGAACAGCAACGTTGCAGGGGCAACGGTCATCATCAAGGATGCTACTGGTTTGCCCCTCTACGACCTCACAACCGACAGTTTAGGTTTTACCCAACAAGTATCACTCCCTTCAAACTTCCTTCTGGACCGAAACTGGAACCACCTCGTAGGTGAAACCGCAGTTGTCGTACCTGGTACTGACCCAAGCAATCCAGAAGTTCTCGATGAGGATACCTGCTCGGATGGTTACGACAACGATGGAGATACCTTTGTCGATGCCGATGATCCAGACTGTGCAAACGGTCGAGAATTACCGTTCTACATTGTTGAAGCATACAAGTTTGGTAAGGGCAAGAAGGATTTCGATTTCGTCCTCAGTGGGTCAATTGACGATATCATCAGCCTCGACAACGAACGTCCAAGTGTGACTGTTGAACAATACGATGGTGATTCTTTTGCCATTAACGCTGTGATCTCAGGAACAGCCTGGGATGGTCAGTCTGGCCCATATCCACTCGATATCATCGCCTATGACAGACAATTTGGTTTAATTGAGCGAGTAGAAATCCAGCCCCCTGGAAGTACCGATTGGTATTATGCCGTCGACACGTCAGGTGCAAACGGCGAATTGACCAAGGAAAACCACCCATTCAAGACATGGTCGTTCGATTGGGACTTGTCTGCTCACCCTGACGGTGAAAGTGACGTTACCTTCCGTATTCGCTCATACGATGGTTTGGATTACTCCCCTATCGAAGTCCGTAAATTCAAGTTGAATCTTGTTCCACCAACACTCTACCTCAACGAGCCATTGGACGGTTCCACGCATTCCAACGGAAAGATTCTCTTCACCGGAACAGCATCAGATCCGTATGCAGGCACATGGGGATCTGACATTCAAGACATCTGGTTCGATGTTTCTGGTCCAAATGGTTATGCCTCACATTTCGCCATTGATGGTTCAGTTGCTTGGGCGTACGAATGGAACTTTGAGGAACTTGAAACCGGTGAATATACGTTCGAAGTCTGGGCGAGTGACAGTGACTTCTGCGACGACGTCCAAGGAACGTGTGTGATTTCCACACGGACTGTTATGGTTCTCAATGACAACATCATTCCAATTGTTGATCTTCTCGAACCTGATGGTACACAACCTGTACAGGCAGAAGAGACGACCACGCTTCTTGGGTTTGCCAGCGATGGAGCCGATGGAACCATCACACGTGTTGAAATTGAAATTCTCGATCTTGCGAGCGGCCTCATTCTCTCGGATGGACCTGGTCCAGTTAC
>CEUK01016832.1_pt1 | contig 19338 bp, 18 predicted proteins | sample 356451 | NCBI WGS metagenome assembly CEUK01 (sample SAMEA2622843, study PRJEB7988) | marine metagenome | isolation source: saline water (ENVO:00002010), including
TCATCGTCTGCACCGTCGGGGGAATCGCCCCAAACCAGATCGATTTCTCCATCCATTGAACGGAACAATGCAATCTCAATTCCAATGTCAAAGCCCTTCAGTGCCAATTCGGTTGCAATCGCATGCTCAAAGGCGTTCGACAAATCAGGTGGGGTATCCAATACCCGACCATCGTCAATGTAGGTGACGTTGACTTGGATGGTATCATCATCAGTGAGGGCTACCTGTGGAGATTCGACTGCAACACCGCGCTTTCGTGCAACACGTCGTGTGGCAACTTCTGCCATCCTTCGCAGTAGGGAAGTTGAAGGCTGATTTGATTTGGCTCGCTTCTTTTCCAATCCAACATCAGTACCATCATCAAGGAACCGTGCGGAGCCAGTGGATGTAGCCAAATGACTTGGCACATCTCCACCGGACAAACCTGCCAAAACGTCACTGGCTGTTTGTTGGTTCATAGCCAACCATTCATTTCGAGCATCGGCCTTCTCTGCCTTTTCAGCCTCAACAATTCGATCAACGACCTGATCGGTCACCGAGGAATGGGGTGAGGGAGGAGGACGTTGTGGAGTTGGAGGCGGCGTTGGTGTGCCAGTCATTTGACCTGCGATTTGGTTCAAGAAATCTGAAGGTGAGGCGCTAGCTGTCCCTCCTGCTGCATCTGTAGCCTGCATATCTTGCGTCGCTTGTACGGCTTGTGAACTGACCACACCGAAGTTTCGGCCACCCATCGCACCGGAATTTGAGGGATCTTGTCGAGAACCACATTCAGGGCAGAAAAGGGAATCATCCGGGATTTCTTCTGAACACACCTGACAGTACACAATCCCACCCCTATGGGTGGGAGGGTCATGCCCTCTTTTGAAAAGGTTGTCTAGATTGAATGCCCACACTGTCAAGAACATGAGCCCCTTAGAACGCTCGAGGGGATGCAGTGGGAGACCTCATTAATGCGGAAATTGATGCGTTATTGAAGGATACTTCACGTTCGTTCTTTGTGACCCTAGAAATGCTGCCGAAGAATATTCGAAGGCAGGTCGGCCTGCTCTATTTACTTGCCAGAGTTGCCGACACCATCGCCGATACTAAAACAGGTTCTGCAGAACATCTGATCGAGGCACTCGCTCAGTACGATGAAGTCGCCCAAGGAAATTCAAACCAATTACCCGACTTCAATGATATCGCTTCTTTGCAAGAACATGAAGGCGAAGCTCGTTTGATGCACAATGTTGGAATGGCTATTTCAGCCTTGGATTTGTTTGATGAAAATGATAAGATGTTGATGCGAGAATGTCTCGCTATCATCATCTCAGGGCAAACTCTGGACCTAGAGCGATTTGGACCTGCCAACGAAACCGGTTCAGTGTCTCCCCTTCAGACGGATGACGAGCTCGACGATTATGCATACAGGGTTGCAGGAAGTGTCGGCGATTTTTGGACACACATGACCTGCAATCATATCCTCAAGAGAACCCATTCAAGTGGACCCAAACGTGAACGAATGTTTGCTCTAGGAGTTCGATTTGGAAAAGCGCTTCAGATGATCAATATCCTTCGAGATATACCCGAAGATTTACGATTCGGACGTTGCTATATACCGGTGCACTCTTTGCAAGAAATCGGATTGGAACCGAGTGATTTACTCCGCTCAGAAAACATGGAAAAATTCCGACCCCTGTACAATCGATATCTGGATTTGACAAACGAACATTTGGAAGCAGCCGTCCAGTATATCTCGATGCTACCCTATTCGCAATTCCGTCTCCGAGCCGCCTGTATGCTTCCGGTCTTGATTGGCCAAAGAACCGTTTCGATGTTGCGAGAAGAAAATGTGTTGGACTCGGAAAACCGAGTCAAAGTTTCGCGAGATGAAATGAAGAATTTAATTTCGAAAACTAAGCGCGCACTGATCATACCCGGTGGTGGCCAGAGATTGATGAATTCAAATCGAAATCGCTGATTCTGAGTTCTCAGGAACTTTTTCGAGATTCGGTCCCCAAAGGGGACCATTTGGACTTTTGAGGGGTGGGTTCAATAAGGAATGAGCCCACCCTGACGCTGTCGCGTATGTCTGAGACTGTGAACCAGCGCCCTTCCGAGTTCCTAGATGAGTTCATTCTCATCGAGGATGAGCCCGTTCGAAAGGGCGAGGAGGGTATGCCAGTTAACTCGCGATTGGAGCAATTGCGAGCGGCAGTAGTCGTCACACGAGAAGCCGTCCGAGCCGCCAGTATCACTGCATTGGAATTGGCTGCAGAATCGGCTCATTTCATGGGAGTTGTCAGTACAGGTGGCGAGTTGTTGAACCCCTTCGAGAACATTGAAGCAGCAGTATGGGAAGAGGAAGAAGTTCCCGACCAAATGTTGCAGGCAGCCTACGATTATTGTGAGGAGTTAACCAAGCGTGAAGCAGCCAATTTCTACCACTCGTTCAAATATCTGCCCAATGACCAGCGCCGAGCTATTTGTGCGTACTATGCATTCTGCCGACGCGCTGACGACATTGCCGATGGCGATTACGTAGACATTTTTCCCGGCACTCAAGGTGCCAATGATCCTGAAGCCATTGATTACCGACGAAAGTTGGAAGAATTGGCTGCTGCCAAACCTGTCATCGAGCGAACGGAATTTGAGGACAAGTTGGCACAATTGTTCTTCTTCCGCAAGAAACTCTCTACTGCCTACAACTGCGTATCCAGTACGGACCCAATTTTCTTGGCCTTGAAGGATGTCGTCACCAGGTATGAGGTTCCTCGAGAATACATGGATGACCTCATCAGTGGCATGGAAGATGATTTGTATACCAATCGCTACCAAACGTTCGAAGAATTGTACTCCTACTGTTACCGAGTCGCCTCAACCGTTGGCCTCGTATGCATCGGAATCTATGGGTTAGAATGCACAGCTGCGGAGCGAGAATTCGCTGAGGCTTGGGGCATTGCAATGCAACTCACGAACATCCTTCGAGATGTTCAGGAAGATGCCGCCCGTGATCGAATCTACTTGCCCCTCGAAGACTTGGAGCGATATGGCATCACTGAGGAGGATATCATGTCTGGCGAGAAATTACTAGAGCACCCAGGTTGGAAGCCGTTTGTCGAGGAATACAGCCAGCGAGTCGCCAGTTACCGCGACAAGGGTTTCAAACTATTGCCACTTATTCCCAAACAAAGTCGCTACAGTCCTGCGGCGATGATGGCGTTTTACAGTAGTATTTTGCGACGAATCGTAAAGACTGGTGGGGACGTATTCACCGAGCGCGTGAAGTTGAGCAAGGCAGAGAAGTTGACATTGGCAGCAGGTGTATATTTGCGCCACCGCTTCTTCTCTTTCTGAGTAAAACAAAACGTGTGCTCACCTTTGGTGAGCAACGCAACCGATTAAGAATGACAGCAAGCGCGAGCAAATAGGAGAGAGCGGAGATGCGAATTGCAGTCCTGATTGAAGACCGGTGCAAACCGAATTCTCCAGCATTCATGTACTTGCAAAAATATGCTGGAACATGTGGTGGAGAATGTATCCAAGTCAATGGCAACAAATGCAAGATTCTCGAAAGCGCATGTCCTCCTTGCTTGGTTCGCGCCAAACATTGCCCTGGTGATGCGGTCAAAATCATCAATCTCCCGGAAGAGTTGGACACTGACTTGACTCATCGTTATGGAGAAAATGGATTCAGGTTGTTTCGTTTACCTGCGCCAAAGAAACTCGAAGTTGTGGGTATTCTTGGTGCCAATGGGATGGGTAAATCAACCGCCATCAATCTCCTATCGGGTACACTCAGACCAAACTTGGGAGATTGGTTGGCAGGTGATTTACCCTGGGAAGAGGTTCTCGAGGCATTCCCGAGGGGTGAACTTCGTGATTTCATGACCAATGTCGCCGAAAATGGTGTTAGAATCGCCGTTAAACCTCAGTATGTAGACAAAATTCCGAAAGCATTCGACGGAAAAGTGAGTGCTCTTTTGGAACGAATCGATCAGCGTGGTGTCATTGAACAAGTTAGCCATGATTTAGGGATAGACCACTTGTTTTCTCGAAATTTACCCGAACTTTCGGGTGGTGAATTGCAAAGAGTCGCCATTGCCGCAACATTGCTCAAAGATGCCGACGTATACTTCTTCGATGAGCCGTCGTCTTACCTTGACATTCACGAGAGAATGCGAGTAGTCAAAATCATCCAAGAGTTGTCACAGTCGGGAAAGCGTGTGATTGTGATTGAGCACGATCTCGCGATTTTAGATGTCATTTGTGATTTAATCCATGTCGTTTATGGTGAGCGAGCCGCATATGGAATTTTCACACCTCCTAGGCAAACAAGAACAGCAATCAACGCTTATCTAGATGGTTACTTAGAACAGGAAAACATTCGAATTCGAGACAAACCCATTCGATTCTTACGAGGAAGGATGCGTGGAGAAGAAATCGGAGAACCAATCTTGGAATGGGGCGATCTTGAGAAGACACAGGGCACATTCCATCTCAAAACCGACCATGGGAAAGTGCACAGTTCGGAAGTGGTCGGCGTGGTGGGCCCGAATGCGACTGGAAAAACAACCATGGTCAAGATGATTGCAGGTCAGTTGGAAATGGATGAAGGGTGGTGTACCATGGAAGCAAAGGTATCCTACAAGCCTCAGCATGTCAAACCTGAATTTGCAGGAAGTGTTCAACTGTGGTTGGATAGCGAACTTGGAATGAAATGGCGCCAGGGTGAATTCCACACTACAGTGATACGACCTTTGCAAGTTGACAAACTAATCGAACAAGATGTTCGACGTCTTTCAGGTGGTGAATTACAAGCCGTGAGTATCGCAATCTGTTTGGGCAAAGAAGCAGACCTGTATCTGTTGGATGAACCCAGCGCACATCTTGATGCAAATGCTCGAATGGAGGCCGCGAAGGCCATCAGAAAAACCATGGAAGTGAATGAAAAGTCAGCAATGGTAATCGACCATGATATTTACTTCATCGACATTGTAAGTGATTCTTTACTTGTCTTCGAGGGCGAAGGGGGTGTCTCAGGTAGGGCTGTAGGTCCCCTCCCATTACGCAAGGGAATGAATCGATTCTTAGAGCAAGTTCAGATTACCTTCCGCCGAGATCACGATAGCCATCGGCCAAGAATAAACAAACTCGACAGTCGCAAAGACCGCGAACAAAAGTCTAGTGGCGAATATTTCTACGCAGGTTGATTCAATGCCAGTCATCCCACAACCCACTGGAATTCATGCGCGCAGTAGAAGGCGTTTGAGTGCCTCTTCTCTCGTCACATGGGAGCGTTGTCGTCGTGATTGGTTTTTGACACGGCGACTCGGAATTCGAGTGGCTACACATCCGGAGATGTTACTCGGCCATATTGTCGAAGAAGCTGCGACGGGAATTTGGATGGAAAGACCTCACCCCACCGAAGGCATGCTTGAAGCGGACTCTACTTGGGCACCCGGTCATGCTGGAGAAAGAATGGCCATTGACTCCCTTGATTCCCTCGCCGCTTGGTTACGAACCCTGATGCGACCGATTGTAGATCAAATCCTTGCGCAGGCAAAAGAAGCGTGGGATAACTGCCTTTGGAAAGCGGATGGAAGAGATGTTTCGGAACTCAAGCGTGAAAAATTGAATGCCATGGTCAAGAATGCAATCAAACTTCAAATCGCCGAAGCCGAAGCCTGTTTGGAGCAGAATGGTGGCCCCCATCTTGAGGCATTTAGAGAAACAGGAGACCCGTTTGGAACTCCTGCACCGTGCTGGGAAAAGGGCCACGGCAAGGGTTGGAAATCCAAAGGAGAACCCTGTACATGGTGGGAAGCTTGGGAAATTGCACGACCTTGGGCGAAGGACCCGCGACTCACTACTGCGCAGCGGTTGTTTCACCCGGGTGGATGGGCTGCCGGTGAACTTGATGTCGCTCATCGATGGAAAGGCACAGTACAAATTGTCGATATCAAAGCCAACCGTGGTCACGGGCGCAATCACGACGGAGTTGCGCACCAACTCCGATTCTACCAATGGTTGTGGCATGAAACTAGAGACCATCCACTGAAACCGAGTAATCGTGTCGAAGAGGGGAGCGTCGATGCCGCAAATTCTTGGCATTTGGCCGATGGCTTTGTTCATCGAGCAGAATTGATTGAGGACTTCTCTGCTGAGACTGAGCGGCTCAAATCGATTCACTTTGAAATGTCATCTTCGAATATGGAGGATTTGAATCTCGCAGCCACGGAACCCTCTGAAGAAGGAGCACTGGGTTGTGCAATCTGCTGTGGTACAAACACTTGCGATTATCCAAGAGGTGGACAAGAACAACCCCTTCATTGTCTGATCCCGACCATTGAGGAAGTGGAACCGATGGCCCCCTACGGAACCATTGCTGATTTACCCAGTCGTGTGACGGTCAAGGGGACCCTGCACGGACATTGGGGTCCTATTGCAAATCATTACGGGGACCCTGTCATTGGGGCAGCGATTACCGCGGGAGACAAAACCGCAGTCATCGAAGAAATGGGCATCAATCAATTTCCCGAATTGCACCAACATGAAGGCGAGGTAGTCATTGTCAACGCAGCACCGGGACAATGGAGAGGGATGATTCGCTTGTATCTTGACCAAGAGAGCGAAGTCATTCCACTCTCGGCAGCCGGGGATATGGACATCACAAGAATCGGACTCATCCCGACGAGAGCCAATATTTGTGGAACAATCATCAGTCGTGGACAAAACAGTGGGACGAATGCCAAGGGCAAGGGTTGGTCGATGGCAACCGCTCACGTTTGGGATGGCACTGGACTCACTGAAGTGGTCGCATTTGGCATGGGACGAAGCGAGACGTTTGACAAATTACAGGTTGGCGACCAAATCAAACTCATGGCGGCAGAAATCGGTTGGCGTGAAGGAACACCTCAATTGCGAATCGACCCCCGAAATACTCGATTAATCGTAGAGGAAATGAATTCCAAGGGAAGTGAATAATTCTCAACTTCCGCATGGTTCAAGGACGTTGACGCACAGCGATGCTTCGTGCCTGTACAGATTGTCGATGAAGAGGACCTGTTGGTCAGTAAATTCAAACGATTGTCTGCTACAAGTTTGATTCAGTATCGGAACTGTCCTCGATCATGGTACCATCAACGAATTGAGTTCCTTCGTGGACCACAAGTACCGGCGATGATGCGCGGGCACATTGTCGAAAATACCGTCAGCCGAGTATTTCGTGAAACACCTTTACTGGTTTCCGAATCGGATGCATGGGATGTCCTAGAAACTCCACTTGATGATCAACAGCGCCCGTCCCGTGATTCCACTGCAGGTTACAATGCACCGAGCATTCAACGACGAGAAGGTTTGGACTCAATCGAATCACTCCGAACATGGGCTCAGGCTCGATGTGATATCCACCTCCCAGTGGTCAAGCAGATCCATGTCGAAGAATTCGAAGACAATCCGATGTCGATCGGTAGCGGTGCAGATTTGGATGATGAATTGATGCAGAAAATGGCCTATGCCACCATCGATTTTCACCTCACAGAAGTTGAACGCTGTTTGCAGATGAATGGTGGACCAAAACTATCGGAATTTAGATCTGGTAATCGTCCAAAATGGCCTGCACCCGATGGGTTTCCATACGATTGGGACACCCCACACCCTGCTGCAACCACAGGTGACTGCACACTGATGGAAGCTTGGGAAATTGCACGTCCTTGGTTTGTCGACCCCGACGCAGGAACATTCAGCCTCGGAACCATTCACCCTGAACATTGGTTTTGGGGCGAATATGATTTTGTCTACGATTGGGAAGGACATGTTTCAATCATCGATCTCAAAGCAGCGATGGGAGACAACGATCGTTCATCCGGATATGTGCTGCAATTGGAGATTTATGCATGGTTATGGTGGGAAACCCACGGGCGTTCATCGCGAGTCCAAGACCTACGAATCTGGTATGCAGGTTCCAATCAAGTGAAACAAGTCTCGGCACCGGATGAAGAACGACTGTTGGAATTGGACATTCAACTTCGTGAAACCTATGATTCACTCTTTGAAAAACGAAGTGAAGATGTTGTCGATTATCCGGCCAAACCGGCGCCACTTGAATTGTTTGAAGCGGGCGGAATTCACGTGGGTACGAGTGAGGACCCTCTCGCACGATGTATCGATTGTACTCATCGAAGCATCTGTCCGAATGGAGAAAACCGAAGTGAATTGCCAAACATGGATCGTTTGCAACATGAAGGGCGACAATGGCCCATTACACCCTCAAATCAATTGCGTACAAGAATTGACATCTGTGGTGAAGTCACTGGACTGTTGTCCCCCCAAAGCGATGAAGAAGGGAACATCCAAATCAAATTCAATCTACAACAAGGTGTGGACCGTGTCGAAGTGAAAAATTGCTTTTTCCCGAAACCAAAACGAATTACACGTCGAATTGCAAATGGGGCGCATGTACGCATTAAGGGGGGCCGACCCACAGAATGGAACCTGACTCCAAGTGTCGAATTGGATGACCTTTCAGAAATTGAAATCATCGATCCAAATGATGCCGATGGGGAACAAATTGTTGGGATGACCACAGCCGGTAGTGTAGTGGGCAGAGTCATGACGATTCGTGACACGACATGGCAGAAATTTCGCTCTGGTTCGGGCAAACCAAAATGGCGCTTAACTATCCAGGATGGCACCGGGAGCATTGACATCGTCGCCTATGCCTTTGCCGTCCCACCCAGTGCCCGTTCAGTTCGACCGGGGGATGAAATCGCCATTCTGAACGGTGTCTACTCTGAATTCTTTGGACGTCCGGAAATCAAGTTCCAGAAGAACACACGCTTGGCGATTCTCAGTCGTCGTGAAGATTAACCACCGCTAGATACGATGATTAGTTCAATCTCTATATCCCCGGTGATGGTGGATGTATGAGGTACTATTTGGCCCCCCACAACCGTGAGTACGGTTGAAGGTGGTATTTCCATTCTCTCAAGGACTTTGGCGATGGTCACAGGTGAATCATACTGCTGAATTGTACGCTCACCTTCATGGGAAATGCCGACCTCCATGTCTATCGCTGAAGCCTTCCCTTGATGAGTTTTTGGCGCCGAGAGGGAGATTTGAACTCCCGCGTCACGAGAACAGTGGATTTCGAATCCACCGCAATACCGGGCTATGCGATCTCGGCTATAGCACGTCGAGAATCAAGTTTGAGATAAGTCTGACGAGTCTAAACGTAGAAGCCTGCACCTGATTCATCTTCACTCAAATCAATGCCTGCAATTTCTTTCCCTTCCATCATCGAGAGCAAACGTGCAGCCATTTCTCGAGTATTATCAATGGGTAAAGCAAGGCCCAACTCAAAGTCCAAACTCAGACGATGTGCTAGACGATCTGCAGTCACAACATCGACACTGGTCCCCACCGTTTCTGCACAGTAGGCTGCTGCCCTTACACCACTCATTGGAGAGAGAGAGACAATGAGTCCCGCCAAGCCGAGCATGCCCCCAGAGGGTTGTTCTGAGCTCACAGGAATTCCTCGCTTCTTCAACTCAGATGTCGTATCATCTGAAGGGCTGGCAAGATGGATTTGTTCGTCGCCGGGATTGGCACTCAATCCTGCAAGAACGACCGCGAAAGGTGTAGAATGAATATTGGCGAGTTGCAAAATGGCTTCTGCTGTTTCATGTTGACCTCGAGGGGTCATCGGCTGTCCATTTCCAGAGATGGTGATGACCGTTTTTGAATTGTCCAAATTTACGGCATGAATTGAGAGATGTGGGGGAACCAACAAACCGCCTTCAAGTACGGAATGAGGGGGCATATCAGGATGAATAATTCGACCGATAAGGTTCGCATCTTGCTCTTCATTGAGGGTATCTACCACGAGTTTTCCAACATTTCCCACTCCGGGAACAGCGACGATGAGGAGTTGATGCTCAGGCAATCCTTCAGTTCCAAGCCAATGGACTGAAGCTGTCATTCTTGCTCATCCTCCGGGGAGGGTAATTGATTGACCCACGCTTCTGACTCTACATTCTTTAATTTCCGCCGAATGTCCGCACGCGAATCTTCCGGTGAAAAGCGCATGGGTACAGCAGCCTGTGCAGGTGCGCCGCATTCAGCACAGGTTTCAGACAAGCCATATGCGCCACAGGTCGTGCATTTCTGCAATCGTGTCCGAGCCATAACGCGTCGCTTCTTTGCGAGGCCTTTGAACCTCTCTCTTGTTCAGGGGTTCATTGGCGAGAGATTTCGACCTTACCGACTTCGGCGCTGATATGCTTTGAAATCGCTGCCTCAACCAAATCCCAGTGTAATTCAGCAACATCCCAATCGGGGGCTTTCAGTTCGATCCTGTATTCGGGTGCACCATCGTAGTAAGCTGAGACTTCAACCTCTTCTTCTTTTGATGCGCAATCTTCCGCGGCAGAGAGTGCCTTTCGAATAATCTCAATCCCCTCACTTCCATGAATCTGTATGTCGGCAGTGGCACGGATGTTGACGAATTCTGGGATGATGTTTTCAACCGCTGTCTCGATAAATACAGCCGTCCATTCCCCTTCAAATCCTTCATTTTTGAGCGCATCATTCTCGATGGCTGTTTCCTCAAATGCAGCATAAAGTCCTCCAAAGGTTTCACTCAATTCTACACTCATTTCAGAAATCTTGCCTTCATCCCAATTGGAGCGCTCGCCAACAATACGAAGCAATTGACCGGCTCGTTGTTTATTCTTCCAGCGCTGAAGAGTATCTCTGCGACGTTCATCACTCACGGATTTTATACTCAGTTCGACGCTGCGCTTGTCTTTCTTGACCTTGATGACTTTGGCAACAACACGTTGCCCTTCTCGAACGATGGAGCGGATATTCTTGACCCATCCTGAGGCAACTTCACCAATGAAAATGAATCCTTCTCGGCCCGAGTAACCATCTAAATCAACGTAAACACCGTTTTGCTTGACTGAACCGATGGTACAAACCAAGAATTCACCGAGTTCCGGCCAAGTATCTTGATCAGACATTGCTTGACCCCCTTTACTCGAGGGTCTCAGCTACGGTTGCGCCTGTAAGTTGCGCCTTTCCACCCGCGGGGCGGGAGAGAACTGAGCCACAAACACCGCAGTTGATTACGGTGTTCGCTCGCTCGAAAATAATCTGCTCATTACCACAATCTCTGCAATGTACACGTAGGAACTTACTGCCCGCCATTTGTTTCACCTGAATCATTTGTCGACGAGTTCGAATTTCTTCGCTCGCTTGCATGGAGGAGTGTGTGCCTTACCGGTTTCTGTGCAACGGTAAATGATATTCACTCGCTTCGTAGGCTTTTCGCGGCCCTCGGGTTTGGGACGTGGGAAACCGCGGTATCCAGCCATGACTCGGCGGAAGCGGCGCTGTCCCCACTTCAATTCGCTCGCACGGCGCTTCTTTACGCGCTCAACGGTGTGCATGGTGTGGCGTCCAGCCTTGGGGCTGTACCGCTTGACCTGTCGTGGCATTTTGACCATAGTTGAGCCTCCTCACCGTTGGGTGCGAGCCTGCGAACATCGGCCTCTATATGAGGGTGTCGCGCGCGATAAGACAGTAAAACAAGTGACTGCGCCGCAAAGTCGGTCAACCTTGATGAACCTAAACCATGGCGTCGTCACATGTTCGAGGTATCGGACCCGCGGATTGGCTTTTGGCTACCGCTGGCCTTGTTGTGCCTTTCCATTGGATTCTGGATCACCGATCGTAAAGACCCACGGAAAAAATTGGCACTCCCCGGATTTTTCCTATCCATCGCATTGGTAGTCTCTTTCGGCATCACCACTCGTGGCGAGGATGGTCCAGAAACTGCTCTTCTCGCGGTATTCTTGCACATGCTGGTGCCCGTCACATGCATGGCCGTAGGGACATTGATTGCCACCTTCTCGGGACCCTCACCTGTTGGACCCCTTCCCCGTGGATTAAGGCCGATGGGGTTTTTCATGGCCTACTTCGGTTTGGTTTGGATCGCATGGATGCTGATTTCCGAACCCCCTTCAGCCATCGCCAATGGAATCGGTCAAACCACCTGGGGAGCATGGGTCGATGCCTTCTTGACGATTCTAATTTTGATTTCTGCACTCGCCGGGGCCTTCTGTGTTATGATGGGTGAAGAGCGGCACAAGGAGGCACTAACCTTGGCTGGATTGACCATTGCTGGAGGACTGATGTTCTACGAAATTATGCACAATGGTTCACAGGGGATGGCTGCCTCGGGTTGGCATTCAATTCATTGGAGTGAACTGATGTTTTTATTCGGAGGATTGGTTGGGTTAATCAGCGCATTAATCGCATTCATTGCTTTGGTCTATATCGCTGAAAAACGTGCACCCGACCCTGACGTTGTCGCCCCTTTGACCGAGGAAGAGAAGAGTGTAGTTGAGGCTGTTCTACGAACGAACCTCAACCTGATGGAGGGCGAAGAATGACGCAACAGAAGGGTAACTGGTGGAAACCTGTCGCGTTACTGATGTTGGTCATCGCCATCGGCATGGACCTGTTGGTCTGGCAACTCTCAGGTGGTGTTGAGTTCTCTACCATAGCAGAGGAAGCGATTCGAGGATTCATCTTGGCCTTCGGCGGCACCAGCATCGCCTTGCTCATGATCAGTCTCGGTTCCTTGCATCGCCATTCACAATGGAAAGAGCAAATCGCTGGCTTGGTATGCCTCTCTGTAGTCGCATTGTACTTGGCCCACTCCGAATATGGCAAATCCATTGATGGAATGCGTGAGGGTGGAGCCATCCTACTTTCTGGGCTCACGGCAATGCTGACCGCAGTGGGGCTGGTATTCGGTTTGCTGTTGGCGTTGGTTACAGGAAGAGAACATGTCGCTGACCCGCTTTTAGAGATGGAGTCAACCGGTGGCGACGTCTCAATCGAACTGAATGAGTGAGTTAACACGTCCATAGGGTGGGTGGCAACCCTGATATACAGAGGGTTGGTCGCCGAGCCGCTGAGGTGTCAAGATGAGTAAGGGTACTCCAAGCATGGGCAAGCGCCAGAAGTCCACGCATATCCGTTGCCGTCGCTGCGGACGCCACAGCTACCACAAGCAAAAGCGCCAATGTGCTTCCTGTGGATTTGGTGTCACCTCAAAGATGCGTGGGTATCGCTGGAATAAGCGAAATCGCACCATGTATCAGAAGAAATGAGCGGTTTTCGTCCCTTTAGGGACGCCGTCAAACTCTAAAGCCGCCAGTCCGACGACGGTTCGGGTACCCCTATGTGTGGCATCATCGGTGTCGTCGCCCAAGTCGGGACCCCTGCGTCACCTATCATCTACGACGGACTTACTGTTTTGCAGCACCGCGGACAGGATGCTGCCGGAATCGTGACTTGTGATGGAGAGCAACTATTCCAGAGGAAGTCAAACGGCCTGGTTCGAGATGTTTTCCAACAGCGCCACATGGAAACCTTGGCTGGACATATGGGGGTCGGTCACGTCCGATACCCCACTGCTGGAACATCTTCTTGCGCTGAAGCCCAACCGTTCTACACCAATTCACCGCATGGAATTTCACTTGCTCACAATGGCAACTTGACCAATGCCGATGAACTGAGAACAAAACTGTACAGGGAAGACCTGAGACACGTTAACACCAACAGTGACTCTGAAGTATTGATGAATATCTTCGCACATGAATTGCACAAGCGAGGAAAAATGTACATTGGTGAAGATTTACATCTTGATGTGGCCGATATTTTCCATGCGGTCGCCAAGGTCCACGAGAGGTGCCGTGGTGGTTACGCCATCATCGCCATGATTACTGGCTATGGGATTCTCGGATTTCGCGATCCATGGGGAATTCGCCCACTGATTTTAGGTCGACGTGAGGGTGTAAATGGCGGAGAGGAGTGGGTTCTCGCCTCGGAATCTGTTGCCTTGCAAGCATTGGGTTGTGAAATCGTCAGAGACGTCGACCCAGGTGAAGCCGTTTTCATCACAGCAGGGGGGCAGTTCTATGAGAAACAATGTGCAGAATCCCCAACTTATTCGCCTTGTATTTTCGAACATGTTTACTTCGCACGCCCAGACTCAATCATCGATGGAATTAGTGTACATCGTGCAAGATTGAAGATGGGGCGAAAACTCGCATCTAGAATCCCAAAAGAATTCCCAGATTCAAACATTGATGTGATCATCCCCGTCCCAGACAGTGGTCGAATTGCTGCAATGGAGTTGGCCAAGGATCTGGGTGTCCCGTTTCGTGAAGGATTTGTGAAGAATCGTTATGTTGGCCGTACATTTATCATGCCAGGACAAGCGATTCGAAAAGACAGTGTGCGCAAGAAACTAAATCCAATCCCTTACGAGTTTGAGGGTAAAAACGTGCTATTGGTTGACGACAGTATCGTTCGAGGAAATACGAGTGCGAAAATCGTTCAAATGGCGAGGGATGCTGGTGCTAACAAAGTCTTCTTTGCCAGTGCAGCACCCCCGGTTATTCATCCAAACGTGTATGGAATCGACATGCCAGCCAAGACTGAATACATCGCTCATGGCCGTACGCAAGAACAAGTAAGTGAGAAAATCGGTGCAGACTGGTTGATTTATCAAACATTGGACGACCTCATTGATGCCTGCAGTGGCGGTTCGCGAAATATCGACACGTTCGACACTTCTTGCTTCAATGGTGAGTATGTAACAGGAGACATTGATTCTGCCTATCTTGAGAAATTGGAAAAATCTCGCAATGATGCTGCAAAGTCAGCTCAGATCAAGAATGATGAGATTATCGAAATCCATAACGAACCCTGAGGTGATATGATGGGCCAATGGATGGTCCGCATTGGGGAATCCATGCTAAAATCCAGGCCGGTTCGCAAACAATTCACGCGAGTCTTGATTCAAACCCTCATTGCTCAATGTCGACTTCGGGGTGCGAAGATTGAAATTCGTGCTGATGGAGGAATCGTCTACGTTCGTGGAGACCAAGAAGATGAAATTGTGGATGCTCTAAAGCATACATTTGGTGTAAACGCTGTCGACCCATTTACCGAAATTGGACTGGATCCTGAAGCGGTTGCCGAATTGGCACTTGAGCGAAATCCCAACCCATCCGGTACCTTCGCAGTAAAGTGTAGACGGTACGGAGAAAGAGGCGAGTGGACCAGTCAATCATTTGCGAGTACTGTCGGTGCAAAGGTTCTCGAAAAAGTCGATTTGAAGGTCAATTTACGGAATCCTGATTGGGCCCTTCGGGTCGCTTTATTCCCCGACAAGGTGCATCTCCTCGGCACCCGATTCATGGGTCCAGGAGGCTTGCCCTCGGGCGTTCAAGGACTGGTTTTAGCCAATTTGGAATCTGAGGAAGACATGCTTTCAGCTTGGTTGATGATGCACAGAGGATGTCGGATTAAACCCATCACTGGTTCTGCGAAGTCACTTGAAAAATGGGATCCAGCCCTAGCCTCAGAGAGATACAGCACACAATTGGTAACGGGCCCCGGTGGGGTCTCAAATCCAGAGCCATGGGGGATCGTAGCTTACGAGCTCGCCGAAGCACCAACAAGCATTGGCGAAGGTGAAGATGTACGGACGCCCCTAGTGTATTTGGAGCCACTCGTGGGATGGAGCGAAAGCGAAATTGAGGACCTAAGAACCAAGGTGTTTTCCTAATCATTCTGGCGGCACTCTCAAGATGTTGACCTTGAGTCACGAGCCATGCCGATGGTCATCGACCCGATTTCGGAAATTGAGTGTGAGACCATCGTTCAGGCCATCGATGTTTCATCGGATGGGAAGTGGATGGTATGGGGGAGTGAGGATGGAACTGTTCGGATTCTCGACATGTCAAATTCCCCAAAACCTCTGGAACCGTTTAATGTTGAAGATTCAGTCACTAATATCCGTTTTGCGCATGGAGAGATGATTGTTGTCGGGACCCATACCTGCGATGTGTACGGCCATGAACGCTTGGGAGGAAGGCGGTGGACCCATTCTGTTGGGGGTGGGTGCGACCTGATGGACATCTCAAACAATGGCACTCTGATTGCATGTATCGATGGTGGCCGTCACGTTCACATCATGACTGAGAATGGTGTTCAGCGAGGCCGATTTTCTTCAGGCGAATTGATTGGACTCACGGTCGCAAGTGATGGGACTGGAATCGCGGTAAACGATGACGAGGGGCACGTATACGTCCTCGATTCAAGTGGAAACCTACGCTGGAAAAGAACACCTGTACAAGACGATGGTGAAATGATTTCATCGATGTGTTTTCTGCACGATGGTTCTCTCCTACTGTGCCGAGAAGTCATGGGTATCACGCCTTCCGAAATCGCACAAATCGCGCTTGAGAGATGGTCTTCAATCGGCGAACTACTTCATTCAGAAGAAATTCGATCGCGCAGTGTGTGCTTGGTAGCGGATGGAATGGGAGCCATTTCAGGTCATTTTGATGGTACTGTTGTCAAATTGACAGAGGATTTGTCACAGCAGCCGTTATGGAAATCCATGTACACGATTAACGACTTACGCCGTCATGGAGAAGATTTACTGGTTGCATCTTGGTTCTACCTGCATCGAATCGATGCTGATGGTGAAGAAGTTTGGAGATGTGAACATAGCGGTTTGGTCGAGTCAATCGTATCGAACCAAGATGGAACACGAATCGCATTGAGTGGTGATAACCAAAATGATTACACCCGTGAAAATCGAATTCTTTGGATTGACCCCAACGCCACACCCTATGCCCTTTCTGCGGACTCTGAAATCGATGCTGACTTGCTCGAATTTACTGAAGGTGCGGAATTGAAATCTCCAGTGGCTAGTGCTGATGACGATCTGTATGCCGATGATGGACAAGACATGGCATCGTTCCTGACACCTGAAGAACAACAGAAACTGAACGCGGGAAGACCTTCAATCGATGACTCCGAATTGTTTGCTATGTTGGACGATGAGATTGAGCAGATGGCAAAAATCGAAGAGGACGATACCGACTTAATGGTAGGTCTTTCAAATGATGATTTCATTTCACATGTCCCTCCCTCTGCGGATGCAGGAACCGATCAGATTGTCGATGCCACCCAAGATGGGACGGCAATCGTTCTGTTGGATGGTTCAGCCACCTCACCTGGAAGCCAGGGGATTGAGCAATGGATTTGGCGTGATGGTATGTCGAAAAAAATAGGAGATACTCCGATGGTTAAGGTACGCCTACCGATTGGCAACCATACGTTCACTTTGACGGTCAGTGATCCGGCTCGAGAGAGTAGTACGGATACGATTACGGTTCAAGTCCAAGGGACAACCCGAGAGGATACCTACGATTTATTGGATGATTAATCCAAGATACTTGCCAGGAATTCACCAACACGGTTGATTTCGGGCATGCAAACTTCATGGAACATCGGATAGGATTCGAATTCAACAGACCAACCATGCTCTCGCAAGAAGGCAACACTCTGTTCGCCGGCAGTAAACGGAACCATGTCATCTCGGATACCGTGACACAGCAATATTCGAGCCTCTCGATTGGCATCAGAAGATGATTGAATATGCTGTTCTGGGAATAATAAGTAGCCTGAAAGACAGACCATACCGGCAATTCGATGGGGGAATCGACAACCGGTGAAGAGCGACATCGCACCACCTTGACTGAATCCCACCAATACGATCCGATCGTAAGGGATGCCCCTATTGTGCTCGGATTCAATGATTTCAGCGATGATTTCAGAGGATTCTTGTGCCTCGATTGGACATTCTCTCTCTCCTTCTGATTGCCCTGCAAGGTATCGGATATCAAACCAAGATGGCATCTTCCATCCGTTGTTCAAAGTGACAGGACGAACTGGTGCATTCGGGAAAATCCAACGTGTCCCAGGGCGAGAAATAAGCCTAGGCATGTCCACAAAGTCGTAGGCACTTGCACCCAATCCATGCATCCAGATGATTGACGCATCGTGAGATGTAGAGGGTTCGACCACGAGGGGGTCGGTCACAAAATCATCTCAGAGGTTGGACAGAGCTTCGGCCAATGCTGGTAGTGCATCTTCCCAAGTCGCAACAATTCCGTAATCAGCGATACCAAAAATGGGTGCATCAGCATCCTTGTTGATGGCAACGATGTACTTTGATGAACGCATGCCTGCAAGGTGTTGGATGGCACCCGAGATTCCGACAGCGATGTATAGGCTAGGATTGACTGTCTTACCCGTTTGTCCAACTTGGATACTGTGAGACATCCCCCACTCATCGACGACTGCTCTTGACGCACCGACTGCAGCACCCAATTGATCTGCAATCGCTTCAAGGTGGCTGAAATTTTCGATACTACCCATACCTCGACCGCCCGAGATGACAATGTCTGCATCTGCAACATCAAGACGCTCAGTGGCTTTGGCAATGGCCTCCTTGACAGATGTGGCAACATCTGCACTCTGATTCACGGTACTGACTTCGGCACTACCACCATCTGCGGCTGCTGTGAAGGTGTTTGGTCGTAGGGTTAGGATTGTATCATCCGCTACAGTCAAGGTTTCCATAGCCTTACCCGAATAAATCGGGCGTGTCACGGAATTACCATCGATACTCGTGACGTCTTGCACCACAGCAACACCTTTGGAGGCACCCATACGCGCAGCGATTTCTCGACCCATGGCTGTAGAGGCTGCAAAAATACGCCCCTCGGCTACAGAACCAAGAGCAGAGGCCCATGAGCCACCATCGAATGCTGAAAAGCAATCGCCTTCAACCGAGATGACCTTTGCAACTCCGGCAATAGCGGCTGCTTCACTCGCTCCAATGCCACCTGGGCAAAGAACTGTTGCGTTGCCCCCTGCTGCGCCCACGAGTTGGGCTGTGACGGGGTGTAGACTGTTTCCTGAAATTTCTGCAATGACTGTTACCATGATTATTCCTCCTCAAATCACCTTCGCTTCATCACGCAGTTTAGCAACCACAGTCGGGACATTTTCAGCACCCTCAAATTTCTGCCCTGCGGATTTTTCGGCCGGTGGAGATTGATTTTCTAGACTGATTGATGCTGAACCGATGTCCAATCCCAAGTCAGCAATGGTTAGCGTTTCCACCGCCTTTTTCTTGGCCATCATAATACCCTTGACGTTCGGTCGACGAAGTTCAGTGCTCATTTTGTCGAATGCGATGACACAGGGCGCAGAGACACTGACCCGCTCCATCCCACTTGAACTGGGGCGCAATGCCATGAATCCTGAGGCGTCTCCGGTCAATTCACTGACCATGGTCACACAACCTGCACCCATCATTTCAGCAACACCGGGACCCGTAGATCCCGCATTGGTGTCGGCCGCTTGCTTGCCACAGAAGACGACTGAGGCTCCGGATTTCTCAACCGCGGCCGC
>CEUK01354179.1_pt1 | contig 19328 bp, 21 predicted proteins | sample 356451 | NCBI WGS metagenome assembly CEUK01 (sample SAMEA2622843, study PRJEB7988) | marine metagenome | isolation source: saline water (ENVO:00002010), including
TGGAGATGGGGCTAAAACTGTTTTGCCTTCAAAAGCTTATGCTAAAATATCAATGAGACTAGTCCCAAATCAAAATTCGGAGACAATAACTAAATTATTTACAAATCATTTTAATAAAATTGCACCATCTTGTATTAAGGTTAAGGTTACTCCTCATCATGGTGGAGAAGGAGTTGTTATACCTACTGATTTTCCTGGATATATGGCCGCTAAAAAAGCAATGGAAACTTCATTTGGTAAGTCACCAATTCCTGTTAGAAGCGGTGGAAGTATTCCTATAGTCCCTATGTTTGAAGAGGTTTTAGGCCTTAAAACAATATTACTTGGCTTTGGTTTAGATTCTGATGTGATTCATTCACCAAATGAACATTTTGGATTATTTAATTATTTTAAAGGAATTGAAACAATACCATTGTTTTACAAAAACTTTACAGAACTTAAGAAAAATTGATTGACACTTTTAATTAGAAGCATATTTTTTAGCTTAATTATTTTTTTAGGTTCTTGTATATCCTATAAACCTATTGAATTTAAAGGGCTAAATAATATTTCATTTGATGAAAAAAATTCTTGTGGACCAATGTGTGTTTCCATCTTAGTTTATAATCCAAATAATTATCAAATTACCATAAAAAAAGCATCTGTTTTAGCTTTGATAAATGACAATAAAATTGGAAATATATCAATTGGCGAGAAGTTTAAACTTAAACCCGAAACCACGTCTGAAATAAGTTGTGGAGTTGATGCAACCAAATCAAATTTAATGAAATCAATGTTAAAGTCGTTAAATGTATTAATTGGTAAAAAAGTAAACCTATCTCTTGAAGGAAAATTAAAGGTAAAGGCATATGGGATAGGTATTAAAGTCCCAGTAAAAGAAAAGTATGATTTTGACTATAAAGATTTTCTATAAATTACTACGTAATTACTTTACGTAGTAAAACATGACCTTAGTGTTGTAATTAAAAATAACACTATGAAAATTCAAGATCACACATTAAATAATTTTTTTGAAGTCCATTTTATTATTCATGAAAAGCAAGATAATTCTGTTCTTTTAAATGGAACATATTTTATTAATAATAAAAAATACTATACAGATATTCCTTTAGATTTTTTAAAGTTCAGTCGATTATGTGAAAAATTAATTGGACTTGATAAATCTAAATCCATTTGGAAAAGATTGTTTAATAATAATGATCTTGTTGCTGAAGTTTCTCCTAAAAAGCATTTGAATTTATCGATGTTAATAAAACCGGAAGACCTTGATATTAACACAAATTATAAACTAAAATCAGCATAATTATGAATACATTATCTATAACAAGAACCAGCCCAATTATTAAAAAAGAACTTCCTAAACTTGGAGTACTTACCCAATTATGTGAATTAAGTAGTCATGACTACATTTATATAAAGGACAAAATTATCAATGGAGCGGTGTTGCAAATGGAAAAAGATAAAACTCGTTTTTGGGATTCTGAAGCAATTGCAGTGTTTTACAAAGGGTTTAAATTGGGATATTTAAACCAATCCATAAATAAGACTGTAAATAGAATGATTTTTAATTATGGTGATGTGAAGATAAAAGTAAAATCAGTTCATAAAACTGATATGTTTAAAGGGTTAGATGTTTTAATTGAAATCAACTAAAGTTATTTACTTAACCATAATGTTGGATTTACCGTATTCATTCCGTTACTTGAAATTTTCCAAATTTCAAGGTGAGATTCAGAAACCCCATCATCATTAATTAAAAGCTTACCTATATTTTGTTTTGCACTTAAAATATCTCCTTTTTTTATAAAAACTTCTTGCAGATTAGCGTACACCGTACGATATTCTCCATGACTAATCATTACCACTTTACCAGCTCCTGGAATAATTAACACACTGGTTACTTTGCCTCCAAAAATAGCCCTAACATTAGCATTTTTTGTAGTAATAATATCTATACCGTTGTTTTCAACTGTGGCTGTATTTACAAGATGATGTTGATGTTTTCCATATTTGCTACTAATTTCTCCTCTTTCAACAGGCCAACAAAGACGACCTTTATTATTGTTAAAACTTTTAGAAAGCTCCATTCCTTCAGGAGTTAATGAAAAACTTTCAGTTTTATTTTTCTTTATTTTAGATCTAACTTCTTCCTCAATAGCTTTTCGTACAGCAATAGAAATTGTTTTTCTTTTTTTAGATTGTTCATTAAGCTGTTTAACTAATAAATCTTTATTTTCTATTAATTTCTTTAATGATGTTTCTTGATTTTTCTTGTCTTTTAAATAGTTTTCTTTTTCGTCTTTTTTTATAGCTATTAAGGAAGATTTTTTTTCAATTTCAGCATTAAGTAAATTTTTTTCGATAGCTAAATCTTGTTGACTTTTTAAAATTCGGTCAATTTGTTTTTGTCTATAATCCGCGTAATGTTCAATGTATTTCATTCTGTGAAAAGCTTCAGAAAAATTTGATGAGGATATAATATATAAGTATTTATAATTTGGATTTCTATTTTTATACGCATACATCAGCATTTTTTTATATTCCTCTTTTAAAACTCCAATAGTGTTTTCTAAAGAAATAATTTGCCTATTGATTTCATGAATATTTTCATCAAATTTTCTAATTTGAAAATTATAATTTGAAATTAGTTTTTCTCTATAATTTATTTGATGATTTATAATCCCAATATCTGATAACGTGACTTTTTCAGAATTTTTCGTTTGTTTAATTAGAAGTTTAGTATTTTCTATTTTTTTTATTAATTTTTTTTCTTGATTTTTTAGTTGGTCACTTTTCTTTTGACTAAAAAAACTAGTTGAAATGGTAATGATAAATAAAAGTAATATGTATTTTGACTTTATCATTTAAATGTCAAAGGTGTATATTTCTCTGTAATTTTAAATGGGAAACGTTGTTTCTCATTTATTTTTAATGGCTCTTTAAATTTTAATTCCAATCTAATGGTATCGCTATTGCTTGTGAAATTAAAATTCACTTTCATAGGAAAATATTGACTGTTCATATTATGCCATTCGCTATAGGAGATATTTATATTAGACTCATTATTTTTAGTATAAAGTGAAATGCTGTCACATTTAAAAAGGTTAGGGCTAATCCAATATTCTGAATTATAATTATTATAACCGTCTTTATTTTCTAAACTAAAGTAGTATTTATTATTTTTTATTTTGACGTTGGTTTTCTTATTGTTTTTAAGCTCAATGAACTTCCCCGTAAATAGGTTTTCAATTAAATTATAAGATAATTTTGCCCCAATCATTTTTTCTAATTCATTAAAAGTACCAGAAAAGTATTTTTTTTCAGGATACTTTATAAGAGATTTTATAGAATCTTTTCCAATAAGTCCCGTTAATATCTGAACACTTGATTTGGAAAAATTCACCCAAATGATACTATCATTTCTAATTCTGAAATTCCCTTTTATGTTTTGATTTTCCCCTTTAAATCCAATGCTTACATTGCCCTTCATTTTAAGCCAATCAAACTTAAAATTATTATCATTAATATTTTTAATAAGCTTTTTATAGCTTATTGGTTTTATTTTCTCAATTCCATTTGGTTTATGCTTTAAAATGCTACAACTTGAGTATAAACAACAAATAAAAAAAGTGTTTAATAAAATATTATTTAATATATTTTTCTTCATTGATTTTAGTTTCTATTTTTTTTGAAACTCCTTTCATTTTCTGTGCTTTTTTCCAAAAAATAATTGCTTCTTCTTTTTGGCCTAGTTTGAACAACACATCACCGTAATGTTCTAAAAGAGCGCCATTATCTTCAAGAGCTTTATTAATTGCTTTATTTATATATATTTCAGCTTTTAAAAAGTCTTCTTTTTTAAATAATACCCAACCATAAGTATCTAAAAAAGTAGAATTATTAGGGAAGTATTCCAGTGCTTTTAAAATAAGGTCTTCAGCCAAATCTAAATCTGCTTCTTGTTCTGCCATATAATAACTGTAATTATTTAATAAAATAGGGTTATTAGGATTGTGTTTTACAGCCTTTTCAAAATAAATAAACGAATTTTCTATTTCCCCTAATTTATAGTAGGCATTTCCAATATGGTGTTCATAATCACTTAAAAGTAAAGAGTCATCAACTACTAAGGAAATGCCGCTTTTTAGGTTCTTAAGTGCTAATTCATATTTATTTATTGATGATTGGGCAACCCCTAAAACTAAATAGCTAAGAGGTTGATTTGGGTGATGAGTTATTGCTTTTTTAGCATCTTCAATTGTGATTAAAAATTTTTTTGAAGACAATTCTGATGTAAGCAATTGTGACCATACTTCAAAAGGCATTGGATTTATAGATAATGATTTTCTTAAAAAAATCGCAGCAGAATCATTTTTGTTTTGTAAAAACTTTATATCTGCAAATAATAAAAAAGCAGCACTATTTTTTTTGTGAAGCAATAAGAACTTCTTTAATAAATTTTCCAGTTCTGAAATTGTAAAAAGACTATTTTTCTCATATGATATTTGAAGCAATATTTCAAGTTTGATGTTTTCCTCAACATCATATGAATCCATAACAGATAATAATTCATTTACTGCTTTTTCATGTTTCCCAATTCTATAATAATATTGAAATAAAGAAAGCCTAACTAAACCATTTGATGAATCAATAGCCACCATTTTTTGAAAAACTTCAAAAGCATCTTTTTTTCGACCAATAGATTGATAATATTCTCCAAGAAGTCCATAATTTCTAATGTCTTCAGGTTTTTTTTCAACAAGTTTTTTTAGTTCATTAAGTGCTTTTTTCTTCTTCCTTAGATATATAAAAATTTGATGTTTTTGAAGACTTAGATCTTGACTTAATCCATTTATAGATTCAATTTTATCCAAGCATTTAATTGCTTTTTTATAATTTTTATCTTGCATATAGCATTCAGCCAATGAAAATAAATATTCAATTTTATTAGGATGAGTTTTACATAATTTTTCAAAACATATACTAGCGCTTTTAAAATTTTTTATGTTTTGATATATGATTGCCAGATTCGTTAAATACCATTCTTTATTAGGCTCAATCTCAACAGCTTTTTGAGCCATGTTAATGGCTTCATATTCATCTCCTTTTTCTAATAAGATTCCAGACAACTCAAAGTAGCTTACAGGGTCATTAGGGTTTATTTTAATACAAGCATTTAAAAGAGAGTCGGCTAAATAAAAATCACCACTTATTTTAGCTGTAACACCTTGAATTAATAAGGATGAAAATTTAGCCTCATCAAAAGTTGTGCGTTTTTTTGATTGTGATAAAGCCTCATTAGAAATAAAACTTCCTATTGAAATAAGAAAGACAAGTATTAACCTAGAATAAATCAAATTGAAAGTTTATTTTTTCCCAGTGCTTCCAAATCCACGATCCCCTCTTTCACTAATGCTTAGTTCAGTGGACTCTATAAATACAGGATATTCATGTTTAGCAATAACCATTTGTGCTATCCTATCTCCATTATTAATGACAAAGTTTTCTTTAGAAAGGTTAATTAATATAACACCAATATCTCCTCTATAGTCAGAATCAATTGTTCCAGGAGAATTAAGAACAGATATTCCATTTTTATAGGCTAAGCCACTTCTGGACCTTATTTGAGCTTCATAGCCAATAGGAAGTTCTATTTTAATTCCAGTTGGAATTAATCGTCTCTCAAAAGGTTTTAATGTAATAGATTCATCTATAAAAGCTCTCAGGTCGGCACCAGCTGAACCAAGTGTCTCTAATTTAGGATTTTGATGTCCTGATGAGTTTATAATATTTATATTAATTTTCTCCATGGGGTTAATCTAACATTCTTTTTTTAAATGGCTTTTCAATAACAATAACCAAAATAATGAAGCTAAAAATCAGCAAGGTATGATATCCATATTGTATCCAAGATAGTTCCTTTGCTGAATTAAAAGGGATACTAATTCCATAAATTAATAGCCCAGCACTAATGTATAATAAAAATTTCCAAAGGTTATATGGAACTGTATAATGTTTTTGACCTAATATATAACTAAGAATCATCATTGATCCATAACAGGCTAATGTCGCAAAAGCTGATGCCAAATAACCATAGTTAGGGATAAATAAAAAATTTATAAAGAGAGTTATAATTACACCTGCACTTGAAATATATGCTCCAAATTTTGTTTTATCAGATAGTTTATACCAAATAGATAAACTTGTATATATGCCAAGAAAAATATTAGCCCCTAACAGTATGGGAACAACAGTTAACCCCTCCCAGTAATCAGGGTTGTTTATAAAGTATTTAAAAAGATGTAAATAAAGGGTAATGATTAAAAAAATGAGAACCAATACAATTATAAAATAATTCATCACCTTAGCCAAGGTTTCTTTAGAAGATTTGTTAGTTCCATCTTTGAAAAAGAAAGGTTCTGAAGCATATCTAAATGCTTGAATAAACATGCTTACAATCATTGTAATTTTATAATTTGCTCCATAGATTCCATTTTTAGCTTGAGCTAATTCTAATGCCTGTTTTGAATTAGCCCCATCGTCTAAGTATTGCTGATAGAGTATTTCTTTTAACATAGCCCTGTCTAAGGTTTCATTTATTACATAAGCAAGCCCAACAAAAAGCATTGGGGCAGCATATTTTAGCATAGCTTTAATGACAGAAAAATCAAAACTTCCTTTAAAATTCATTTCTGAACTTAGTAGGACAAACTTTATAATGCTTGAAATCAGATTTGAAATAAATACATATCCAACTCCAATTTCATCGTTATAAAAGGTGTCTATTACCCAGTTATTGTTTCCAGATTCAAAATTTTCTTTACAATAAAGAATAAAAAATAAATTTAGACCAATGTTAACACCAACATTTAAAAAGTTAATTAAGGCAAATTTTTTAGCTTTTTCTTTCAATCTTAGTTGCGCCAAAGGAATTGCAGAAATAGCATCTAAACCAACAATCATTCCAAACCATATAATGTATTCGGAATGATCAGGGTATTTCAACAGGTTAGCAATATCTTGAGAAAAAAGACTAACTAGAATAATAAAAAAAGAAGAGGTGGTAATAAGGGAAAATAATGTATTGCTGTATATTTTATGATAATCATATTTGTTTGTGGTTGAAAAACGAAATAAAGCCGTTTCCATTCCATAAGTTAATAGCACAACTAAAAAAGCAACATAGGCATACATTTCAGTAATTATCCCATACTGCTCATTGGAAAACTGAATTACATATAAAGGGGTAAGTAGAAAATTTAGAAATCTTCCAATAATGCTACTTGAGCCATAAATAGCTGTCTGACCTATGAGTTTTTTTATGTTGCTCAATTAATAATTTGGTTTTCTTTTTTCCATAAAAGCTGATGTTCCTTCTTTAAATTCATCGTTTCCAAAACAATTTCCAAATTCTTCAATTTCTTTATCAAATCCATTAATTGAATTGTCAAATCCAGCATTAACGGCATTAATTGCGGCTGTAATTGCTTTAGGCGAATTATTTAATGTTGCTGTAGCGATTTTTTTACAAGTCAATAAAAGATCTTCTATACTAACAACGTAGTTAACCAAGTGATATTGCAACGCCTCTTCTGCATTAATCATTTTTGCTGTAGTAATTAACTCCATAGCTTTACCTTTCCCAATTAATTGTGGGAGTCTTTGTGTGCCTCCATATCCTGGAATAACCCCTAAGCTAACCTCAGGAAGGCCCATTTTAGCATTTTCTGATGCAACTCTGAAGTGACAAGACATGGCAAGTTCTAAGCCTCCTCCTAGTGCAAAACCATTAATGGCAGCAATGACAGGCTTAGGGAAGGTTTCAATTAAATTAAATAGTTTTTCTTGACCAATTTGGGCTAATTTTTTTCCTTCTTCAATGCCAAAATGAGCAAACTCTTTTATATCAGCTCCTGCAACAAAAGCTTTTTCACCTGAGCCAGTAAGGATTATACATCTTACGTTATTGTCTTCTTTTAAAGTAAGTAGTCCTTTATTTAAATCTTTTATTGTTGCTTTATTTAGTGCATTTAGCTGCTTAGGCCTATTGATGATAATTGTTGCTAATCCATCTTTAACATCAATTAATATGTTTTGAAATTCCATAATTAAGATTTTAAAAGATAAAATTAATTTTTTCAGGTAATTTTTATTGAATTTTATTAATTTAATATTTAAGAATAGTCATTAGATTGAATATTTAGTTCATTAAACAAGAATTAATAATAACCCCATTATTTTTAAAGAATAAATAATCATTAATAACATGAACTTTGAACTAGAGAAGCAATGGAGAGCTCTTCAAAAAAAATTAGGAGAAAAAATTGGCGAAACCCCAGAAATCAATAGTATTTTATTTGTTATTGGGCTTCAAGAACTTAATATAGAATTCAATAAATTGACTAAAGATCAAAAAGTTGAAGTAATGCATATTGGCTTATGTGTCATTTTTACTCCTCAAGGTTATTATAAACCTATTGGAAGGGATCAGGACGGGTGGATTCATTTTGATACAGTGAAAAAGTTCCCCAAATTAGACGCTGATGAACAGGAAGAAATTATTAAAGAAGCTATTGTTGAATATTATGAAGCTTAATTACAAATAAACAGTCTCTTCATTAGCTACCATTTCATTTATTTCAATTATTCCTTTATAAGTCCCATTTACTCTTATGTCCAAGACAGCAAACCCAGCTTGACCTGCCTTATATTGTTCAGTAAAGTCAAAAAAGGCATCTCCACTATTGTTTGTAGTTTGTGTTTCATGAATACTAGTAGAATTAGGGTCACCAGCTATATATAGAAGTTCTACTTGAGCCCCAGAAACAGCAGAATTAGTTGAACTATCTAATACATGAATAACAGCAGTTGTGTTTTCAGTTTTATAACAAGAATTTAGCCCCATTAATAGTCCTATAATTAAGCCAGCTGAAAGTATATTTTGGTTAAAAAGTCGGATTTTCATAAATATGATAGAATAATATTTTACTATTTACTTAATTTGCAAGGTAAAAAAAAATACATTATCATAAATGTTTAAAAACTATATAATTGCAATTCTTGTTTTATTAACACTAATAACCAATGGTTGTGTGATTTTAAAAAACAATAAAAAGCAATCTAAAGAAACTCATATCCTGATGGAAACATCAAAGGGTTCAATAACATTAAAATTATATAATGAAACTCCATTACATAGAGATAACTTTATAAAATTAGTTAATGAAAAGTTTTATAATGGAATTACTTTTCATAGAGTAATTAAAGGATTTATGGCTCAGGCTGGAGACCCAAAATCTAGAGACAAGAGCTTTGCTGGGCAGTTGGGACAGAATAGTGAAGGAGAAACAATCCCTGCTGAAATCATACCTAATTTATTTCATAAAAAAGGCGCTTTAGCTGCAGCAAGAATGGGGGATAATGTGAATCCAGAAAAGAAATCTAGCGGCAGTCAATTCTATATTGTTCAGGGAAGAAAATATGATTTAAATCAATTGTCTCAAATGGAAAATCAGATCAATCAAAAAGCCCCCCATTACCAACACCAACAAGAACAATTTACTTTTTCGGATACAGCTAAAAAGGTATATCAACAAATAGGAGGAACCCCTTTTTTAGATAATGGCTATACAGTATTTGGTGAAGTTATTCAAGGCATTGAAGTAATAGATGCCATATGTGATGTTAAGACAGAAAGAGGTAATAAGCCATCAGAGCCAGTAACAATACTTTCAGTTACCATAATGAAGTAAATAAGATATGTTCGATAAAATAAGTACTATAAAAGATCAGATTGTTAATTTTAATTCGAGCGACAGCAATGAAATAGAACAGTTTAGAATTTCACTATTAGGTAAAAAAGGCAGCATAACAAATCTTTTTACACAGTTTAGAAATGTGCCTTTAGATGAAAAAAAAGAGTTTGGAAAACAATTGAACCTTCTTAAGAATTTAGCTTCAAGTAAGATAGAAGAGTTAAAATCTAACTCAGGTTCAAATAAGGCAACTAAATCAACTATCGATTTTAGTATGACTGCTCAGCCAACGGTCTTAGGTTCCAGACACCCCATTTCTATTGTGAAAGAGCAAATCATTGAAATTTTTGCCCAAATTGGTTTTACGGTTTCTGAAGGCCCAGAAATTGAAGACGATTGGCATAATTTCACAGCACTTAATTTTCCTGAAGAACATCCTGCAAGAGATATGCAGGACACTTTTTTCATTAATAAAGAAATGGCTTTAAGAACACACACCTCTTCTGTTCAAGTTAGAGTTATGGAAAATGAAAAGCCGCCCATTAGAACCATATCACCTGGCAGAGTGTATAGAAATGAAGCGATTTCTGCCAGAGCTCATTGCTTCTTCCATCAGGTTGAAGGGCTTTATATCGATAAAGACGTTTCATTTGCAGACTTAAAGCAAACACTACTTTATTTTACAAAAGCACTGTTTGGAGAAGAAACTAAAATTAGACTTAGGCCATCTTATTTCCCATTCACTGAGCCCTCAGCTGAATTGGATGTTTCTTGCTCTATTTGTGGTGGAAAAGGATGTAATGTTTGTAAATATTCTGGTTGGTTGGAAATTATGGGTTGTGGAATGGTTGATCCTAATGTTTTAGAAAACTGTAAAATTGATCCAAAGGTTTATTCTGGATATGCTTTTGGAATGGGGATAGAAAGAATTGCTCAATTGAAATACCAGGTTAATGATTTAAGGTTGTATTCTGAAAACGATCTAAGGTTTTTAAAACAATTTAAGTCAGAACTTTAGTGATTATTTTGGCAGAAAAACTTCTGCCATCATGCATCTTGCGCTTCCCCCACCTATGTTTTCAATGGTAGTTAAGTCGCTATGAAGAATAGGATTAAAGTTTTCTATTTTAGCAACTTGCTTTGAGCTTAAAGAATGGAAGGCATTACTTGACATAATTAAATAGACGGAATTATTTCCCATTACCTGCAATGAGTTTCCAGCAAAACAATTTTTTTGGGCCGGTGTAATTTCAATAATTTCTTTATTGGTTTTTTTTAGGGCTTTAAGTACTTCTTCTTTTTCATTAGTATCGTCAATTGTGTCAAGGCAAATAATGGCATATTTATCCGCAATGGTCATCATTACGTTAGTATGATAGATGGGAACCCTTCTCCCTTTAATGGTCTGGTTGGCAGAAAAAAGGATGGCAGAATAATTCATTTTGTCACAGAATTTTTGGACCAACTCTTCATGAGTTCTTAAAGAGATAGCTGCGTAACACAACTTGTTTTTTCTGTCTAACACCATACTTCCTGTTCCCTCTAAAAATTTATTTTCTTTTTCATATAAAGAAAAATCCAATTGTTTTTTAATTTTAAAATTGTGTTCTTTTTTGAGCCTACTTAACAAATCTAATCTTCTTTCTTGACGTCTATTTTCTGCCCACATTGGGAATAGGATTACAACACCATTCTCATGAAAAGAAATCCAATTGTTAGGGAAAATTGCATCCGGTTTGATTGGAATTTTAGTGTCTTTGATAACTGTTGTTGATATGCCTTTGCCTTTTAGTTTTTCAATAAAATCACTAAACTCTTGTAGTGCAAGTTGTTGAGACCCTGACTCACTTAACTTATTGTTTTGATAAAAATTATTTGTAGCTGTTTCAGAATTGAATTTAAATGCAGCAGGTTCAATCATTAAAATATGGTTACATATTTGATTCATTGAAATGAATGATAAATGTTTATAAACGCAACAAAGCTAATTTTAGATCATTAAAATTTCCAATCTGATTGGTCAAGTTTGCTTAAACAAATGGTCATTAAATCTATGCAGTTTTTAACATCTGATTTATGAACCATTTCTATTACTTGATGAATATGTCTAGTAGGAATTGAAAAGGCTCCAGCAATAGATCCTCCTGGTGTCATTCTTTGAATACTTGCTGTATCAGTACCTCCAGCAGTTAGTATTTCATTTTGCCATTTTATATTGTTTTTAGACGCTTGATTTCGCATGAAATTTACCATTCTAGTATCACAGATAGTACTAGCATCCATTATTTTAATAGCGACACCGTCACCTAACTTAGTGATTTTTTCATGATCTGCAGCACCAGGCACATCATATGCAATAGTTGTGTCAAGCCCAAACCCAAAATCTGGTTGAATCTTTTGAGCAGCAACATGAGCTCCTCTAATCCCCACTTCTTCTTGGACTGTAAAAACAGCATATGTGTCGTAAGATGGCGTGTTCATTTTAGACAGAACCTCAATTAAAATAAAAACAGCAATTCTATTATCTAAACTTTTACAATTAACACAATCGCCCATTTCAATTAACTCTCTTTGTCTAGTTATTGAATCGCCAATAGAGACAACTTTTTCCACTTCTTTCTTGCTTATGCCAAGGTCAATATAGTAGTCAGTTATTTTAGGAACTTTATTTTTTTCTTCAGGAGTCATTACGTGAATAGGTTTTGAGCCCATTACACCTATTATATCTTTTTCCCCATGAATAATAACTCTTTGTGATGTGAGTGTTTTTGGATCAAAACCTCCCAAAGGATGAAACTTAACAAAACCGTTAGAATCTATGTGGGTTACAATGAATCCAATTTCATCCATGTGAGCCCCAATCATTACTTTTTTTGAATTACTTTTTCCTTTTTTTAAGGCAATAACATTACCCATATTGTCAATTTCAATATGATCAACATGCTTTTTTATTTTTGACAGAACTAAATTTCTAACCCTGTTTTCAAATCCAGGAGCACCAGCAGTTTCACAAGTTTTACTTAGTAAATCAACATTTATCATTTTTAGAATAGTTTTAATTAATGTAACTTAATTTTAGCATATTTGTTTTCCCGTTTTCTTTTAATGGAATACTAGCTGTATTAATAATTAAATCACCACTGTTAACTAAACCGTCATTTTTAAGTAAATGCATAATATCGGCAATAGTATGATCAGTACTGACAGTTTTGTCATAATAATAAGTGGAAACACCCCAAACTAATGAAAGGGTTTCAAGAAGCTTTTTATTGCTTGAAAACACAAAAATATCTGATTTAGGCCTTTGGCTTGAAATTTTAAAAGCGGTATATCCAGAATGTGTCATGGTGACAATTCCTTTTGCTTCTACTCGTTGAGCTAGCCTACAAACATTAAAACAAATAGAGTCTGTTATGAACCTTTCATGATTTTTCTTAGGAATACTTTCATGTATATATAGTGGGTCAAATTTTTCTTCAACTTCTTTTATAATTCTAGTCATTATTTTTATTACTTCTATTGGGTGTTTCCCAATAGATGTTTCTCCACTTAACATTACCGCATCAGCCCCATCCATAACGGCATTAGCCACATCATTAACTTCAGCTCTATTAGGGGTAATGTTATTCATCATGCTTTCCATCATTTGTGTAGCGATAATAACCGGCTTAGCCAACTGTCTTGAATGAGTGACAATTCTCTTTTGTAATAATGGAACTTTTTCAAGAGGAACTTCAACACCTAGGTCACCTCTTGCAACCATTATAGCATCGCTTTCTTCAATAATAGCCTCTAAGTTTTCAACTGCTTCAGGTTTTTCAATTTTGGCAATAATTTTAGCATTGCCCCCAAGTTGAGTGATTAGGTGTCTTAATTCAATTATTTCTCTAGCATTTCTAACAAATGAAAACCCCACCCAATCCACATTGTTTTTTATTGCAACCTCTAAATCTGCTTTATCTTTTTTAGTCAAACTGGAAGTGGAAATAACAGTATCAGGTAAATTCACTCCTTTTCTAGAATAAAGCCGCCCACCAGCAATAACTTTAGTAGTAATGCTTGTTTCATTATCTGTTTTTAAAGTTTTAAGAACAATTTTGCCGTCATCTAATAAAATATGTTCGCCTTTTTTCACATCTTTTGGCAGTTCTTTGTACGTAATTAAAGCAGATAATTTAGTTCTTTTATTTTTTGAAGTGGTAATTAAAAATTCATCTCCGGCAGAAAGAAGAAGTCCATCGTCAGGCATTTCACCAATTCTTATTTTAGGCCCTTGTAAATCAGCTAAAATTGCTGTATGGGAACCAATTATTTTATCTACTTCTTTAATTTTTTTAATTGCTGAAATATGATCTTCATAACAACCATGAGAAAAGTTTATTCTAAAAACATTAACCCCTTCTTGAATCATCTTTTCTAAAATTTCTTTTTCTGTTGTTGAAGGGCCAACAGTAGCAACTATTTTTGTTTTTTTAATCATATTAATTAAAAGATAAGGTTTTCTTTTGACTTTAACATATTAACATCAATTTCTTGTGTTGTTAAAACAAATGGAATGGCATTTATTTTATTGATGATGTCTTTGTAATTTTCTTTAAATGGAGTTTTAATCATTAAAAAATAATCAAAATGATTTTTTTCTGGAATTAATGATCCATAAACAGATTTATTAGAAACTAAAAACAACCCATCTAAATCATTTTTTTCAATATGTTTAAATACAGAAAATACTCCAATATTTTTTTCTTTTTTCGAAAAAACTACATCTATTGTTTCTTTTGTTTTAGATAAAGATAGATTAAGGTTGCTATTTATTGCCCAACAAAGTCTATAGTCTTTTTCATGACAACAAATTCCATATAAAGTAAAGTCATATTCATAATCATTTTCTAAAAGATACTTCATAGGCTATTGTAATGTAAATCATAAAATGATTTACATTACAAATAAAAACAATAATTAAATCAAAAAAAAGAACTTAATGTAAATCTTACATTAAGATTGTTTTAAATGTTCAGTTAGGTATTTGGCCGTATTGAACATTAGGTCTTCTTCAAAGTTGTTTGTCATGATTTGATAACCATATGGCATTTTGTTAGAATGCCGCTTTAACGGAACTGAAATCGCAGGCATTCCAGTTAAGTTTGCATGTACAGTAAAAATATCTTGTAAATACATATCAATAGGGTCATTTATTTCTCCAAGGTTAAAGGCTGTTTTAGGTGTTGTTGGGGTTAGAATAAAATCATTATTTTCCAGTATATCCTTAGTATTGTTTTTAATTAGTCTTCTTACTTTCTGAGCTTTTGAAAAATAAGCATCATAGTAACCAGCGCTTAGCACAAAATTCCCTAGCATTATTCTCCTTTTTACTTCAATGCCAAAACCTTTTGTTCTAGTTGATAGATATGTAGATTCAATATCTTTAGATTCAGAACTTCTGAAGCCAAAATGAGCACCATCATACCTAGCTAAATTTGAACAAGCTTCAGCAGTAGTCAAGACATAATAATTAGGGACTATATGTTTAATAAAAGGAAAATCAACATAATTAATTTTATGCCCCAGTGTTTTTAACTTTTCTATATCTAAAAAAAATTTTTCCTTAATTTCAGTATCTAGACCTTGAAAGTTTAAATAATCTTTAGGAACCGCAATACTTAATTTACTTTTAGGAAAAACAGGACCTTTTGAAGGTGGATTTCTTTTAGAAGTTGTGCTATCAAATTCATCTTGACCACTCATTATACTAATCATAAGTGCTGCATCATCAATTGAATGAGTAAATGCTCCAATTTGATCAAAACTTGAAGCGTAGGCAAATAAGCCATATCTTGAAATCCTTCCATAGCTTGGTTTCACGCCAATCACTCCGCAAAAGGATGCAGGTTGCCTGATAGAGCCACCAGTATCTGACCCTAAAGAGGCCAAGCAAAGTCCTTCAGAAACTGCAGCCGCAGAGCCACCAGATGAACCACCAGGAACTTTAGAATGGTTGTGAGGGTTTAATGTTGGACCATAAATGCTTTTCTCATTAGAGCTTCCCATTGCAAATTCATCACAATTCAAACGTCCAATAATAATAGCATCTTCATTGATTAACCTTTCAATTGCTGTAGCAGAAAATATAGATTCAAAATTTTCTAAAATTTTAGATGCGCCTGATGATTTATGATTTTTATAGCAAAGGTTATCTTTAATCCCAATTACCATGCCAGCAAGCAAGCCTTGGGAACCATGCTTTATTTTACTGGAAACTTCTTTAGCTTTTAACAATGCCTCTTCTCCGAAAACTTCAATAAATGAATTTGTTTTTGAGAATTCAATTTTAGACAAATAACTTGTAACCAATTCTTCAAGTGAAAGATCACCATTGATTAGAAGTGGTTGAATTTGTTGTAAAGACGTAAATGTTTTCAATTTGGTTTTAATCTTTTGAATCAGAGTCAGAATCTGAATTCATACCATCTTTAAACTCTTTAACTCCTTTCCCAATTCCCTTCATAAGTTCAGGAATTTTTTTACCACCAAATAAAAGTAAAACAACAACTAGAATTAAAATTAATCCTGGAACACTAAATTTTCCCATGTATATTTTTTTTTAATTTATAATTAATATTTAAAGCCTACCATAGCAGAGACACACCCTTCAATTTCTTCTTCGCTAGGGTTTTCCAATTCTTCCGCAATTAAACTGATAATTAATTTTTGTGTGGTAGCAACTTTAAAATCGAATTCTAAATCAGTTTGCCCAAGGCTGTCAAAAATAAGAGTTCTATTTGCATCTCGAACTGTAAAATGTACATTAGTTAAAATAGGATCTGCACAAGCAACTATTCTATAATCTTGACCCTTGTAGAAGGTTAGCATAAATTCTGATTTACTTCCTGGGCTAATTTCTGTATAATTTAATTGTCCCGTAGGTATATAAACGCCTAATGAAGGTTCACAATTTTGCTTAACAAAACCACGACATTGAGAATATGTTAAAGAGCTAATAAATAAAATTGATAAAGTAATTAGTACCTGCTTCATATCTTTATTTTAATTGTTTAAATCGTTTCTTATAGATTCTATAGAATTATGAATAGATGAAATGATTTCTGGTGTAAATTTAAGTTTAAAATATTTACCAATAATCAAATCGTCAGAAAATTCTTTATTTTTAGAATTAGTTTCTTCATATTCTTCTTTTTTAATTTGATCAAATATTTTTTCCAAATATTTTAAAGGAACCACAATTGATTCATTAATTTCTGCGTCAAAGGCATATGATTTAAGCAATTCATTAAGATTGGAAATGGTATATTTTTGATCAGCTATAATTTGTTGAATAACTGAATTATCAGGATTTATTTTAGCCAGTTCGCAGGCTAAATATAAACCCTCTATCCATCCACCAGCAACAATTAAACTAGATAAATTGCTTCGATCATTTTCTTTCATGACTGTTTCCATTTTCCAAAAAGTACTTGCGATTATAACCTGCATAGAATCTTTATTGTTTAGGTTAAGTTCAATTCTATCTTTAGTAGATTCATTTACTACAGATCCCAGATGAATTTCTTTTGCAAGGTTTATTACAGCACTTAATTCTTCAAGTGTTTCTTCTTTTTTGCTAGATAAAATACAATAATTAAGGTCAGTACTGTATATACCAAGGTATATTGCTGTTTTAGATTGTCCAAGTTCTTTCTGATGGTTTTCTAATGGGAACATTATTGACTCTTCAAATTGAGCCCCACTGTTTTTTAAAATTATAGTTGTTTCCATTGGAGAAGGCACCCCAAAATAAATAGCTGGAATTTTCTCATCACTTATGTTTTTATGCTTTTTTTCTTGTGAAGTTTCAGATTTATTTTGATGCAAATTATCATTTTCTTTTTGTGTTTCAGAATTATCACATCCGGAAAATAAAATTAAAGCGATTATTAAAGGGTATAATTGGTTTCGGAACATTTTTTTAGTTTTAATGAGCATCTAGCCAGTTTAAACCTATACCAAGCTCAACACTCAAAGGTACTGGAAAATCTATTGCATTCATCATACAATCTTCTACAATTTTAGTTAATACTTCTTTTTCCTGGATATGCATATCAAACACTAATTCATCATGTACTTGTAAAAGTAATTTAGATTTAAGATTTAAATTACGCATTTTACTATGAATTTTTATCATAGCTAATTTGATTATATCAGCAGCACTTCCTTGAATTGGGGCATTTATTGCATTTCTTTCATCAAAGCTTCTCATAGTGCCATTTCCACTATTAATATTTGGTAAAAATCTTTTTCTTTTAAATATGGTTTCTACATACCCTTTCTCTCTAGCCAACTTAATGTTTTCATTCATATATTTTTTTATTAAAGGATATTGTTGAAAATAATTATCAATAATTTCTTTTGCTTCCCCTCTTTTAATATTTAGGCGTTGTGAAAGGCCAAAAGCCGAAATCCCGTAAATAATTCCAAAATTTACCATTTTAGCTTTACTTCTCATTTCTCTAGAAACATTATCAAAAGGGGTATTGAAAATCTTGCTTGCGGTTTCAGTATGAATATCTTGCTTGTGTTTAAAAGCATTTATCATAGATTCATCATTGCTAAGTCCTGCGATAATTCTTAGTTCAATTTGAGAATAATCAGCAGCCAATAATAGATGATTTTTATCTTTTGCACAGAAAGCTTTTCTAATTTCCCTACCCATTTCAGTTCTAATAGGAATATTTTGTAAGTTAGGCTTGCTTGAGCTTAGTCTCCCAGTTGCTGTTACAGTTTGAATATAGTTGGTGTGAATTCTATTTGTTTTTTTTGAAATTAACTTTGGTAATGCATCAACATATGTGCTTAATAGTTTTTTTTGTTTTCTGTATGAAAGGATATCATCAATGATTTTATGTTTCCCTTTTAATTTTAAAAGTGTGCTTTCATCAGTTTTAAATTGCCCTGTTTTTGTTTTTTTTGCTTTAGAATCCAGTTCAAGTTTCCCAAAAAGCATTTCACCAAGTTGCTTTGGGGAGTCTAAATTAAAATCTGCATCGGCTTCTATTTTGATGTTGTTGATAAGTTCAGCTATACTTTTATTTAGTTCAATAGAAAAAACCCTTAAAGCATTAATATCTAGATTTATTCCTTCGTTTTCCATATCTATCAGCACAGAAGTTAATGGCAATTCTATTTCAAGAAGTAATTTATCAAGCTGAAGGGATCTAATTTTTTTATCTAGTATATGATATAATTGAAATGTTAAATCAGCATCTTCAGAAGCATAATCTTTAATTTTATCTAAATCCACATCTTTCATATTGCCCTGATTAACCCCTTTTTTCCCAATCAAGGCCTCGATTTTAATAGGATTATAGTTAAGTAAATTATTAGCCAAGCTATCAAGATTGTGTCGTTGCTCAGGATCAATTAAATAATGAGCAATCATAGTATCATATATTGGACCAGTAATATTAAGATTGTAGTTTTTTAATATTGCTTGGTCATACTTAATGTTATGAGCAATTTTGACACATGATGAAGAGAAAAATTTTTCATATAAGGAAGTAAATGGTTTAGCATCATCTT
>CEUK01031027.1_pt1 | contig 19326 bp, 16 predicted proteins | sample 356451 | NCBI WGS metagenome assembly CEUK01 (sample SAMEA2622843, study PRJEB7988) | marine metagenome | isolation source: saline water (ENVO:00002010), including
GTATGGCTCTTGCGTGGAGTTCGAATTCCGAAAAATTTTGGGTGCCGGCAAGAGTTGCCATGCCTGTATCGTGGGGTCGGGGTGAGATTTCAGAAAAGTAGACTCCGTCCTTGCCAATGAAGAATTCCACTCCCCAAATTCCACTACCGCCAAGGGCTTCTGTGACCTTTTCAGCCATATTTTGGGCAGCAGCTAGGTCTTCTTCCTTCATCGCCATGGGCTGCCAACTTTCTAGGTAGTCACCTCTTTCTTGGCGGTGACCAATTGGGGGGCAGAAGAGAGTGTTACCTGATTTTTGGGTTAGGGTGAGTAGGGTTATTTCGTAATCGAAGGAGATGAATTCCTCTACAATTACTTCCATCAAATCACCTCTCGAACCTTCCATCGCGTAGTTCCACGATTTCTTAATGTCATCATTGGTTTTTATTACGCTTTGGCCTTTACCTGAAGAAGACATTAAAGGTTTTACTACGCAAGGCATACCTACATACTCCACACCTGCGGCTAGTTCCTCATAACTAGTAGCGTATTTATACTTAGCAGTCTTGAGACACAAATCCACCGCAGCCAAATCCCGAATCGCACGCCTATTCATAGTAAAATTAGCTGCCTTAGCTGAAGGAATAACCGTGTATCCCTGCTTCTCATATTCAAAAAATCTTTCTGTGCGAATGCTTTCCACCTCGGGAACGATGAAATCAGGTTTATGCTTCTCTACTATTGAGTCGAGCTGATCACCGTCGAGCATACTGATGACCTCGTAGTCATGTGCCACTTGCATCGCGGGAGCATTTTCATAAGAATCAACAGCAATAACTTGTGCACCTAGTCGTTGAAGTGCAATCACCACCTCTTTACCCAATTCGCCAGATCCAAGTAGAAGTATTTTCTTTCTCATATGAATACAAAGATATCAGGGCTCTACCTTTACAACGTGCAACATCCAAAATTTATTCTTGCAAGATTTAGTTCCATTGGAGACATAGTTATGGCAGCTCCTGTAGTACAGGCTCTTCGCTCTCACTTTGGGGTTGAAGCCCAAATAGATTTCATCACACTCAATAAATTCAAAGGAGCAGCACAATTAATTTCGGGAATAGATACCATTTACACTGTGGAAAAACGCGCTATCGAGATCGCTCCACAACTGAAAAGTAATGGTTACAACTACCTCGTTGACCTACACTCAAATATCAGATCTCGTGCACTAGCAAGGGCACTTAAGATTGATACTCTTAGGGTAAAGAAACAAAATAACAAAAGACTTGCACTTGTTTTGGGATTAAACAAAAAGCCAATAGAGAATTTTGTAGATAGGTCTTTAAAAACTCTAGAATCTTTATCAGTTAGTTACGATTCTAAAAATCCTTGGGGAGTAATAAATTGCTCTAAACCTTCACATGAAATACCTGAAAAATACATTTCTGTTGCAGCAGGAGCTACTTATGAAGGTAAACAAATACCTCAGCAAATTCTAGAAGAAGTTATTGATTCTTTAGACAATCAATTTGTAATTGTAGGTGGTAGCGACATGGAGAAAATAGGCTCTTCACTAGAAAAGAAATCTCCCAACAAAGTCACGAATCTTTGCGGAGCAATTAACCTCAGTGAAACTGCATACGTTATGACCAACTGCAAGGTAGCTCTTGGTGGAGATACAGGTGCAATGCACATAGCCACAGCCGTGGGAGCAAAACTTGTGTCAGTATGGGGGTGTACGCGCCCCTCGCTTGGTTTGGCCCCATGGAAAGCAAATCCAAAATCACTTATTCTCGAACCACAAAATAGGGGCAATAAACCCTGCTCAAGGCATGGAGATAAATGTCGTTATAAAAGATTGGGTGCAAGCCTATGCATCACAGACATAAGCTCTGAGTGCATAGTCGATGCGATAAAGTCTCTACTCAAATAAAGCCTTAAGCTCTGTAGCATCCTTGGGATCAATCTTTCCGGCAAGAATGAGTCTCAACTGACGGCGCCTAAGAGCACCATCGTATCTCTCCCTTTCCTCATCGGTTTCAGGGATAAGGTCAGGCACACCTATTGGAGCACCAAGCTGATCAACAGCTACAAAAGTGTACATAGCCTCATTACATCTCTCCCTCTCTCCAGTAACGCTATCTTCTACAAACACTTCGAGATAAACCTCCATAGAAGAATTGAAAGATCTTGTTACTTGGGATTCAATGATCACAATATCAGCAAGTCTAATGGGCCTATCGAAAGACACATTATTTACGGCGGCAGTAACTACTACCCTTCTACAATGTCTATTTGCAGAAATAGCAGCCGCCACGTCCATCCAATTCAACAAATTACCTCCCATTAAATTTCCGAGCGTATTTGTATCGTTGGGCATAACAATCCTAGTGGTCGACGCGAAAGTTTCTTTTGGATATCTTGATTTTACCATAATACAAAATTCGACCACCCTCAATTCTTATCAAAGCTAATAAACAATAAAAGAAACTTATGTTTTTGTGCGCAAAACAAACACCCTTCTATATATTTGCCGTCCCAATCGGGTGCTATAGCTCAGTTGGTAGAGCAAAGGACTGAAAATCCTTGTGTCCCCGGTTCGAATCCTGGTAGCACCACAAAAAAAACCCTCATATGAGGGTTTTTTAATACTTTCGGAGCAGCAGAATTACAACCTAAACTTATTTCACTAAATGAATGTAAGCTTTTAAAATAAATTTTTGCCCCGCTAAACAATCTACTATTTTGACTACAAGAATACTGTTTTGATTAAGAGATTATTTCATAATAATTATGATTATTCTAACTTGATTTAAAATTTACTAACGTTTCTTTTCGGCATTTACAAAGATGAATTCAGTGTACACCCAACCATGGAAAACAGGTCTCAAAGAGGCCCTTCATGGATGTACGAGTATTTTCATACTTGCGGACTCAAACCTCCCAAGCAAATATTTAAATGAAGTAGTTGAGACTTGCGGAACAAAAGCTCCAATCACAACTCATTCAATCATTGGTGGTGAACAAATTAAAACTCTTCAAGAAGCTGAAAATCTATATCTCGAGTTACAGAAAGTTGGTTCAGATAGAGACACAGTGCTTGTCTGCCTAGGTGGTGGAACTGTAACTGATCTTGGAGGATATGTTGCAAGCAACTACAAACGTGGGATAGACTATGTGCTTCTTCCAACTACATTACTTGCTATGGTTGACGCAGCTATTGGTGGAAAAACAGGAGTCAACCTAAGCACCTATCAAGGTCTACTTAAAAACCAAATTGGAACATTTCACCAATCAAAATTTACAGGCCTCAATACAATGTGGCTTGAATCTCTACCCGAAAGAGAAATACGATCCGGAAAAAGTGAAATGATAAAGCACGCTCTTCTTCTTGGTGATACTGCATACATTGAACAAGTACTCGACACAAAAAACAGCGAATTACCCGACTTGATTAAAAAGTCAGCCCAAATCAAACAAAATATCGTCAACCAAGACCCCCACGAACAAGGCATTAGAGCTCAATTAAACCTAGGGCATACTGTAGCTCATGCTTTAGAGACTCTAGCTGCGGAAAATGGGGAGGACTTGAGGCATGGGGAAGCTGTTGCGTGGGGTTTGGCCTTTACGATAAAAGCTTCAAGCATCCATACAGAGCTACAAAATAGAATTACCAAAGACATAAAGATCAACCTGCCTAAGGCAGAAAAAATGTGGGAAGTAATGGGGTCGGATAAGAAAAATAAAAGTGGCAACGTTACTGACGTTATGATAACTGAGACTGAACCTTTGGTAGATTTTATTTGGAGTGAAACAGAATTCACAAAAATGTGGCAGGATTTCTGTAAAAAGCACGCGTAACCTAACTTACAAAAATATCTTTGCCCCCTATGGAAAAAACTGCATCAGAATTAGCTCAACTACTTGGCGGTAATGTGTTTGGAAACCCTGACGTTAAAATCAGTAAACTAGGCAAAATCGAAAGTGCGACTACTGGTGAATTAACATTCTTGGCAAACCACAAGTATGAGAAGTTTATTTACGATTGCGGAGCATCAATTGTGTTAGTAGGAAAAGACTGGGAACCATCTTCTGATCTACCAGATAATCTCACCTTAATCAAGGTAGATGAAGCATATGGAGCGTTTGCTATGCTGCTGAAAACTTACGAGCAGGTTAAAAAGAAACAAGCAAGAGTTCATTCATCTGCAATAATACACGAAGGAGCTTCTGTTGGCGAATATTGTCATATCGGAGCAGGTGTAGTAATTGAAGAAGGAGCTGTTGTTTGTTCAAATTCAGAGATAGGTGCTTCTTGCTATTTGGGTAAGAATGTTAAGCTAGGAGAAGGATGTCAGCTCTTTTCAGGAGTTAGGATATTGGACAACTGCACGGTTGGATCAGATTGTACTATTCAATCGAATACTGTGATAGGGTCTGAAGGATTTGGATTTGCTCCCAAAGAGGATGGATCATATTCTAAAGTGCCTCAAATTGGTAACGTAATAATCGAGGACAATTGCGACATAGGTGCTAATTGCGCGATTGATAGAGCAACTATAGGATCGACAATAATACACCAGGGATGTAAACTTGACAACCTCATTCAAGTTGCTCACAATGTTGTGATAGGAGAGAAAAGTGTGATTGCTGCCCAAACTGGAATTGCAGGATCTACAATCATTGGCAAGAACTGTCTCATCGGCGGCCAAGTAGGATTTGTGGGTCATCTTAAAATTGCAGATGGAACTAAAATTGGAGCCAAAACAGGCGTTTCGAAAAACGTTATGACTCCAAACACGATTCTTCAGGGCATACCAGCTATGCCGATTAAAGCATACCAAAAATTCCAAGTAGGGCTTAGAGGTTTAGTAAGGAACTACTTTAAAAATAAAGAACAAGGTAGAAAGAATGATTAATTCCAAGGTTCAACATACCCTGAAGAGAGAAATTGAATTTTCAGGAGTTGGATTACACACAGGGGAATCTTGCGTAATGCGAGTAATTCCAGCTGAGGAAAATCACGGTTATAAATTTCAGAGACGAGACCTTGAGGGAACGCCTATAATTGAAGCTGTAACTTCTAATGTTAGCAGCACTGAACGTAGTACAAAACTATCTAAGGATGACGCGGATGTTCATACAACTGAGCATATTCTAGCAGCCTTATACGCTTTCGGAGTAGATAATGCTTTGATTTCATTAGATGGCCCAGAAGTACCTATAATGGACGGTTCATCTCAACATTTTATTGATGAGATTAAAAGAGTAGGGACTGATGAGCAATGTGCTCCTAGGAAATTCTATAAGTTCAGAAAGAACATTAGTTTTGAGCAGAAGGACAAAGAAATTGAGATAATGGTTGTGCCTTCGAAGGACGAGGAGTTTAAAATCACTGTAATGGTTGATTACAACAGTTCGATTCTTGGAACGCAGCATGCAAGACTTGACAGCCTAGACCAATTTGAAGAGGAAATCGCTTCATGTAGAACCTTCGTATTTATGAAGGAAGTTGCAGCTTTAGCGGCAAATGGTCTTATTAAAGGGGGAGGTGTAGATAACTCCGTTGTACTTGCTGAACGCCCTTATTCTGAAGAAGAATTAGCTGAAATAGGAAAAAATATTGGAAGAGATCAAATCAATATCATTCCCAACAAAACTGGTGTAGTTAGTATATCAGAACTCAGGTTCCAAAACGAACCAGCACGCCATAAACTTTTAGACATTATAGGAGATATCGCATTGACAGGCAGATATTTACAAGGTCATATCTTCGCATCTAGACCAGGACACTATTCTAACGTCGAAATCGCAAAACTCATGTCGGATACAATCAAAAAAACCGATGATCTACCAGATCTAAGGACTGATAGAGAACCCATCTTGGATATTAATGCCATATCTAAACTTCTACCCCACAGGTACCCATTTCTATTGGTGGATTCAATTTTAGATAAAGATGAGAACAGTATTACTGGAATTAAGAACGTCACAATGAACGAACCTTACTTCCAAGGACACTTCCCAGATAATCCTGTAATGCCTGGAGTACTTCAAGTTGAAGCTATGGCACAAGTAGGAGGTGTATTTGCTCTTTCATCTGTTGATGAGCCTGAATATTGGTCTACTTATTTCATGAAAATTGATGATGTAAGATTCAAGCAAAAGGTTCTTCCAGGTGACACTATCCTTTTCCACCTTGAATTAATATCTCCAATTCGTAGAGGTTTAGTGCATATGCAAGGAAAAGGGTACGTAAGAGGGAAGTTGGTATCTCAAGCAAATCTTTTGGCCCAAATTATTAAAGACAGAGTCCCAGAATAAAATGCCCTCAAAAATAAGCCCACAAGCATTTGTAGACCGAGACGCACTCATTGGAGAAGGTGTTACTATTGAACCATTCGCGTTTGTTGGACCCAATGTAAAAATTGGTGATAGAACATGGATAGGCCCCAACGCAAACATTATGAATCGCACGACTATTGGTGCTGATTGTAAGATTTTTCCTGGAGCTGTAGTTGGAGCTGTCCCTCAGGATCTAAAATTTGCTGACGAGCCAACAGATATTATCATAGGAAATCGTACAATCATTAGAGAATGTGTGACAATTCACAGAGCAACAGTAGATAGAAAGAAAACCGTAGTTGGTGATGATTGTCTAATTATGGCATACGTGCACCTTGCTCATGATGTACACGTTGGGAACCATGTAATTATTGCAAATGCAGTAAATATTGCTGGACACTGCACAGTTGAAGATTGGGCTATTATTGAGGGAATGGTTGGGGTTCAACAATTTGTACGAATTGGAGCTCATGCATTTGTGGCAGGAGGATCACTTGTGAGAAAGAATGTTCCGCCATATATCAAGGCAGCAAGAGAACCTCTAGCATTTATTGGTGTGAATTCTATTGGATTAAGAAGAAGAGGCTTCCTTCAGGATAGAATCCAAAGAATTGAAGATATCTACAGAACACTTTATGTTCAAAATGCAAATATGTCACAAGCATTAAAGGTCGCCGATGTAGAATTCCCAAAGTGTGAGGAGAAAGATCTAGTTCTAGATTTTATTAGAGAATCTGATAAAGGAATTATTAGAGGACCATTCTGATGATTAGTGTTGAATGGGATAATTTGGGTAAAAGGTTTGGCCTTAAGTGGGTCTTTAGAAACCTATACGGGAATATTCCAAGCGGATCTCATATTGTAGTTAAAGGATCTAACGGTTCGGGCAAAAGCACATTTGGAAAGCTATTAGTCGGAGCAACAGATGCCACAGATGGCGAAATGAGGTGGTTGAGTTCAGGTGAGTCTATCGAAATTGATGACATCCCACAGCGTATTGCATGGTCAGCACCTTTTATAGAGGTTCCAGAAGATATGACCATAAATGAGGTGCTAAATTTTCATTGCACTTTTAGAAATAGTTGGTCTGATGGTTATCTCTCGAAACTACTCGCTTCTTCTAATCTTGAGAGTCATTCAGATTCTCAAATCAGCACTCTTAGTTCAGGTCAAAAACAACGTCTAAGACTCACCCTTGCAATGGGAACTGAAGCCGGATTAGTAGTTTTAGACGAACCATGCAGCAACCTTGATACAATCGGAATCAAGTGGTATAGGGATGAACTTAAAAAACTTGTTTCGAAAACTACTGTTGTGGTGTGTTCAAACAACAGGCTAGAAGAGCACCTTGATGGTGCTGCAGTAATTTTACTTGGAGACTAGCTCCTTCTGCCATCTCCAGGCATCACCTAGAGCTTCTTTTATTGTTCGCTTTGCCGTCCACTTTAATTCAGCTTGAGCTCTTGAAGGATTAGCCCAGATAGAAATTATATCTCCTTCCCTTCTAGGTCCAAGCTTAAACGGCACCTTCTCTCCAGTAGCATTTTCAAACGAAGCGATTACTTCTAGAACAGAAGTACCTTTACCTGTTCCAAGATTATAAGCCCTAATTGATTTGCTGTGGTTTTCAAGAGCCGCAACATGTGCATCAGCTAGATCACAAACATGTAAATAATCCCTTATACATGAACCATCTTCAGTTGGGTAATCATCACCAAAGACGATAAGTTCAGGTCTTAAACCTGCTACAACTTGGCATAAGAATGGAATAAGATTGTTTGGCACACCAATAGGAAGTTCGCCAATTTTTGCAGATGAATGAGCCCCAATTGGATTGAAATATCTGAGAATAGCTGCTGTTAGACCTGATTTTGAAATCATCTTCTCACACTTCTGTTTGGTTTCGCCATATGGCGATTCTGCTAGCAGAAATGGTGCACTCTCGTCTACTGGCATCTCTTCAGGTTGGCCATAAACAGTACAACTCGAAGAAAAGACCAATTTTTCCACTCCATTTGATTTCATCACTTTAATAAGAGCCTCAGTACCACCAACGTTGTTTGCATGATAAAGCTTAGGTTTTTCGAAACTCTCGCTAACAGACTTTAATGCTGCAAAATGAACAACTGCTTCGATTGGACATCCTTGTGAAGACTGTTCCTTAAACACTGATTCAAGGGCTTTCTCATCACAAATATCAACTTCATAAAACCCTATTGAGTGGTCCGAAAGTTCTACTACAGACTCAACCATAGTCACATCTGAATTACTCAAATTGTCGACAACAACCACATCGTATCCAGATTCTACAAGAGCAACACAGGTGTGAGATCCGATATATCCAGCTCCTCCTGTTACTAAAACAGTCATTATAATTCCTTTCTTAAACGTGCTACAGGAATTTCCAACTGTTCTCTGTATTTAGCAACAGTTCTCCTTGCAATATGGTAACCTTTATCATTGAGAATTTTACCAAGCTTTTCATCAGTTAGAGGTTTTTTCTTATCCTCATCGTTGATTGCGTCTTGTAAAATCCTTTTAACCTCCCTCGAGCTCACATCCTCTCCACTATCAGTACTCAAGCTTTCAGAGAAGAATGTCTTCAGAAGAAAAGTGCCATAAGGGGTTTGAACATATTTGCTATTAGCTACCCTTGAGACCGTGCTGATATCCATATCAATCTTCTCAGCGATATCTTTAAGAATCATAGGATTAATATCAGTCTCGTCACCTGATAGAAAGTATTCATTCTGATGCTCAACTATTGCATTTATCGTCTTCATCAGAGTGAGTTGTCTTTGTCTAATAGCATCGACAAACCACTTTGCAGCATCAACCTTTTGCTTAACAAAACTCAATGCTTCTTTCTGCTCTTTTGAAGTTTTTGCACCTGATGAATATGTTTCCATCATCTCCTTGTAGGATGGACTTATCCTAAGTTCAGGAGCATTTCTGTGGTTAAGAGTAACCACTACTTCTTCATCTCTAATTCTTAGAATAAAATCTGGAACAACATGTTGAACTGGTCTACTTATATCACCACTAGAGTTTCCAGGTTTGGGATTTAGTGTAGTAATCTCATCGAGAGCAAGCTTTAGAACATCCTCATCAATTTCATATTTGCTTAGAATCTGAGAATAATGCTTTTTTGTGAATGCATCGTAGTGGTCTTCTAGGATGCGTGAGGCAAGAATCATTGAAGCTACTCTTACCTCATCCTTTACAATTTCCATTTTGCGTCTAATCTGAATAAGTAGACACTCTTGCAAATTTGTTGCGCCTACTCCCGCTGGATCAAAGGTTTGGATTACACCAAGCACATTTTCAAGCTCCACTCTTTCTACCACAAGGTTTTGTGTAAAGGCCAAATCATTCACTATGCTATTCAGATCACGCCTTAGATAACCCGCCTCATCAATTTGGCCTATCAGATGTTCCCCTAGCATACGGTCATACTCTTCAAGGTGCTGAAGACCTAACTGACTTATCAACTGCTCCCTGAAAGTAGAACCAGCACCAAGCGGAATATCCTTGTCCTCTATATCTGCTCCGTGGTTTCTAATACTAGTCTTGTAATCTGGCGTGTCTTCATCTAGGTATTCGTCAAAATTGAATTCATTTAGTGATTCATCTCTATCCTCCTCGTGCCCATCGAGGAAATCATCTTGCTCCTCTATTTCAACACCCTCCTCAAGGGCTGGATTAGCTTCAAGTTCTTGCTTTATACGTGCTTCAAGCTCAACAGTAGGAACCTGTAAAAGCTTCATCAGCTGAATTTGCTGTGGTGATAGCCTTTGAAGTTGTTTTTGCTGTAGTGACTGCTTAAGCATTTGTTGTTATTAGAATTCTACCGAAAGTGGTGTTCTTGGGAATGGAATTACGTCTCGGATATTATTCATCCCAGTTACGTACATAACTAACCTTTCAAAGCCCATGCCAAAACCACAATGCTTTGCAGATCCAAACTTTCTTGTTTCCAAATACCACCAAACGTGCTCCTCAGGAATATCAAAATCTGCACACTTTTTCTTCAGTATATCTAATCTCTCTTCACGTTGCGAGCCGCCTATAAGTTCACCAATACCTGGGACTAATACATCCATAGCTGCAACGGTTTTTCCATCATCGTTAGCCCTCATGTAAAATGCCTTAATATCTGATGGATAATCAGTTACGATGACTGGACCACCAACGTGCTTTTCAACTAACCATCGTTCATGTTCACTCTGCAAATCAACTCCCCACTTTACTGGAAATTTGAATTTTTTCTTTTTGTAAGGCTTAGATCTTATTAGAGTATCAATAACCTCAGTATATGTCATATGAACGAACTTAGAGTCTACTACAAGCCTCAGCATTTCTCTAAGCGGTCTATCGCTTCTATTCTTTTGTGGAAGTTGCTTCTCCGACTGAATCTGCCTGTTTTCCAAAAAGGCTAAATCCTCCTCACCTTGCTCTAAAACATATCTTAGGACATACTTTAAGCATCTTTCAGCAAGTGCCATGTCGTCATTTAAATCAGCAAATGCAATCTCTGGTTCAATCATCCAAAATTCAGCTAAGTGACGAGAAGTATTCGATTTTTCGGCTCTAAACGTTGGCCCAAACGTATATACCTGACCCAATGCCATTGCACCAAGTTCAGCCTCTAATTGACCACTCACCGTCAGATTTGAAGGTTTCCCAAAGAAATCCTGACTGTAATCTGTGGAACCGTCTTCAGATTGGGGAATATTGTCTAAATCAAGGGTTGTAACCTTAAACATTTCTCCAGCACCCTCAGCATCAGACCCAGTGATTATAGGCGTATGTAGCTGGTAAAACCCTTCCTCATGGAAAAATTTATGTATAGCAAATTGAAGAAGATGTCTAATACGGAATACAGCACTGAATGTATTTGTTCTAAAGCGTAGGTGTGCCTTTTCTCTAAGGAATTCGAGGCTATGACGCTTCATTTGGATTGGGAACTCGTCTGGATCAGCTCCACCAAGGAGTTCTAATGAACTTACCTGAAGCTCTACGGTTTGGCCTGCACCTTGAGAATCCACAAGTACTCCTTCTGCTGAAATAGCAGCACCAGTATTCAATTGCTTGAGTAAATTCTCATCGTGATCCTCCTTTTGAATTACCAATTGCAGATTATTTATCGTAGACCCATCATTAACAGCAAGGAATCTATCATTTCTAAAAGTCCTTACCCATCCACAAACTGTAATCTTTTTCTTTGTTGGCGGTGTCTTTAGCACCTCGATAATTCTTACTCGTTCCATTTTATGCAAAAATAAGATAGAGGTGGGGTTTGGCCTTGATTAAATCGTGATAATAAGTGCTTAACTATGCTATTCTTCCATCTTTAAGTCGAATAATCCTTTCAGCATGTGCAGCAATATCTTCTTCGTGAGTAACAACGATAACTGTATTTCCGTCCTTATTTATTTCTGAAAAAAGCTGCATAATTCCATCAGAAGTAACAGAATCAAGATTACCTGTTGGCTCATCAGCAAGAATTATAGAAGGATTCATCACTAAAGCCCTAGCAACTGCAACCCTTTGGCGCTGTCCACCACTAAGTTCGTTGGGGCGGTGATCCATTCTGTCCCCTAGTCCTACTTTCCTCAAAACAGCTTCAGATCTTAATATTCGCTCAGCATACGGAACACCTGCGTAAATCATGGGAAGAGCTACATTTTCAAGAGCCGTATATCTTGGAAGTAGATTGAAGGTTTGGAATACAAAACCAATTTCCTTGTTTCTAATCTCTGCAAGCTCATCGTCGCTCAAGCTACTCACATCTTTGCCATTGAGAACATATTCGCCAAAAGTTGGAGTGTCAAGGCAGCCCAAAACATTCATAAGTGTTGATTTTCCTGACCCTGAAGGCCCCATCAATGCTATATATGCACCCTTTTGAATATCTACATCCAAACCATCAAGAGCGTTCACCTGAGTCTCTCCTACTTGATAAAATTTCTTAAGATTCTTAGCGCTAATTATGGAGGTACTCATGTGAGCAAATTTAGTCTGTGCAACCCTTATTCTGTAAAAGAAGTCGTAAGTTTGAGTCTATTGAAAATCAATAATATGAGATTATTACCTGCTTTAACCATCGCTTTGGCTTTTTCTTATTCTGCGATAGCCCAAACAACAGACCAAAATTTTACTGTTGAGGAATATGTTACCGATATATTAATTGGTGATGGAGTAAATGTATCAAACATCACTTTTCTCGGTGGTGAAGACCAACTTGGGTACATGTCAGGAGCGGGTGGTGTATTCTCTGTTGGAGCGGGTTTAGTATTAAGTACAGACAATGCATTAAATCTGACAGATCCTAGCTGTGGGGCTAATATCTGTAATGGATGTTTGGGCGGAGGAATAGATATTGACTTACTAAATGTGGCGAATTCAGTTCCACCGCTAATTGGGCAAGGTTTTAGCGTTTCATCTGTAAATGATCTTTGTGTTCTTGAATTCGACTTCGAAGCTGGAGGAGATAGTATTGCATTCAACTATGTGTTTGGCTCTGACGAGTACCTCGAGTGGGTAAATTCTAGCTACAACGATATTTTCGCATTCTTTCTGTCAGGACCCGGAATTACAGGGCCATACGCAGCACCTGCTGGATTCCCTGATGGAGCTATAAATATTGCAGAGGTCCCTGAGTCTGACCCTTTACTTCCAATTACAATTAGCTCAGTAAACGACGTAACAAATCCAGAATATTACATTGATAATTTCAATAATAACGGGATTTGTATTGACGGTTACACTCAAGCATTTACAGCATCAGCACAGGTACAATGTGGTGAAACTTATCATATTAAATTAGCAATTGCTGATGGTTCGGACAACGCTCTAGAATCATTTGTTATTCTAGAAGAGGGATCATTCTCATCTAACGCAATTGATATTGTTGCAGACGCATCTATTGAAGGAACAGATGTATTCCTTGGAGACACAACAGTGGTAGAGGGATGTAACGATGCAACTTTTACTGTTATTCGTCCTGACGATTCAGAAAGAGACACAATAATTCTAAATGTATCTGGAACTGCCTTGCCGGGTATTGACTATAGCAGCACTTTTGATACAGTTATTATGGAACCCGGCCAAAGCTCGGTAGAGGTAAGCCTTGGTGTTTATAATGATAACATTGCAGAGGATCCAGAGTGGGTTACAATTGAATACGTTTACATTAATGGATGCGGAGATACTATTGTCACAAGTGCTACAATTATGATTATGGATCCACAACCCATCACTCTTCAAACTGATCCAATTGGATGTATAGATGAAGAGAATGGTATAACTCTCACTGTAAATGCTATTACAGGTTTTGCACCTTATGATTACCAATGGGATACAGATTATGGAGATACAGAACCAAGTTTCTATTATGATACAGGCGGAACATCAGGCACAGCTAATGTAGTTGTTACAGACATTTGCAGTTCCATCGCTGAAGCATCCATATCCTGGCAAATGCTTGAGGAATTTTTCGGTGGTGATGAAACTGTTTGTTTAGGTCAGGCTTCTATTATTCCAGCTTATGGCGGAACCCAAAATCCAGACAATACTCCTGATGATATGGGTGATAGTCCGGGTTATTCTGACATACTCACACAGGTGGAAGATTCAGATGGAAATTTAGTTTGGACTAGCATCTTTGGTCTAGATACGATTATCAATATTGATGCAAACCAAAACCAAGTTACCAATCTTTACGATGGTGGTTACACTACAGGAACTGAAGGAATAGGAACTATAGAACTAGAATTAATTGATGGATGTGGTAATATTACCTACAGCACAATTACTATTGAAATATGCCAACTAGAATTCTTCAATGTATTCACTCCAAATGGTGATGGTGATAACGAGCAATTCCAAATTATTGGTCTGCAGGGCTACCCATACACTTCTTTCTACGTTTATGATAGATGGGGTTTGCAGGTTTATGAAAACCTGAATTATAGTGGTTCTTGGAGTGGTATTAATTCTCAAGGCCAAAACCTATCAGCAGGTGTTTACTACTACGTTCTTAAGGTCCCATTTGACCATGCAAACAAGCCTCTTACCGACTTATTTGACTTGAACACTCAGGGGCACGTTAACCACGATCTGTCTGAAGATGGGTTTGTAACCTTTACAGGCACAATTAACCTTATTAAATAAGGCTACTTCCCGTCATTTCTGAGGGCTTCTCTATTCCCATTAAATCCAAAATAGTTGGCGCTACATCTGCTAGGATTCCGTCACGAACTTCAATTTCTCTACTTGAAACTACTAACACTGGAACAGGGTTGGTTGTATGGGCCGTATGTGGTGACCCGTCAGGGTTTATGGCCTTATCTGCGTTTCCGTGATCTGCTATGATTACGAACTCATAGCCTGAAGACAATCCCGCTTCAAGAACTTTTGACAAACAGTTATCTGTAGTTTCAACCGCTTTTACTATTGCTTCAAATACACCTGTGTGCCCAACCATATCCGGATTAGCAAAATTGAGGCAAATGAAATCAGCACGGTTAGCATTCATTTCAGGAATCACAATATCCACTAGCTTTTCAGCAGACATCTCTGGCTGAAGATCGTATGTAGCAACCTTGGGGCTATGAGCCATCAATCTATTCTCTCCTTCAAAAGGTGTTTCACGCCCCCCATTAAAGAAGAATGTTACGTGAGGATATTTTTCAGTTTCTGCAATTCGAAGTTGAGTACGTCCAACATTAGAGATTACTTCGCCAAGAGTATGGGCAAGGTTTGGTTTGTCATATATAACCTCAACTCCACTAAATTTTTTATCGTAATTAGTCATTGTAACATAATGTAGATCTATAGGATTTAACCCATGCTCTTTATACGACCTTTGAGTCAGTGCAGAAGTGATCTGGCGACATCTATCAGTTCTAAAGTTGAAGCAAATCACAACATCATTAGGGCGAATTTGACCTTCAACACCCTTCACTCTAAATGGAATAATAAATTCGTCCGTAACACCTGTAGAATAGGAAGACTCAATACCTTCTACTGCACTAGCAAATTCTGGAGTGTCTGAAGACTCATTACAGAGAATATCCCAAGACTTGGCAATCCTCTCCATCCTCATATCCCTATCCATAGAATAGTATCGACCATGAACAGTTGCGATATGGGCATTTGTTCCAGCAATATGGTTTTCTAGTTCTGAGATGTACTGTGATGCCATCTTTGGAAGAGTGTCTCTGCCATCAGTAAAAGCGTGAATTACAACGTCTTTAACCCCAGTGTTTTGAGCAGCAGTTACAAGCTGATGTAAATGCTCCTGCTGAGAGTGAACTCCACCAGGTGAGACCAAACCCATTAAATGCAAGCGCCTACCTTCAAAAGCCTTGGAAAGAGCATGTTGCAAGACTGGCTCTGAATGAAATGATCCATCAGCAATTGCATTATTGATTCTAAGAAGGTCTTGATATACGATTCGGCCTGCACCAATATTCATATGACCGACCTCACTGTTTCCTATTTGGCCTTCGGGAAGACCCACATGATTTCCATCAGTTCTAAGGGTAGCGTGCGGGATACTTGCGTGAAGATTATCCATGCATGGAGTGTTCGCAATGAAAATTGCATCAGTTTTATCCTTTGCTCCATACCCCCAACCATCTAGGATAATCAGAGCAGCTTTATTCTTGTCAGCCATCGCCACAAAGGTATTCCAGAGTAACCAATAGATTAACAAAAAAGCCGGAAAGTCCTGAAGTTATCAGGCCCTTCAGTTTTAAATATTTTAGGATATTTTACCTAATCTTTCTAGCTGACTTCCCAGAATACTTAGCATCCTCTCCGTCTTTTTCACCTTGCTTTTCCTTCCAAGGGAATACAGGCATAAGTTTATCTATCTCTTTTGAAATTACCATATGAGTAATTGTACCGTTTCTATTATCCTCTGATGTCCAAGCCATATCTGGAGTCCATCCATGAGTAGAAAGCACGTTCAAAGCCTCTCCTAGACTAGAGTATCTGTAGTTCTGAAGGTCCAAACAAAGCTTTGCAGCTGATTTATCTGGACTAATTCTGTGAACAATCTCATCAAAATCTATTTTCACAACTGCACGTCCACTTTGAGTGTACGAAAGAACAGTTCCAAAAATTTTCACCTTTTCATCCTCCTCAACAACTACATTTCTTGAGCCTCTTGTGTTATCAGGTTTTTTAGTTAGTTGAGCTTGAATAGCAGGTGAAACCATCATTGCAACTACCGCTAATACCATACTTAATTTCTTCATCTCTAAAAATTTGATTCCCGAATATAAGGATTATTAGTAATTCTATGCGTTAAAGAACCTTAACCTACCACCCAAAACTAAATTTTGCCTTTCTGTTTGGGGTTTATAAAAGAGTAGACCAAATCCCTCTGACCTCAACGATAAATTCCATTTCCCATCCTTCAAATGCCTCTCCCAATCCTCCATCCCTTCTTCACCTACAATCTTTACAAGCAAATAAGCACTTTTTTCAATTCCCACTGACTCTAAATAAGATTCAACTCTCTCAATCTTAGAACTACTTTCTCCCAGCTCTTTCACACTAACATCCCAATACTTAGCAGCCCCATCTATATGCCTAGCCAAGTCATATAGTAAAGGAGAATGCACGTTTCTCCAATGAATTAATTTTTCTTTCTCCATCTTTTGCCAAAGATGAGAACTACTTTCTATATTTGGCCCCTCTTAGGGCGATTAGCTCAGTTGGTTCAGAGCACCTCGTTTACACCGAGGGGGCCGGGAGTTCGAGTCTCTCATCGCCCACCAAAAAGAAACCCACTCACTTGAGTGGGTTTTATTATTTTTACATACTTAATATTTACAATATATATATGAAATTTTTAAAGTGTCTAGTATTATTATCGATTGTACTAATCACTTCTAACTTAAAGGCACAAGATTACATAGGGGTTTCCTATGGAACAGAACCAAGACAATTTTTAGATATTTATATAGCTCCTTCAAATTGTCCGACTCCAGTATACTTTAATGCGCATCCTAACGGAGGAACAACATCTATGCCTTCAAGCATTACGGATTCATTAATAAGTAATGGAATATCAATTATTTCTTGGGAATCTGTACCAACTCTTAACAACCCTCAAGATGTATTAACAGGATGGAATGATGCAGAAATAATGTTTAATTGGGTTAAGGCTAATACGTCTATATACAATCTTGATACTAATAACTTTATTATCGGAGGTTCCTCAAGAGGAACTGTTTTAAGTTGGAAAGAAGCACATAGAAATGACCCTGGTATAAAAGGGCTCTACATGTATAATGCACTACCTTCAGGAGCTTGGGGAGATTCCACGTTTTGGCACCCTCCCAACGATGTAACGGAACAATCCCCGAATATTTTCTTTGTATATAAGCGAGAACCAGGATGCTCCTCAGATTCAATTAATCCAGACATTCATGATCCTAATTATGGAATTATAATTCAAAATAGATATAGTGATTTGGGAATAATAGGTAAAGACACTCTGGTTCATTCAATAGGAAATAGCACAAATACTGACAGATATCAGTTTTTACTAGAATTTGCTTTATCAGTTATTGACCCATGTCTTCCAGCTAATATTGAGTCAGAAAATTCTAATCTGCAAAGAATTAACATATATCCTAACCCATCAAATGATATATTTAATATTGTATTTAATACTAATACAAAGAAAGATATTGATTTAAGAGTCCATAATGTGTCGGGTGAATTAATCTTTAGTGAATCGCTTAAAGACTTTAACGGGAATTTCAATAGAAGTATTGATTTATCACAATATTCAAGTGCTATCTATATACTACAGTTAAATACTAAAGATGAAATCCTTAACAAAAAGTTAGTACTCGAAAAATAGTCCATCAAAAAAAGTTCGAAATAAGGACACTTAGGTCCACTAAAAATAAACCCACTCAGTGGGTTTATTTTATTCTAACATAAGTGTTATCCCCGCGCGTAACCAACGTCCCGGGAGTTGAACATTACCTATATCAACTATTTGAGCATTTAAAGCGTTATCTATTCTAACGTGAGCATTTAATTTTCCGTCTTGAAATGAGCGACTTAGAGTTGAGCTTAAAATGCTAGTTGTTGGATTATTAATTCGTTCTTGAATTGAATATCGTACCGACAGATTAAAGAAAGAAGGTAGTAATAGAAGTCCTTTGATATCTAATTTTCTCTTTAAGTAATCCAAAACATAGTTTGACTGAAATCCAGAACTTAACTCAGAGGCATTAATAGTACAGTAAGATAATTGTAGGGAATTGCCAATGCTACCTCTTATTTTATTATCAGAAAGTGTGATGGACGACTCAAATCCTTGAAATGAAACCTCTCTAAGATTTGTCGCTTGATAAGTTTGCTCTTCGTCGTCATCAAATGTTACCCAATCAATTAAATTACTACCATCTCGTCGAAAAATAGATTCTTCCAAAGTAATTTTTCCTCCAGAATTCCATTGATATATAATTCTAAATCCAGCTTCATAATTATTAGACAACTCAGGTTTTAAGTCTTGAGAACCCTGAGCTCCTCCAATCGAATAATACAAATCTGTAAACGATGGCTGCCTTACCGATCTGTTAGCAGATGCAAATAAGTAAGATGACAATTTTTCCTTACCAAGTTTTAACGTTGTATTAAATCCGGGAATAAAAAAAGCGCCAAATCTACTGCTGTTAAAAAGTCCTGTGGTTAAGGATGCTGAAAAACCTCCTTTTTCAACTCTATGGGAAAGTGCAAATTCGGTATTAAACCTACTATCACCATTTGTTAATATTGAGTCTCCGGAAAAAAGACCCGCTTCCGCCCACTCTTGAGTACCTAAAAGGTTACTATAGATAGCTTCATTTCTTGCATCAAGTCTTAAAGCAGTATATCCATACTTACTAGTGTAAAGCGCATTAGCTGTTAAGCCATGTGTGTGAGACTTGTGATTATTTGGTGCAGTATACCAGCTCGCAGCAGTAT
>CEUK01074662.1_pt1 | contig 19251 bp, 20 predicted proteins | sample 356451 | NCBI WGS metagenome assembly CEUK01 (sample SAMEA2622843, study PRJEB7988) | marine metagenome | isolation source: saline water (ENVO:00002010), including
CGCTGGCGTTGTTGGCTATGTCTATTCGGGCATTCTGACCTAATGTGAGTTGTTCAATCCAATACACGCCACCAGACAACGTCAGAGTCGCATTAAAATTCACATTCAGGGTTTTAATTCTGAACGGCTGAGCACTGCTATTGGTAGTTAAAGTGCCACCATTGCCTACTGTCACAGTGCGATAATCTCCTGCCTGCAAGGTGCTGCTTGAATAATCGTTGACTCTGACATCGGTTGCGCTGGATGAATATTGATAAGACGGAAGCGACAATGCCCCGCTGGCATTGCCCGATATTTGACATGCAACAGAATCACAGCTGGTGCCACCGCTGTTGTCCAGCATACTGGCTACATCAAGGGTACCGTCACTGCCTATCAGGCGGCTTTGAGGTTGAAACTGGATATAACCAGACGCAGAATGCGAGGCAGCGGGATCGGGGAAAACCGACTGACAAGAAACAGCATGGGCCGCGGCGGGAAAAACGACCGCAACTAACGACAAAACCTGTTTAATCCACTGTTTCAACACTCACACCCTCATACTGGTATCTGTATATTTTAGTACACGATATGGCTATATACGGTACAGACAGGCATACCAGACTATTGTTCTTCAAACGCATCCATTTCCAGTGTCCGGCTGACCCATATGTCACCGGCCTGACAGACGCCTGTGCTCACAAACCGGTAATAGTTGTATTGCTGGTTTTGCTTTGTAATAGCCGTTGTTGTGCAGGCCGCCTGGTACTGACAGTTTTCCAGCCCGTCACCCTGCGGTAAGCCGGCACTGCTACTTACTGTGGCATTACATGCCGCAACCGGCGAGTTGAGCGGAAATGCAGAAGTGGCTATGCGTTGTAATCCGCTCTGGGCAGCGAATTTAGCGCGCGCCCCTAAGACTTCATAAATCACTGACTGACTGGTACCGGATAACAGATTGATCATGGTTATCCCAAGAAAAGCCAGCACCAGAATGACAAACAAGGTGATCACTAGCATACTGCCGCGCTGTTTTTTACTATGGCACATTGGCAACGTGGATCTCCTGTTGATAAGCGATTTGCTCGCCGTTGTCAGAAAAACGCAATCTAACTTCAACAATAGCGTTGCTTTGTAACCGGGTAGAAATAATTCTGAATGGATCGTCTTCGCTCGGGTTGTTTGCCGGATCCGCCGACAACACATTGACAATGTGCTCAGCAATAACCGGTAAACCGGAGAAGGCACCAAGCTGATTGGTAATGATGTCGTTCTCATAGCGAATTAGTGCATTTTGGAAAACACAAAAACTCACGGCCCGGTCGACTAAATAGACTCTCGATGCCGGCGAGCTCTGCGCGAACTGCCCGGTAACCGACAGCTGCACAATATCGTCGCTGTCGTCCAGTGTACTGCAGTCGCCGTCACCATCATCGGTACACGCCGTTACGTTTACCCGACGGTTACGCGAAGCGTCATAGATATCTTCACTACGAGTAGGGTAAACAACGGCAAAGTTGTCGCCCGTGGGCAAAGTGTAGGGCACGTTGTTGATATCGTGCAGCGCCACCACGTCCATCTCGAGATTACCGGGTTCGGGAAGGCGAGTGTACACAGTCGCCCAGTTTATGGGCACGAATTCCAAGCAGTGGTAGCTGGTATTGCCGGTAATGCGTACGCTGTTTGGCACGGCATTCGCAATCTCCCGTTTTAATCGCTCAATAGCAAAGCGACTTTCTGTCACCAATTGCTCCCGGGTACTGACATCGATATAAGTTTGCATGGAACCACGCACAAAGCTGGCAATCCCGGAACTGGCAATGCCCAGAATAATAATAACGGTTATCAGCTCGATTAACGTGAATCCCTGACTCTTGCGCATCAGAAATTCCACCGATAGCTGGCAAAAGTCAGAGGCTCCCCGCCTGGCGTCGTCACCGTAATCGTGATCCGTTTCACGTTCGCCACCAGCGTGCCAGTATCAGGCACTCCGTTCTGATCGGCATCGTCGTCATTAATGCCGTCTTCATTGCTGTCGTAATACACCGAGACCTGCGCTCGAAATCCCTGGTACAAGCTTTCGCCATTATTCAGCATTGCCTGACCTTGTACGTTCAGAATATTACCATCACGCTGATCCAACCCATGGTAATCGTCAACATCGTCGTAACTGTCCCGGCTCTCACCACTGTCTGGCCCCAAAGACCCGGACGCAGTGCAGCTTTGTCCTTCGTTACAACGCGTGTTGCCACCAGAATGATCGGATTGTTCATCAAACGACTTGGCATTAATTTCCGTTAACAAAGACTGCGCTAATTCACTGGCGCGAATTTGCCAGATTGGCTCAATACTGAGGCGAGATTGCGGACCTATAACACCAATGATAACCAGCATGATGATGGTGAACACCACGATACCGATAATCAATTCAATCAGGGTAAAGCCGCGGACACTAGCACGCATGTACGTACCCCTGACTTTCAATACACACATCCACACTGGACTCGCCAGTCAGTGTCACGCGGCAAGGCGTACCTGTATTGCAGTTGGCTGCACCGTTCAATGGACGGCCAAGGGAGTCAAATGCCAGATAAGAGAAGTTAGTAAAGTTGCCATCCCGGCTGCTGAGCACAACCGATTCATCGGATAACTCCGGCGCCTGTACCGCTAAAAATGCGGGTGCGCTGCTGTTGATGTTGCTGCCACAAGTGGCAGCGCCATTTCCCGGCGAATAATCCAACGAAGGCGGGCCATAGGCGCTTGCGGTACCATAAGCCAGATTAATACGAAAACAAAACCCGCTGCGAGTGTCTTGCATCGCGCGGGTTTGCATATTTCGCAGGGCAGTGATCAGTCTGTCCTGATAAGCGTATTCCACGTACCCATCACGGGACTGAAACCGCGTTGCCGCAATCACAGACAGCACACCAATCAACACTACCACGGTAATCAGTTCAATTAAGCTGAACCCCGAATTAAAACGATTACCGCGAAGTGACGTTATGCCATGCTGCATGGACAGTAATGTTCAGCTTAACAGCCTGTAGTCGTTGCTGTAACTGTTGGTGCGTCACCAGCAGAAGAAGCCTCTTCATAAGTCACTGCGCAGGTTGCTGAGCTCTGACCTTCAGGATAAAAAGAAACTACACCCGCGGTTGTCACTGCACCGTTTGCATTCGCGCCAGCGGTTGTCACTACGATATCCCAGTCAGCATCAGTTAAATCTGTCCACGCTTCGATTGTACCGGCAAATGTCATTGTATCTGCATCAGGGTAACCGAATTGGGTAGCAACGGCAGTCCCATTGATATTAACACTCTCTGCTATACCAGCTTGTTCACCGGCGATGGCAGATCTAGCATAAACAAGCTGAGTGCCCCCCTGCAATGCACCACGCAATCCTTCCAGTGTTGACGCCCGGGCATCACCCTGGAAGTCAATGAACCGAGGAGCAGCCGTCACTGCCAAAATACCAAGAATAACGATCACAATGATCAATTCGATTAACGTAAAACCACGTTGCTGCATGTTAATTCCCCTTAAATGGATAACGCTATTATTCACAAGTTTAGTCTACAGTACAGACATAAGCCCGTTAATTAGACGAAATGTTATTAAACACAACCACCTGACCAATACGCGGGTCGTAAATAAATCCGTCCCCCGTGGTGTCGTCAGTTGGTTGTACCGATTGGTTTTGCACTGATTTACTCAGATAATAAAAACACAAATCATTGCCACCAGACCCCGTGCCATTGCTGGCTGTCGTAAAATACCGGAATCTGTCGAACGGTCGGTTAGCCCAGTCAGACGTGATGGTTGGTGCGCTTTGCATGATCAGATTGAAAATGCTCTCGCAGTCCAGATTCGTCATACTGTCGTCTTCTGTACTCCCGTCGTTGTTTAATTGTCCGGTTGGATACCCGGTGTTCTTGTCGATGGCGACTAAAATGCCGTCCAGCGTAACGAAGGTCTGGTTGGTGGCCTGATTTTCCTGGGGGCGGGCTTCCAGCTCCCATTCCGCCCGAACCAAACCCACCCCGGTAGCAAAGCCACCTGCGACGCCCTCAACCGTGGCATCTTCAGCTTGCTCGGTGACATCGAGGAATCGGGGGATAGCCACTGCAGCCAGTAAACCCAGCAGAACCACCACAATTACCAACTCAATCAGGGTAAAGCCTTGCGTAGTTGCAAAACCTCGCGGTGTAGCTATTCCAGCCTTTCGGTTTGTCATTCTCATCTCCTAACCTTTATTGCCCGTGACTCATTCGCCCCGGGTAACCACGCCAGTGTAAATACTGTAATCAAAAAACGGGCCGGTACTTACCCGGAACCGGCATCGTGCATTGGGCACTTTTGCGTCGTCGTTATCGCTCGCGTAGTACTCACCAAGCACTCTGAATCCTTCCACTCTGGCCGGCATATTCAGCAGCTGCTCCCATACCCGGGTACACCCCTCTGAATTGGGCTCTACCTTTGGCCAGCCAAAATGCGCCATTCTAACCGGGCGTCGACCAACTTCCTTACCATTGCCATCGTAGTGGACCAGCATAATCATTTCCGGACGGCCCTCAGCCTGCCATTGCCAGTGTGCGTTAGTTGCACTGCCAGCAAACTGGCGGGCATAGCCGTCCATTAATTCGGCTTCAATGTCGGGCTCGGCGTCGTACATGTAAACAATCGCCGTCCCCATTAAAATGGTGAACACCGCAATAACCACCAGGTTAATCATCACCCGGCGTAAATTGTCATCGGCTTCTTCTCTTGGCTTCACCTTAGTTACCCTTAATGGCGCTCATCATGTCCCACATAGGTGTAAATATACCTAATGCCAGCACAAGAACCATACCCGCCACAATACCAATCAGAATCGGCTCAATCTTCGCTGTCAGACTATTTAAATCATAGTCGACTTCCCGTTCATAAAATCCGGCGACTTCAGCCAGCAATTCATCGACCCGTCCCGTCTCTTCGCCTACGTTGACCATTTGCAACACCATAGGCGTAAACAATCCGCTGGCCTGAGCAACACGCGACAGGTTTTCCCCTTTTTCAATACTTTGCCGCATAGTGATAATGCGCAATTCCATATGGCGGTTTCCCACCGCTTCTGCCACCAGGTTCAGGGCAGTAGTGAGGGGTAAGCCAGCTTGCAGCATCATTGAAAAACTGCGGCAAAATCGCGCCAACAATGAGCGCTCCAGTACCTTTCCAATGATAGGCATACGCAATTTTCGCCTATCCCAGTTCAACAACCCGTCCGGTGTACTCAAATAGTGGCGCACGGCCGCGATGATAAATACCACGCCGCCGACTAGGAACAGCCATTGATTCACGAAGAAATCCGACATCCCCAACAGAAATCGCGTCATGATTGGCAGTTCAGCGCCAAACTTACTGAACATATCGGCGAACTTCGGAATAACGAATACATTCATGATCACCAATGCAGCGACCAATGCAAACACCACAAAAATCGGGTAGCGGGTAGCGGCTTTGATTTGTCGCCGGGTCTCCTGCTCGCGTTCAAGGTAACCGGCAAGCTGCAAGAATGACTCATCTAATCTACCGGTGTTTTCACCCACGTGGATCACCGAAACATAGAGTTTAGAAAATATCTTCTCGTGCTGGTGCATTGCCGACGACAGGGTTCGTCCCCGCTCAAGCAAGCTAATAATATCGGTGAGCGCCAGTTTCAGGCGAAGTGAACTCGTAGACTCAGCCAGACTGCTTACAGCACGCAAAATAGGAATACCGGCGTGTGTGAGTGAATACATTTGTCGGGAAAAAATCACCAGCTCATCCAGCGTCACTTTTGGGGTCAGGAAATTCACCGTTTCGACCGCAGCTTCACTGTCGCCACCGGCAGCAGGATGAATAGAAATAGGCGTAACACTGCGCGCTAACAACACTTTAGCCGCCGCATTCGCATCAATGGCGTCAATCATGCCGCTACGCATTTCGCCATTGCTTTCACGCCCTTTGTATTCAAACCTAGGCATCCGGAATGTCCTCCAGACTCAGTCCGCCGTCAGACTTACCTTGATTAGGCGATTCCTGCTGCAGGGTTGGCGCTGCCTCAGTATGCTCGTCACCCTGGTCAGTTTTGGGAACTTCTGCGACCATTTCCACCAGCTTGAGCACTTCCTCTACCGTGGTATGGCCCATTTTTGCATAGGTTAAGGCCACATGAGATAACGGTTTATACCCAGGGCTATTAGTCGCATGCGTGCTGAAAGCGGCGGTATCTGCCGACTTCAGTGCGTCCATCATGGGGTCGGTAAGCTCAAGTAGTTCAAACACACCTATCCGGCCTCTGTAGCCCGACTGATTACACTTCTGACAGCCTGCGCCGCGCTTAAATACCACGTTCTCGACATTGGGGTCGATATGGCTCAGCCAGAATAATTCATCGTGGGTAGGGGTATACTGGGTTTCGCAGTTATCACAAATACGCCTTACCAAGCGCTGTGCAATGATCCCTCTCAGTGAACTGGCTACCAGATAACCCGGCGCGCCCATATCCAGCAAGCGTATAGCGCTGGACACCGCATCGTTGGTGTGCAGCGTTGATAACACAAGGTGACCGGTTAATGCGCCACGCAAACCAATTTCAACTGTTTCCTGATCGCGCATCTCACCCACCATGATGATGTCGGGATCCTGACGAAGCGTGGTGCGAAGCACACTTGAGAAGTCAAGTCCGATACGGCTGTTTACCTGTACCTGATTGACCCTTGGTAAGCGGTATTCCACCGGATCTTCTACGGTAATAATCTTGCGTTGCGGCTTATTCAGTTCACTCAACGCACCATATAGCGTTGTTGTTTTACCTGACCCCGTTGGGCCCGTTACCAGAATCATGCCGTGTGGCCGCTGCAAAAGGATGCGAATCCGATCCAGTAATGGCTTAGGCATGCCGGTTTCGTCGAGCGTTAACAGACCCGCAGACTGATCGAGCAAACGCATGACCACTGCCTCACCTGACTGAACCGGCATGGTAGACAAACGCACATCAATACGGTGTCCTTTAACCCTCACCTGGGTTCGACCATCCTGAGGTAGACGCTTTTCAGAAATATCCAGGCCAGCCATCAGCTTGAGACGCAGTACCAGTGCCGCAGCGATATTGCGCTCCGGAATAACGGTTTCCTGCAAGATGCCGTCAACGCGCTGGCGAATACGCAGTTGCTGCTCGTCGGGCTCTATATGAATATCCGAGGCTTTTGCCTGTACCGCGTCTTCAAAAATAGACTGCAACAGGCGCGCAACAGCGGTGTCTTGTTCATCGGCAAGACCGGCTGTTAATTCGAACTCTTCTTCATCGCGGTATTCGTTGGCCAGCTCCTGGGCGAACGAGGCGATTTCATCGGTCCGACGATAAAAGCTGTCGTATGCATTAAACAGTTGCGCTTCACTGACCACGGCAATTTCAAGTCGTTTTGGCAGCAGGTCGCCAAGGTTATCCACTGCGGTCAGGTCAGCCGGGTCACTCATGCCTACAAGCAGTGAGTCCCCTTTGTCTTCCAGCACAATGGCGCGATACCGACGAGCCTGAACCTCTGGCAGCAATTTCACCGCGGCAGGGTTAACGTTAAACTGGTCTATGTCGATAAGTGGCACATTCAAATGGGTCGACAACAGTTCCAGCAATTGCTGTTCTGTTACCAGTTCCATGGCAATCAGGGTGGCCCCCAGTTTACGGCCGGTTTGACGCTGTTCAGCCAGCGCCGCCATTAATTGGGGCTCGTCAATTAAGCCGTTTTGAACCAGCAGATCACCCAGACGTACTTTTACACTCATGGCGCAACCCCCGTCAACGATTGCAGGCGTTGGGCAATAAAGCGCTGGATATTGGCATCCAGGCTCTGCAGAGCATACGCTTCACGATAACTTTCTATTGCCAGTTTGCGCTCTCCTTGCTTGTCGGCAACAACCGCTTGCCCGAGCCACCATTTCGCGTTACGCGCATCAAGACTAACCAACAGCGCATAATCGCTTAACGCCGCATCGAGTTTTCCCATTTGCTGGGCTATTGACGCTCTGAATCCAAGCAGCTCTATATTCGCAGGAGGATAGTCATCGGCCTCTTTAAGTGTGTAATACGCCAGTTCCTGTTCATTTTTTTGCGCCATTAAGCGCGCATACATCAATCGGACACTACTGTCGGCAGGTGTTTGCGACAGGGTATCCTGCAGTAGTCGCTGAGCATCTTCACTACGCCCCTCACTGAAATACAGCGCAGCAAGGCGTTTCTTCGCGTTGATATTGTCGGGCTGTTGCAAAATTAACGTGCGCAACAGGCGGATGGCTTCATTGCTGTTGTTGCGCTCAATGGCATCCGCGATTTGCGCTTTCAATGCCATTTTATTTGGGTCGGTGCTGCTGCGGATCACCGGCACAGCGGGTTTTGCTGGCTGAGTTTCATTGCTCACAGGCGGTGCTGTAATCTCACCTTGTTGAGCAAATGCCTGCACAGTGTCTGTTTTCACCGAAGAAACTGGCTGACGTGGCTCTGGTAATTCAGCAGGTGCATTATTAGCTGCTTGCATGCTTTGCGCCGGGGTAGGCACAGGGTTTAGCCTTGAAGGTTCGACGCGTGAGGAGCTGTCTTGCGCTGCGGGGACAGCCTGAGGCTGCGCAACTGCCGCGCTATTGTTGTTGGCCGCCTGATTGTTGACCGCCTGATTGATAGGCTGCACTACGGGTGATTGAACAACAGGTTGACTGGACTCAACCGGCCAGAACAACGCGGCACCGATGGCAATTACGCCAACCAGAATAATAATTAACAAACGAACAGGCACGGGCTTTTTCGCAGGCGGCTGATAATTGGCCTGCGTGACTTCGCTGGATTCGCGTTGCTCCAGATCATTGAGCATTTTATTCACGACACTCAAGCGGATTTCTCCATGATGACTAACCCTGCTACCACACAAATAAACACAATACTTACTGCCGCCGTTGCCCACTTCATGGCGGCGGTTTGCCACCACTGATGACTGACTGTTTTAGCCGCTTCGGTGTCGGCACTGGCCACGGCAATATGCTCAGGCTCAACCACGGATCTACCCTCACCATAGGCGAGCATCAGTGCCTTATGCGACAATACGTTTACAACCCTTGGCGTGCCGCCACTGGCCTGAAACAACAGCTCACAACACCGACGACTGAATAAATCACCGCCGCGATACCCCGCCACGGACACACGGTGTCTTACATACTGAAACACCTGGTCAGCATCCATTAACGACAGACTGTAGCTAAACGTGATGCGCTGTCGCAATTGACGCAGCTCTGGCAACGCCAGCTTTTCATCCAGTTCCGGCTGACCAAACAACACAACCTGCAGCAGCTTTCTGGATTCCGTCTCCAGATTTGTCATGAGTCGCAGTGCTTCAATACTCTCAGTCGGCAATGCCTGCGCTTCGTCGATAATGAGTACCGCACTTTGCTGAGACTGATGAATAGCAATTAGCCGTTCCTGTATACGCTGAGTAAACTCCTGCTGGTCACATTCAGCCGACAGTGCTACTCCCAATTCATTGGCCACTGCCCTGCGAAGTTCTGTAGGCGAAAGCAGCGGATTGGGGATGTACGCTGTAACAAAATGCTCAGGCAATTCGTTCAGTAACTTCCGACAAATCAGCGTTTTTCCGGTACCGACTTCCCCCGTGACCTTAATAAAACCCTCACCGGTCTTCAGCGCCGTTACCAACACCTGCATAGCTTCGTTGTGCGTCGGCAAACCAAAAAAATAACTGGTGTTTGGCGTTAGCGTAAACGGAAGCTCTCGGATGCCGAAGTGATACAGGTACATAGTTACTCTACATACAACCAGTCAGCCATTTTCTCACGGCTCATTTCAATTTGTTCTGCCCAGGTGCCACTGCCAACAACAGTAGGTTTCAACAGGATAATCAGCTCTTTCTTCGTTTCGCGCTGGCTCTTATTGGTAAACAATTCACCCAATAACGGAATATCACCCAGCAACGGTGTTTTTGATTCGCTGTCGCTGATGCTGGTTTGCATCAAACCGCCGATCACCACAATCTCACCCGAAGCCGCTTTGATAATGGTGTCAGATTCGCGAATGGTGCTCTGTGCCAAAGGCAACACGATTTGCTCCTGATTCAGGCTAACCACCTTTTCCTGTTCCTGGGTCTCAATAACCGAGGGGTGCACGTGCAACAGTACTGAACCGTTTTCGTCGATTTGCGGGGTCACATCCAATGCGATGCCCGAAAAGAAAGGGGTAAGTTCAATGTCGGGCACTACCGACGTAGTGGTGGACGTAATGGTGTTCTGACTGGAAACGTCCGTTACGAAGTACTCGTCGTCACCGACTTTGATCACCGCTTTCTGGTTGTTTATCGCCGTAACCCGAGGACTGGAAAGCACCTGCACATTCCCCTGAGTAGACAGCAGGGAGATAACCCCGGAAAAATCCTGATTCAAAAATGACAGGCTGGTCACTGCGCCAAGCGAAGCAGAAATTTCATTGCCAATGGTTGCTGCAGTATTGGCAAAAGTGATGTCAGTACTGCCCACATTCGCCACTACTTCAGACCAGTTAATGCCCTGCTGGTAACCGTCATCCAGTGCAACTTCCAGTATCCGTGCTTCCAGTATAACCTGACGCTGCAAGCTCGCTTCAGACACTTTCAGGAATCGCTTAATGTCGCGTATTTCGTCTGGCATGGCGCGTACCGTAACCAAACCCGCTTGAGGCGTTACAAATACCGCACGGCCGTTTTCATTGCCGACCATAAGCTCCAGAGACGTTTTCAGATCTTCCCAGAAATTCGTTTCGGTGCGCGTCGAAATAGACGTGCCGTTGGCATTGTTGCCAAACTGATTACCGAGGTTATTGCTGTTCGCAGAGTTGCCGCTGAAGTTATTAAAGTTACTGTTTGAACTACCGTTGCTGTTATTACCGTCGGCTTGCGAAACGCCACCAGAAATAATACTGGTTTGGGTAGAGCCGTCACGGGTCATGAGTAAGTAGTTCACCGCAAAAGTTTCGGTGCGCATACCCGCTGGCAAGATGCGATACACGTTGCTCTTGCGACTGATATCATAGCCATACAGGTCACCGAGTAATTCCATGACCTGTTCCATGCTAACCTGTTTCAGGCTAAGCGAGATTTCACCGCTGACTTCAGGGTGAATAGCAACGCTGTATGGCGTATCGGCCATCAGGCCCGCAAAAAATGCTCTGACCGCTACACCGTCAGCTTCAATGTCATATTTTTCTGGGCCGAACAAAGAAGCAGGCTGCCCACTTACCGGCACTTCACTGAGTAAGTCAGATACGTTTTTCGGTACCGACTCAAGCGAACCTTGTGTCGTTGCTGGTGAGTTCTGACTGGCCTGTTCATGCGCAATCTGCCTGGCCAGTTGCTCTTTCAGCGACTGCTCTACAACCGACGGCGGAGCAGAAGACTGACACCCCACCAGTAAAGTGACGATTGCAACGTAGATAAACCGTTTGCCCACGTGTCCCATGTTAATAATTCTCTGCTGCATTGGATTTTACGTTACCGCTTTTGGCAACCCACAGGGTTTTCTCAACCCATTCACCGTCCAGTTCCTGAACGATGTCGACACTGTAAGGATGAATGGCCTTTACAGTAGCTCCCTGAATACTTTGCCCTTCCGTTACCACCTTGCCGTTAATTACCGCCCGGCGTTGCTGGCCAACCCGCATAATGGCATTGACCTCAAGCGTTAACGCTGAGCTACTGGTGGCTTTTTGTGTTTGCGTAGTAAACTGAGACGGACGCGTTGGATCCTCCAGCGTTTGTGCAAACACAGGTAAACTCAGACCGGCAAGTAACACAATAATCTTATTCAACACCTATAAACGCCTTCTCTGTACTGAGCGTATACACTTCCAGTGTCACTTGTGCATTCGGGTACTCCGACACTTCATACGCCATTGAACGCCAGTAGATTTGATTCGTTAACCGCTCAAGATTAGCCAGAAAATCACGCACGGCAAAAAAGCGCCCTTCAAACGTTAATTTCAAGCCATGTTGATACAAGGGCACTTCGGCCATGGCCTCGTTATCGGCAAAAATGTTAACCGGCTTAATTGACGCCATTTCAATTAATGTCAGGCCTTCCGCCTGGGAAAACACCTGCTCAATGAGCACTGGCATTTGTCGGGGTAAAATCAAATCAGATAGTTGTGCAGAAAACTGATTCTGCAAAACAGTCATACGTTCGTTAACGCTGGCAATTTGTTCGCGCAGCTTTGTATTCGGGTCTTCAGCAAGTGCCTGCTCGTAGATCACCGATTGCTGTTGCAAAGACAGAATTTCAGACTCCAACGGCAATAGCGCATCCGATGTTTTTGTGTTCTTGGTTAATGCGGGGTCTATCAATAAAAACACCATAACCGAGATAATCACGATTAGGCCGGTAGCGAATATCAGTACTTTTTCGCGCTGGCTCAATGCTGCAAAACGCGCATCGTAACTGGCATAACTCATTTCTGACCTCCTTGCGCCTGCACATCAGTCTCAGGAGACCGGGACATACTGAGCTCAAAACGAAGCTGCTCTTCATCGCGGAACAAACGCGCAGAGTCAAAGGTGCGCCCGGAAAACGAGGAGGTTTGCCCAAGGCGTTGTAACCATTGCGGCATAGCTTCCGGTTTACTCAATTGCCCCTCAAGTAACATCATGTGTTCGCTGACCTGAATAGTCTCTAACCAGATATCACGACTATTCTTAGCAGCCAGGTTGTCCAGTAAATCAGCAAACCCCTGTTGCTTTATTTGTTCACGTAAACTCAGCTCATTCACCAGTAGCTGCCGGTTGCTCAATTCGTGACGGCGTTGCGCTAACTGCCTTTCCAGACCTGCATCCGGTTTGCGTTGCTCCAGTGCCTGCTGCAATGCACTTACGGTACTCAACAATTGTTGTTGCTGACGTTGCTTGGCCATCAAGTTGTCCTGGAGCGAAGCACCGTACCAGGAGACACCGGCCCACACCATGGCAAGTAATACAGCAGTGACACTCCAGATTACCGCGACACTGCTTAGCGACCACACATCCAGGCGTGGTGTAAATTCTTCGGTGTAGAGGTTTATGCGCTGTTTCACGCGGCGGCCTCCGTTTTCTCAGCCACCAGCGCTTTGTCTGCTCCCAGGGCCGCGCCGAGGCTGATATAATTTAAACGGTGAACCGGTGACTGGGTATCCGACACTATATTAGCCGGAACCAGCCCTTCAACGTCAGCATTTACCACCTGATTAATCTGTAACGACAGGGCGTCAACGTGCTGGGTATCCAATCTCAGTTGAATGCGGCGAACGGGGCCTTGACGGAGCTGACTCTCGTAAAAGTCCATCGAACGCTGAACCTGTACACTCAGCGACTCACCAATGCCCATTTGCAGTTCGTCTTTTGAAAAACTCCCTAAATTTTCGAAGCCTTTTAAACGACGACTCAAATAAAGCTGCCCGTTTTTCACGATGTTCAGACATATCTCTTCGCCCGCTTCCTGAACAAGTGTCAGTACCGCATCAGACGAATTTTCAACAAGGTCACAGGTAGCCAGCTCTTCTACCGTAATTTGCTGCATAGCCAGCCCGGACTCAAAAATCTTTTCACAGGTTTCTGCCACGTCTTTCTTAGGCAGAGCGATCACATTTACTTTTGCCGCTCCAGCCAGAGGCACCGGTAAGTCGATGTAATCAATCACCATGTCCTGCTCACTGCCGGTCAGCTCTTTGACCGACCATGACATCGCCGCAATGATTTCGTCTTCTTCAACAGCAGGGCGGTCAATTTGCAGAATTTGATACCAGTGGATAGAAAAAGCCACGTAGGTGGGTGTGCCGGCCAGATTGTGTTTTTCTGTCCAGCGAACCAGGGATTTTCCCCATTGCCCAAAGCTAACGGTTTCTTCATGCGCCACATGCAAAGCATCCCCCTGTTTTCGCAAGGCGCAAAATGTAACAGTGTCCAGGGAAATCGCAATGCCCACAGCGTGATAGGCCGATTTTTTTCTGAATGTTTGCTTTAAATATGAACGCCAACCAATGCGCATGAAATTCAGTGATGTCCGTTAAAAGAAGTGACGATTACAACAGAGTTTGCAATAAAGTACCAGCCCATGCTATTACCTTTTAGTTTAGTTATATCAGTCTCTTGTTTGCATTTTTAGTAGGGAAGTTCAAAAATGTAAATAGTGATATACCCCTAATCATAGGTCATTACTGATTGAATGCCATAAACACGCGGAATGAATATCTGCGCATCACACCAGGCGTGCCCCACAATACCAACGATGAATCGTTGCTATGTGCACGCGTACAGGCAAATGAATACAACCATCGCTTTAACACGACGTCACCTTCGGCATTTGCTGAACGATCAGCCATCCTGTCTGAGCTTCTAGCTAAGTCAAAAGGGGTACAGGTAGCATCCACATTCTACACGGAATATGGCTGCCATACTTACATCGGCAAAGGGACTTTTCTGAATCATAATGTGTCGATTATTGATGCCTGTCCGGTTCATATTGGAAACCAGGTACTGCTTGGCCCCAATTCCGTCATTTCGTCTGTGGTCGGGCGATTTACTGCTGGCCCCGACGCGGATCATGAAGTTGCTATTCCGATAACACTGGGGCACCGAGTTTGGGTAGGCGCCAATGTGCGCATCGCCGCAGGCGTGTCGATAGGCGACAACTGCGTCATTGGCGCGGGTAGCCTGGTAACCGAATCATTACCTGCTAATACATTAGCTTACGGCATTCCTGCTGTTCGCATTCGGAAAATTCAGCAAAATCCTCAATGAATTAAGCAGGTTTGCCGATAACCAACTATGGTTGAAACAGTCCTAAAAAGACAGACGCATAAAGCGACTCGGTGACATGACGTATTTCAATATGAAGCAACTCCGACTATTTTTCCTGACTTTCGTCGCCTGCTTACTGGCTGCCTGTGGCGGTCTTAGCAAAGACGCTGCAGATGAAACCTTTGCGGTAAATGCAGGCCGGGATCGCAGTATGGCTGAGCAGGCCACAATCTCTTTGTCTGCACAGGTGTCCTATCCTTCAGGTGAAGTGACTTACCGCTGGACGGCCCCCTCGTCCATTACAATTGCCCAAGAAGCCACGACCAGCTCTGCCGCTACGCTTACCGCGCCAGCAGTTACCAGTGAAACGCAATTTACTATATCGGTTACTGCCACCGACGCGAGCAGCCAGACCGCCACCGATAGCTTTGTACTAACGGTGACGCCGCAAAACAGCGAGCCTACCGCTTTCATTACTGTAGCAGACTGGCCTGATGTTGACCCCGGCACTTACCCCGCCGGTGTCACGATAACGCTGGACGGAAGAAACAGCTTTGATGCTGACAATACCAGCAGTGACGCGATTGCGAAGTGGTTGTGGGAGCAAACCGCTGGCAGCGATGTTATTTCCGGACTTGAAGCCGATCAATCTACGCTGGTCATTTCAACGCCCATCGCCGACAGCCGCCAGACTCTGACTTTTTCACTCACGGTAACCGATCAGGAAGGAGCGACCAACACGACCTCCTATTCCATTACTATTCTGTCGGCATTTGAAACGCAGCCCCAGGTCGCTGTAGGCCTTAATCAGGCGGTCTTTGGCGGCGAGACAATTCTACTGGACGGCACCGCAAGTAGTTCACTGCAGGCTGCATACCCCTTGAGTGCGAGATGGACATACAGCGGTGACAGTGAGCCTGTCATTGTTCAGCCTACCCAGGCCGATACTTATGCCATAGCGCCACTGGTAACCGACACCACCGAATTAGAGTTTTACCTGACAGTCGAAGACAGCTACGGCAATGTGGTCACCGAAACCAAACGCGTCACCGTTCGTCCCTTCCCGGTTCGCGTACTTAATGACACAGGTATGTCTCAGCAAGCCAATGACACGGCGAATGGCAACACTCAACAAAACGCTTGGCCGGGTCAGGATGCCCATAAAGGCGCAGACGCGCTGGCCAATGCGGGTATTCTCGATAAAGCCGGTCGCGGCCAGGCCGGCTTTGATTTTACAAAGCTCAACGCCAACGGCGATGAACAAGACGATGATGTGACGCAGTTTAGCTGTGTTCGCGACAATGTGACCGGACTGGTGTGGGAAATAAAAACCACTGACGGGGGGCTGCGAGATCAGGACCATCTGTACAGCTGGTACAGCACCGACAACAACGGTGGGTCGGAAGGCAGTTTAAATGGCACATCAACACAGTGCTCCCTCACCAACTGTAATACCGAAGCCTATATTGACGCTATTAACACTGCGGGTCTGTGCGGATTTTATGACTGGCGACTGCCCACCCATGGCGACCTGCTATCACTGGTACATTTTGGGAAAGGCAGCTCACCGCGTATTGATACCCAATACTTCCCTTACACCGGCGACGGTACCGCGGGCACACTGTGGTACTGGACGAGCTTGCCAAGTGCAGATGGTGTCAGCAATGACGCGGCACAAAACGCCTGGGCGATTGATTTTATTTCCGGCGTAGACAACTTCCTGAACAAATCTTCGGCAGCCAGTATTCGCCTGGTTAGGGCAGGGCGATAATTATGAAATCACTGTTCACATTAATGAGTCTGCTTATACTGAGCGTGGTTCAGGCCGCACAGGCGCAAACCTGTTTGGCTAACGCCGACGACACCACACCAGATGATGACTTCTCAACCGTCACAACCAGTACGGTTCTGCACACGCCCACCGGATTAATCTGGCAACGCTGCGCCGTGGGTCAGACTTTCGATGGTAGCACCTGTACCGGTGAAGCCGAGCAAATGACCTGGCAGGAGGCGCTTACGTATGCCTATACCTATGATGCCGATCTGCGCGAAGGCTGGCGTGTGCCCAATTTAAAAGAACTGGCCAGCCTGGCTGAGCGTGACTGTGTTCGTCCGGCGATCAACGGCACGTTTTTCCCGGCCACGCCGCCAGACAGCTTCTGGACTTCCACGCCCTCCATTATGGACCCGCTGCGAGCCTGGACTGTTGCGTTTTTCAATGCCAGTCATTCCATAAAAGAAAAGGATCGCACTGTTTACTTGCGCTTGGTGCGCACAAAGCTACCTACCGAGTAAACCGTGGGGGCAATTACTGCCCCCTACTCTTGCAGCACGTATTGTCCTGGCGCATCCGGCAAGCCCTCAACACTGTTAACGTGCCTTGCTGTCACATCTTCAGTTGAATTGTCAGCCAGCCATTGCTGCCATACCGGCCACCATGAACCTTCGTGCATGGGAACGTCCTTCAGCCAGGCCTGCGGTGGCAGGTAAGGCCCGTCTTCTTTTTTTGTTGCCACCTGATAAACCCGATGAGGGTGCCCGGGCTCACTGATAATGCCCGCATTGTGGCCGCCGTTTGTCAGCAAAAACGTGATGTCTTTGTCTATCAGCAAGTTGACTTTGTAAACCGACTGCCAGGGCGCTACGTGATCTTTTGCGGTACCCACCACAAACAACGGAACCTGAATGTCGGCCAACGCGATAGGCTTGTCATCTACCATAATCTGACCACCAGCCAACGCGTTGTTCAAATAACACTGTCGCAGATACTCTGAATGCATGCGTGCGGGCATGCGGGTCGCATCCTGATTCCAGCTAAGCAAGTCGTTGGCGTGCTGACGCTCCCCGAGTAAATACTCTTTCACCCACTTTGCCCATAACAGGTAGTTCGCCCGCAGTATCACAAAGGTCCCAGCCATACTTTCTTTGGGTAAATAACCGTGTTTGGCCATGACCGCTTCAAGCATGGCTAGCTGGCTCTCATCAATAAACAGCCGAAGATCACCGGCATCGCTGAAATCAGTTTGCGCAGCCAGCATGGTTAACGAGCAAAACGGGCTGCGTTTCTCTCGCTCCAGCCAGGCAGCAGCCATACTTAGCAATGTGCCTCCCAGGCAATACCCTACGCCGTGAATGCGTTGCCCGGGTATTCTGGACTGGACCGCAGCGATAGCCTCGCCCAGCCCCTGCTTCAGGTAGTCCACCAGCCCAACGTTGTGATCGTCTTGTTGCGGATTTTTCCAGGAAATCATAAATACCGTATGGCCTTTGTCGACCAGGTATTTCACCAGCGAGTTGTGTTCAGACAAATCGAGAATGTAGTACTTCATGATCCAGGCAGGGGTAATTAACACCGGCTCAGCTTTCACTGTATCGGTTGTAGGCGCATACTGAATAAGTTCCAGCAATGCGTTTTTAAACACCACTTTTCCCGGTGTAGCCGCCAGGTTTTTACCCACCAGATAGGGACTATCTGCGGCTTTACTGCTACCCAGATACTGCTGCGTAACGTCCTGCAACCAGTTATCCAGCCCCTTCACCAGATTGTTTCCCGAGGTTGCCATCGTAGCGTGTATTACCGCTGGATTAGTCAGAGGGAAATTAGCTGGCGACAACGCTTCTAACCATTGGCGCACAGCAAAGTTCACCATATCAGTGTGGTGCTTTTCCACTCCCTGCACGTCGCGCGTAGCCAACTGCCACCACTGTCGCGTGGCAAGGTAGGATTGACGGTAAAATGCATAGGGCCAAGGGATCCATTCTGCGCCGGCCAGGCGATTATCTTCAGCAGCCTCTTCACACTCTGCGTTCTGACCGCAGGCATGAGTGAGAGACAGATCCAGCAAAGCCTGCTGCTTACCCAATGACAACAACAAATGAATGAACCAGTCAGTAAATGCCAGGCCGTAAGCGACCGGGTCAATGCCACCAGTGAACTGGCTAAGCAGTTGATTAATTGCGTAGTCAGGCTTAAGTGGCTCGCTAACATCGTCCGGGGCCGATTGACGGTCAGCGTAGGTGTATTCAATAACATTACTTTCGCGGTTGATCATGGTGATTCCTTACCAAAGGCCAATAAGGTCAATTTATCACCAGAAAAAAAGAAAAAGCTTGATCTTGATGGGTATCAATAACGATTTCTTAAAAGTGTTTATGCTGCACGGGTGCTTTGCTGTTTCTGATTCTTTTTCCACGGAGAGCTCTCATGGACATGATCCGTAATAAACCGTTTAACGACATTCAGATTGGTGATTCAGCGTCACTCACCCGTACCTTATCCCGCAAGGATATTCAGCTGTTCGCCATTATGTCGGGCGACGTTAATCCCGCGCATGTGGACGAAGAGTACGCTAACAGTTCTCAGTTTCACCACATCATTGCCCACGGCATGTGGGGAGGTGCACTGATATCCACCGTTCTGGGGACGCAGCTTCCGGGCCCGGGAACCATTTACCTGAAA
>CEUK01016265.1_pt1 | contig 19249 bp, 13 predicted proteins | sample 356451 | NCBI WGS metagenome assembly CEUK01 (sample SAMEA2622843, study PRJEB7988) | marine metagenome | isolation source: saline water (ENVO:00002010), including
GATGAAGCCGTTGCTCAAGGTGCAAAGTTGAATTTGAAACATAAACTGACTGGTATGACTCGCATCGATAAAGACGGCAAATTCGTCGGTTGGTTATGCGAAGGTAAGGGGGAGGCATTCCCAATTACTGCGAAGGTAATCATCGATGCGTCAGGAGTCGCTGGTGTCTGTTCGAAATTGACTCAACTCAATGAACGACCCAAGGTGATCGCTGGAATGCAGTACGAAATGTTGGACGTCCCCACCGACGGTTATCTTGACTTCTATATCTGGCCTAAATACGCCAAGAAAGGATACCTTTGGATGATTCCAAAGTGCGACGGTCGAGCCAATGTCGGGTTGGTCAGTGAAGAGAAGTCAGGTATTGTCAAAGGTCTAGACGGTTTCATTGAAAATACCCATTTTTCAACACTTGAGGTTGTTAATCCACCATGGAGAGGAGATGCGCGTTCAATCCGTGGTTTTGGGGGGGCAATCCCAATCTCAGGACCTCATGAACGAACATATTCTGATGGATTACTCTTGGTCGGCGACGCTGCAGGATTCACCTCTCCTCTCTTTGAAGGAGGCTCGCACCTTGCACTCAAGTCAGCGGTATTCGCTGCAGAGACTGCCGCTGCCGCCATTGCTTCTGGTGATTATTCAAAGTCCAATATGGCGGCCTATCAAGCCGCTTGGAAGAAAGAGTTCCCACCATATCACAAGATACTGAAAGGAAAAACAGCATTGTATAACCTAACAGATGACGAGATGGCTGTCATGGGACGGTGCTTCCCCGAGGAGATGTCAGCCATGGGCCCACACGGTAAAGCCATGGTCGGACTAAGGTTACTTTTCAGAAAACCCTCGCTTTATTTCAAACGCATTGTCCCCGCTATGCTCGCATTTGGTTACAGCCGTGCGAAGTACTACGGATGGTGAATGGATGCGAAATTTACTCGGCATCGCTTTGATGCTCCCTTTTCTCGCTTTGATGACATTCTTTATCCTGGATATCTCCAGTCTTGAATATGTCTGGATGAATGGTGGTTCGGATCTCCCATTGCTGTACCGAATCAGTGCGATTTGGGCTGGTCGAGAAGGCCCTCTGCTACTTTGGGTTGCAATGCTGGGTGGTTTACTCCTGATCGATGGTGAGAAGCACAATTCGGAATCAGAAGAGCAGCATCAATTACGAATTCGTCTTCTAGTTGGCTTCTCTATGCTATTGATGTTAATCGCCCTGATGATGAATCCATTTCGTCCTACACCCGATGATGTATTTGGTCGCCCTGGATTGAATGCCCTCTTACAAACCGATTTGATGGTCATACACCCTCCAGTCGTCTTCGCATATTACACCTTGTGCATCGGTGTAGGTGTACATGCAATCACTGCAATGTTGATTCCAGGTGCACCTGCCAGAGATCGAATCTTGCATCTTGCAAGGCCCGCACTATGGGTTGGCACTCTCGGCGTTGGTTTGGGAGGGTTGTGGGCATACACTGTACTTGACTGGGGAGGCTACTGGGCTTGGGATCCGGTGGAAACAGGGTCCCTACTTCCATGGTTAGCATTGGTGATTCTTCTGCATCTGAGATTGCCCAAGGGAATGAGCAAGGAAGATCATTGGTTCATTGGTCTTGGAATCCTACCTGCCTTCTTTTCCTTCCATGCAACGTTGGTCACACGTGCAAATGGTGTCTGGCAGAGTGTTCATGCATTCGTTGCTGAAGGAGATATTGACCCTACCATGGGGCCGATTCAGAGAATATTGGAGTTGGGTTTTAGCGATGCACCTGGTATGGAAGTCCACGTATACCTCGCAGTACTTGCAGGTATGCTTTGGCTCCTCACTCGACACTTTGCCGATGAACGGAATCAAGAGTGGGCACCTTTGGGGATTCTCGCTGGAGGTTTACTTGGTCTCCAAGTCGGTTCATTCGAAGTCGGTATCCTTGCTGGAACTTTCGCCTTCCTACTCTGGAGTCAACAGGATTCGAATGAGCGAGTTATTTGGATGTCTTCGGGGGTGATGCTGATGCTATTCAGTTACTGGGCATTCTTACTTTCTACCCTGTATGCCGTTATTGGAATGCTGATATTTTTATCACCCTTGTTTCTCAGTAAAGATATCGAAGACCCGCCATTGAAATGGAAAGATGGTCGTTGGCAACAAAACGTTGCTCTATGGGTTCCATTGGCTATTGGTGCACCATTCCTATTGCTGACTTGGCTGCTATTACTTGCCGAAGTTGATGGGACAAATCTGGCTTGGCACGAAATCTTTGGCCTGCCATTATTGTGCTTAGCCGCGCTCGGCTTGACCGTATACAGCTGGAGAAAAGTGGTGAATCCTGAGTTTATCCCCTCAATCCTCCTACTAGTCATTGTATTGAGTGCATTATTCGCGCGCATCTACGGCGAATCACTCCCTGGTGACGCTGATCATTTGTTTTCTGAAGGTATTTCTCGGGGCCTAATTGCTGGTTTTGCTCTACCTCTACTCATATTCTCAATCCCACCTATGGTTCGTCTTGTGTGGGTTCGTCTTGGGGAATTCCAATTGCGTCGGAAGCCGATTAATCTGCATAGGATGGCGATGCATCTTGCCCACCTAGGAATCCTATTGCTACTGGTTGGCCATGTGTTTACCACAACACTGGTCCAGAGAGGAGATCCTAGTCACATCGTCATGCTGGCCAAGGATACAGCGATTGAGCATAATGGATATTGGTATACGTTTACAGAGTTGGATGCATATGGGCCCGATGATGAACAGTGGGATGAAAAAGTGGGGGATGGCAAAATCCTCGTCACCGTTGAAATTCGGAAAGAATCGGGTGGAGATATAGTTGCAACGATGAATCCCGGTATGTTGAGATTCGATGAAGGGGGAATACCCGCGCGCGCGGAAACAGATATCTGGCACCGCCCATATGGTGACTTAGTGATGATTTTTGATCAAAGTCAAGCCAACCAACTTGGAATGGTTTCGTTCATGCAGCACGGAGAGTCCGTAGATCGAATTCGAGTCGTCATTTACGACTTAACTGGTAGTCACCTTGTTTGGGCTGGTTGGTCCCTGATTCTGGTCGGTACAGCACTGACTTGGATTATGGTTCCTCCATCTCCCAAAGAGGAGGAAGAATGAGCCCTTCGGGCTCGGGCTCGTCAACCGCACGCTCATAAAGGGGAAGTCGGTCGCCGGGCCGCCCACAATGTTGGGTAGGTGGAAAAATGGAAAACGGTTCAATTGTCCATATCGATTATGACCTCTACAATGCAGATGATGATTCGCTCATCGAAACGACCCGCGAAGAGGTAGCGAAAGAAGCGGACAAGTTTGATGAAAACCGGACTTATTCACCGCTTGTAACCGTCATTGGCGATGGTCGCCTCATTGCCGGCTTTGAGGCGCATCTCGCTGAAGCAGACGCAGAAACCGACTATGAATTCGACATTGCACCTGAGGATGCGTATGGAGAAAGAGACCCCAATGCAGTCGAAACTATGGGTCAAGATGTCCTCGCTCGCTCCGTTCGAGACCCTGACAGTTTGGCCATTGGCGGCCCTGTTGAAATCAATGGAAAGCAAGGGGTTCTTCAGATGGTTCGCGCTGGTCGTGCCCGTATCGATTTCAACCATCCGCTCGCGGGTCGAACATTGCGCTACAAGTATAGAATCGTCAAGGTTGTCGAAGATCGTGCAGAGAAAGTCACGACTCTACTTGAGACCAATACGGGTCGCGATGGGTTTGAGGTTGCATTTGATGGAGATGATTTGACCATTACTCTACCTGAATTTGTCGCCTACGATCAGAATTGGGCATTCACTAAGTTCAGTTTGATTCGCACTCTCAGAGACCATGTCGGGGTCGAGACCATCGTCTTCCGAGAGGTTCACGAAGCGCGGCAAGTCGGCGAAGAAGAGTAATCGAAACTCTGTGAGGTAGCAAAATGAGTGATTCCAGTTCACTCATCCAAGAGAAGCCGATGCCGGATTCCCACTTTTCTCTAATGGAACGTGGTGCGGCAACCATCATTCTGACTGGAATTGTTCTACTGGTTGGAGCTATTGTCGGACAAGATGTGGCTCCGGGCAATATTCTGTCTGAAAGTTATGACACCTACTTTATCGAACCACATTCGATCGATTCGACCACTGGGGATGCTGGATACAATCCCGTAGATACGGTAGCTTACTCTCTGTTATTGGTATCATTTGTTGTCGTCATATCGGCTTGGTTGAGACGAATCGGAGTCCCTCCGCGAGATGAATCCATTCTTGCATTGATGCCTTGGATAGTTTGGGCCTCTTTGGGTGAGGTGAATGAGGACGGCCTCCTCTTTGATCCAAACGGCATGGGTGGTTTATTCGTATCTCCTCTCATCCACTTTCACGTTGCCGTATGGGTCATCCTCATTGGCTGGATGTGCCATAACGTTGACAAGAAATCTGAATCTGATGGAAGGACAAAGGTCACACAATTGGCAGTTATCTTACTGTTGCTTCAGTGGGTAATCTTCATGCCTCAGATTGGTCAACACTGGGAACAAAATATTCTCGAATGGATTCAATCTCCTCTCTTTTTATCTCCATTTGCAGGTCTTTTACTGATTGTTCTGATTCACCCATTCCTAGAGTGCTGTACAGCCATTGAACAGGGCCTCATCCAAGCCGGAATCGGAGGTTGTTTTGTACATCTTGCTGGCTGGCTGATGTTGTACATTGAACCATTGAACAATCGTGAACCCATCTCCATGCTTCCGTTCCTATTCATCGTGGGTGTTCCATTTGTCATCTGTGCAGTCTTGTGGGTGACCGGACAAGAGGCTCGTGCTCAACTAAAGCACATGGGTCTCGAAGCAGGTATTGTTCCGGAAGGAATCACTGTTGAAGATTGGGAGCGGCAGAATTCCTCAACATGGGAGCGCTTGGAATCGCTTTCGCCGATTGCAGTCTTGGGGTCACCAGTTGTCTTATTGGGCATGTATGGCCAAATGGTCGACGGCCTAGCAACCAGTGTTGGTTTGGAGAATTACGGGTACGGTGAGAAACATGTGGCCTCTCAGTGGGTCATTGACGTTGCCGGAACTGCTTGGGGATTTGGTGCTCTAAAGTTTGGTTTGGCTGCAATGATTTGGTGGTTATTCGCCTATGCTCGATTTGAATATCGTCATCGACATCTTCGTTTGTTGGTCTTATTGTGTCTGCTTGTGGTTGGTTTGGCACCTGGTTTGCGTGATGTTTTGCGCATGACTCTAGATGTTTGATGCAAGCGAGTGTTCAAGGCCGAGTTCGTATTCGCACCCCATAGGGGTGCGTATGGACCGACTTCAATCAAGAGTGAATTCGTCAGATGCTGCGTTCAAGTCAAACCATGAGCACAACAGTGCTTTACTGGATACGCTCCGAGATAGATTGGAAACCGCACAACAAGGTGGCGGTGGAAAATATGTCGAGAAACATCGCAGCCGTGGCAAAGCTCTCCCTCGTGAGCGAATCGCAGCCATTTGTGATCCAGGGACGCCTTTCCTTGAACTGTCACCATTGGCTGCTTTTGAGTTATACGATGGAAAGGCATCCAGTGCTGGAGTCGTGACGGGCATTGGTGTCGTTCATGGTAGAGAATGTCTCTTCGTTGCCAATGATGCAACAGTGAAGGGTGGATCGTATTATCCGATGACGGTCAAGAAACACATCCGAGCGCAAGAGGTCGCTGAAGACAACCACTTGCCTTGCATCTATTTGGTTGACTCAGGTGGAGCATTCTTGCCAATGCAAGACGAAGTTTTCCCAGACAAGGGACATTTTGGACGGATTTTCCGAAATCAGGCCATGATGAGTGGCAAAGGCATTCCGCAAATCGCAGCAGTATGTGGTTCATGCACTGCAGGTGGCGCATATGTTCCAGCAATGTCAGACGAATCCATTATTGTCAAAGGCAATGGGACCATTTTCCTCGCAGGCCCCCCATTGGTCAAGGCTGCAACAGGTGAAGAGGTCAGTGCAGAGGATTTGGGGGGGGCAGATGTTCACACGGCGCAGTCTGGCGTTGCCGATCACTATGCTGAGGATGAACCCAGTGCACTTAGGATGGTTAGAAATATTGTTGAAAATTTGAATTCGGCAAGTAAAACAAAGCTAGAGGTACATCCACCCGAAGACCCAGCATATCCCGTTGACGAAATTTTGGGGATTATTCCCGAAGACAATCGGACTCCATTTGATGTCCGAGAAATCATTGCACGAATTGTTGATGGTAGTCGGTTCCATGAATTCAAATCTCGTTATGGCCCTACACTCGTTTGTGGATTCGCACGTATTCACGGCTACCCCGTGGGGATTGTAGCCAACAATGGAATTCTATTCTCTGAGTCTTCCCTGAAAGGGGCACATTTTGTTGAACTGTGTGGCCAACGAGGGATTCCATTGGTCTTCCTTCAGAACATTACTGGATTCATGGTGGGTCGAGAATACGAAGCTGGTGGTATTGCCAAAGATGGCGCCAAATTGGTGACAGCAGTTTCCTGTGTACCAGTCCCCAAGTTTACGGTCATTATTGGTGGAAGTCATGGTGCTGGGAACTATGGCATGTGTGGTCGTGCATACGATCCGAGGTTCCTCTTCATGTGGCCAAACAGCCGCATCTCGGTGATGGGTGGTCCCCAAGCAGCGGATGTCTTGGCTACTGTAAAGCAAGATCAACGTGCTAGAGAGGGGCTGGATCCAATGTCTGAGGATGAATGGAAAGCATTCCAGGCCCCAATTTTGCAAAAATACGACGTTGAAGGATCTCCATACTACTCTACTGCAAGGTTGTGGGATGACGGTATCATCGACCCTCGAGATACACGTGATATCCTTGGGTTGGCAATTAGTGCAAGTTTGAACGCCCCGATGCCAGACACGGAATTCGGAATTTTCCGAATGTAAAGGAGCAATTGAAATGTTGAATTATGCAATTGAAGATTTGTTGCCTGAAACAGGCCTTTGTACTCTTGAAATCGATGGTGCAGTGGCGAGATTAACGCTCACTCGTGAAGATGTATTCAATGCATTGAACATTCAACTAATCAGTGAAATCATATCGTTGCTCGAATGGACCAAAGAGCGTTCTGTTGGAGAGCGTGGTTCACTGCATGATTCGGCCGGAAACCCATTCCTTCGGGTGATTGTCATCTCAGGGGCTGGTAAGCACTTCTGTGCTGGTGCCGACATCAACATGATGCGTGATGCAGGTGCGAAGAGTGCGGAAGAAAATCGAGCCGACTCAGAGCGTCTTGATCGATTGTTCAACAGCCTGTGGGCTCACCCATGCTTCACCATAGGAAAGGTGCAAGGAGTTGCCCTTGGTGGGGGTGCAGGTCTGATTGCATGCATGGACCATGTGATTGTTGAACCACGGACTCGAATTGCTCTTTCCGAAGGAAAACTCGGTATTCTTCCCGCAGTCATCGGCCCTTACGTATACCGAAAGGTCGGAAGTGCAGAGTTCCGTCGATTGGCCATGCTTGCGGGTCGGATTGGTTCCGAAGAGTCACTTCGAATTGGACTTGTCAACCAAATGGTAGATTCCTTGGATGACTCGGAACTGTCGATTATAGATGAAATCATGACAACAGGACCGATGGCGGTTACGGAAGCCAAGCGGCTTGCACTAAACTTTGATCGCTGGACTGGAACAGACGAGGAATTGCGTCGATGGACGTTGGATAAAACCAGTGAAATGCGCGGTTCTGAAGAAGGTCAAGAAGGCCTAGCCTCTTTCCTAGAGAAGCGTTCTCCCAATTGGAACCAGGAGTGAATCAAATGCTTGAGCCGGATTGGATGGTGAATGCTCCCCGACCAATCACCAAGATTCTGGTCGCCAATCGTGGCGAAATCGCATGTCGAATTTTCCGTTCTTGTGCCGAGTTAGGAATCGGCTCTGTAGCGATTTATTCTGAATCGGATCGAGGGTCTCTACATCAGCAGACCGCAGATGAGTCGGTGTACCTGCCGGGGGATACTCTTGCAGAGACCTATCTCAACATTGAGGCTATTTTATCCGCAGCCAGAGAAACTGGAGCTGATGCGATTCATCCAGGCTATGGTTTTCTTTCAGAACGGAGCTCGTTTGCAAATGCAGTGAAGGCAGCAGATCTTGTATGGATTGGTCCTTCCGCCCATGCCATTGATGAAATGGGCGACAAGATTAGTGCTAGACGGGCAATGGTTGAGGCAGGTGTTCCTGTGATTCCAGGAGAAGAACTCCCACTCGATGAACCCGATGACATGGTCGATGAGTTGGTTCGTGCAGCGACTCGTGTAGGCTACCCATTGCTACTCAAGGCCAGTGCAGGAGGCGGTGGCAAGGGAATGCGGGTTGTACGCGAACCTCGAAATCTGCAGCGTGAGTATGCTGCAGCGAGCCGTGAAGCCGCTACCTCATTTGGAGATGGAACCGTATATGTTGAACGGTTACTAGAGAAATCTCGTCATGTTGAAGTGCAAGTATTGTGTGATTCACATGGTAACGCTGTTCATCTCTTTGAGCGGGAATGTAGTATACAGCGTCGTCATCAAAAAGTGGTTGAAGAGGCACCATCGCCAGTTTTGGATGAAATAACCCGAACTCGAATGGGTGAAGCGGCCGTAAATGCGGCCCGGGCAGTGGATTATGAGGGTGCAGGGACGGTCGAATTCTTGTTGGCAGAGGATGGTGATTTCCACTTCTTGGAAATGAATACACGGTTGCAAGTTGAACACCCGATCACTGAATGCATTAGTGGAACGGATCTTGTTGTTGAGCAAATTCGTATTGCTGCGGGGCTACCATTGCCATTTAACCAGAAGGATTTATCCATCCGTGGACATGCCATAGAAGTTCGAATTTATGCTGAAGATCCAAGCAATGGTTTTCTCCCAGCAATCGGGCCTTTGGCCCTATTCAGGCCACCTAGTGGTCCTGGAATCCGATTGGATACAGGTGTCAGGGAGGGTGATGAAGCACGGATTGACTTCGATCCAATGCTTGCGAAACTAATCGTTCATGCACCTGATCGAGATGCTGCAATTCGAAGGATGAAGCGTGCTTGTGAAGATTTCGTTTTACTTGGTGTCACAACCAATTTGGGTTTCCTATGCGACATCATGGGTCATCCTGCTTACCATGCGGGTGAGACAACCACAGATTTCATCGAAGTAAATTGGCCAGAGGGCTGGGATACAGAAATCTCTGATGTCACTCCCTTTGTCGCAGCTGCGGCTGAGCAGTTTGGATTGTCACGCAAAGCAACTGTCGTTGAATCATCGGGAGGAAGAGGCAGCCCCTACAACCCCTTCCAAACCCTGAGGAGGTCCTTTCCCTGAGGTGTTGCCATGGTTGATTTGAGAGATTCACAGGGTCGCCGATGGCAGATCTCTATCGGCTCGGAGCATGCGATTTGCGATGAACAAGAAATCGTGAATTCCCACACGTTTGAAATCGATGCCAGACCAAATCGTCTTTGGATTGACAACCGACTGGCTCATGTGATCAAGGTCGGAGATGATTGGTGGGTTCATCTCGACGGTGCAATCCATGTCTTGTCAATCGATGAACATGGTGCTGGAGGTGGGGGTGAGGCCGATGGCATGGTTGCTCCAATGCCAGGCAAAGTTCTGGAGATTCTATGCCAGGTGGGCGATACTGTTGAGGAGGGACAGACACTGATTGTCATGGAAGCCATGAAGATGGAACACCGAATTGCAGCAACAGAATCTGGAACGATTGCAACAATTCATCATAGTGTGGGCGAACAAGTCGACGCAGGAGCCACATTAATCGATATCGAGCCCCCTGAATCGGTCGAATAATCCAATTGAATAATCGATTTTTCAATTGGAAAATTAACGGTAAAACAACCACTCGTTATCGGTTGATTGATTTGGATCGAATCGGTAACCGTCGATGTCAAATTGCTTCAAATCTTCAGGATTCTCGATTTGATTCTTTATCATGAATCGCGCCATAGAGCCTCGAGCACGCTTGGCTGAGAAACTGATTAGTTTCAATTTCCCATCTCGCATTTCTTTGAATGTCGGTGTAATCACATTCATCCCCAATGTCGGTCGAGATGCTGACTTGAAGTATTCATTAGAAGCAAGATTCACCAATGAATTGTCCGATGAACCCTCATTACGCTGTTGCAATAGGTTTGCGATTTCATCTCCCCAATAGGCGTAAAGGTTTGAACCGCGACCAGTTGTAAGTCGCGTCCCCATCTCAAGCCGATGAGGTTGAATCAAATCGAGAGGCCGTAACAAGCCGTAAAGACCGGACAGGATCCCGAGATGCTCTTGTGCGAATTCCCAGTCCCTTTGTCCAAAATCTTCGGCTTGCAATCCAGTGTAGGTGTCTCCATCAAACATCAAGGCTGCAGGCTTAGCATCTTCACACTCAGGATTTGAAGAAAATGATTGATATCGGTCATAATTTAATGTAGATAGTTGGTCTGAAATTTTCATCAATTGTCCGATTTCATTCGCAGATTTATTCTGCATTTCTTTCACTAGACCTGTTGTATGTTCCAACAACGAGGGTTTTGTAAAATTAAGATCACGATTCCAACCAGAGCAGTTCAATTTCTTTGCAGGAGAGATTACAGCATACATTTCTTCACCATCCACACGGTTCAAGGTGGGTTTTGCCACCCATTCTTTCGACTAGACAATCGGGGACCTTGACCCGTCCATCTTCGAGTTGATATTGTTCCATGATTGCCACCAAGGCCCGACTGGTTGCGACCGCTGTTGAATTCAACGTATGTACAGCGGCATTACCATCGGTTGTCCGATAGCGCATTCTGAGCCGATTCGCTTGGTAATCGGTACAATTTGAGCAGGACACGATTTCCTTGTATTCGCCCCGTCCAGGCAACCAAGCCTCCAAATCGTACTTTTTCGAGGCCACCGTACCCATATCTCCAGTGCAGATATTTACCACCTCATAGTGAAGCCCAAGACTGTCCCATAGATTAACACAGTTGTCCAGCAACTCTTCGTGCGCCTCCCATGACTGATCAGGATGACAAATAATGATTTGTTCGACCTTTGTGAATTGATGAACACGCCAAATGCCCTTGTCGCCTTGACCGTGGGCACCGACCTCTCTACGGAAGCACGGAGATACACCGACCATCTTTATTGGCAAAAGACTCGGTTCAATCACTTCATCCATGAACATCGCCGTAAGGGGGTGTTCGCTGGTTGCAATCGTGTAGAATCCTTCTGGCTGGACATTGTACATTACTGATTCAAAATCACCGAGATCAGTCACTCCTTCGTAGGCTTCACGATTCATCATGACAGGCGGTTGAACGAATGTAAAGCCACGCTCTGCTACGAAATCAACAGCATATTGCTGCAAGGCCAGTTCCAAATGTGCCAAATCTCCCTTCAAGAAAAAGAATCGACTTCCCGCAATTTTTGCAGCTCGAGGTAGGTCCACCCATTTGTTCATCTCAATCAATTCATTGTGAGTTCTGGGTTGAAATTCAAATGCTGGCTTCTCACCGTGAAGGCTGTGTTGTGTATTCCCTGTTTCATCTTCACCGACCGGGACATCATGATGGAGAATATTTGGAACCGACATTCGAATACGATCTCTTTCCAACTCGTGATGGTCTGCCAGTTTTCCGAGGGCCTCAATTTCCGCAGCAATCTGTTCGACTTCGGACTTTATTCGCTTGAATTCATCATCATCTCCCGCTTTCTTAGCAGCGGCAATTCCACGGGCAGCTTCGTTGCGCTTTCTTCGAAGTTGATCCGCATCGAAACGTGCTTTGCGCCATGCCTCATCCAGTCGAATGACCTCGTCGATTGACTCGTGTGAAAGACCACGCTTGTCATGATCAGCACGAATCACATCAGCATTTTCTCGGAACATTCGAATGTCCTGCATGGAGCCCCTCCGGTTCCTACGGAACCGTCCTTCATGCTTGAAAGCGCCGGCGGTTAGAACAGACTGATATTGAAAACAAAGGCCGAACTACCGATGAAAATCATTCCAGAGATGAAGTATCCTAGAATCGCACCCCCGTTTAGCAATGGCAATCCAGCCTGTGGCTTGCCTCGAGCGACATATGTCATGAGTACACAATAGCCAACCAGACTGCCAATCATGGTCCCAATCGCAACCCATACAGGAGCGGACCATCCTAGTGGCCCCTCCACATCTGGAAGCCAAGACATGGCAGAAATACACAGCAATCCAGGGAAAATGACGTCGCCCAACCCCATCAGCATGGTTTCTTCCATGCCTTTTCTAGGTGCTGGAGGCACGGGTGTTCCATCGATGGGAGTCTCTGGACGGGCCATCTGAATCCGCCCTCGTGTGGGTTTTTGGGGTGCGACCAACATCACGGGCAATTCCAAATTGACCATGGTATCGGCCAACTCAAGCATGTGTTTGGATTTATACACCGCCCATGCATCATAAATCGCTGCAAGTACCATGAAGATGATGATAATCCAAGGCACAAATGAGACACCAAGCATGGTGATTGTTCCCGCACCAACCAGTACACCAACTGTGTTGATGACATACCATTCAGGACGCATAATCAGTGCAATCATCATTCCAATTGACAGGATTAGCGCAATGAGCCCAGGAATGGTGTAAATTAGGAATTGTCCCATATCGCTTGGGATGAATTCGTAGTTCATCGATGACCATTCACCATTCTGTTCCATCAATAGAAGAGCACCATCGATCTCTGACTGAGAATTGTCGACATTATGCAAAGCCATAGGGACTCGTGAGGCATCTCCGCCCACATCAAGACTGCGCGTTAATTCACGCAATCCACTACCCATGAATATCCGTAGATGATCTCCCTCAATCACCCATAGATCATTGCTACCACCTGCGCAACAATCTGCCAGTAACAGCCCTCTGACAGGCTCAGCGAGTTGCATACTCATTCGCTCCTCAACACTACCGTCTTGATTAACATCGACGCCCAAAACACGTCCTGATGAGGTTCCGAGGAGCAATGTATCTTGACCGGATGCATTGATTCCGGGCATGGCTCCAAGGGTTGCTGCATCAAAGGTTTCTCCGCCACTCAAAGTAATGTTCCAAGTGGTTTCGACTTGCTCTCCTAACTGAGCTCCACCAATCTGTTGGCCCTGAGTGGGGAATTGCACCATGCCCGCCCACTTTGAGGATACGATTAGGAAATGTTCCGAGCCGAATTCTTGAGCAAAAATGACATTTCGTGCATCAAATTCACTTGGGAACAGCCAGCCATCACCACAATCACGTGGTCCAATATCACCATCATTGTGGAACGGAATGGCTTCTAGATAACCATCAACAACAGTCCAATCTTGCGGTACATTGTCTTCTCCATCACAGGATTCCCACTTCCAGTCAGGAGGCATTTGCTCAGGTTCAGTCACCTCTTGTCGAAAGCCAACATAACAATCCTTCGGATGCTCTTCTTTTTGTTCTCCGGTTGCAGCATCAAGAAGAACCCATCTTGTGCCTTCGCACATGACGATTCCATCCTCAGTATGTGTGATGCGCACCGTTTCTGAAACAAAGCCGTCTTCAGGGATAATCTGATGACTCCAATGCTCAATCTCACCGGCATTTCCAACATACATCAGGGTTCCATTGCCAGACAATGGGTCATCGACGTAGAAGAAATTGGCTCCACCTTCTTCAACCGATACAATGTATGCCTCGGATACATCCGTTTCGTCCTCGGTTAACGCTGGAGGTTCGGGGACCAAAACCATCGCAGCCAATGGGTACAATGTATACATCATAGCGATCCATAGAATACCAAGTACCCCCCACTTGATGAATTTCTCCATATTTCTCCTTGCAAGGTAAATGATCAGTGCTGTAAAGATGAAGATAAAAACCAGTTCAAGGAGGATGAAACCGGCCTTTGTCGCGCCTTCTGAACCGAACGCACGAATCTCATCATGGTCGTAAAATGGTTGAATTTTCATCGCCAACAGAATGGTGACTACGAACATACCCGCCATACCAGCCATCGAACCTGCCTGATCTTTGAGTTGCTCAATCAGAGAAGGCTCAGCAGAAGCAGATTGGACATTTTCTGCGGCTTCAGCACGGCGCTTTGCGGCGAACCCGTCTCCCGACATGTCTCGGGCGACCCTCAAAGGCCATTTCAAGGCGACCGTTCACCGGAACATGGAGGCGGACGTATGGAACAGGATGTGTGGTCTTGGCTGGACTCTCTGAAATCCTTTGGTTACAATCCCTCATTGGACAATACTGCAATCCTACTCAGTCGGTTGGATCAGCCACAACATTCCTTTCCGTCTATTCATGTTGCTGGAAGCAATGGCAAGGGTACGTGCTGTGCTATTATGGCCAATGCATTGACCCTGTCAGGAGTTTGCACGGGCCTATTCACCTCACCACATTTGATTTCCGTGAACGAAAGAGTTCGTATTGATGGTGCTCCGATTACTGACGTATTGTTTGAGCACTGCTTGAGACAAATTCAGGAAGTTTGCCAAATCAATCCAACAGTCGACCCCACATTTTACGAAGCGACGTTTTTGGTTGCGATGTTGGCCTTCCGTGAATTGGGGGTTCAACGTGCAGTCGTCGAAACAGGATTGGGGGGACGCTACGATTCTACTCGTTTGGTCGATGCCGATTGTTGTGTATTGACTGAAATATCACTGGAGCATACAGAAATTCTTGGAGAAACTCTCGCAGAAATTGCTGAAGAAAAGGCCGCCATTGTTCGTCAAGGTCGGCCATTCATCGCAGTTTGGCCATACGATTCCTCGGTCCGCAAAACCATCGAGCGCACCGTTCGTGAGCATGACAAAGCATGGTGGTGGCGGGGCGACCGATTGGAATCGGTCAAATTCTCTGAGGCGGTCAAAGCATTCCGTCCTCTATCAAGAAAGAAAGGATACGATGGGTGGATTCCATATCAAAAAGAGGCCGCAATGCTCGCGAAAGCGGCCCTTTGGCGAATTGGAGAATTTGCAGCCCACGACGAGATCGATCGCGCCATCGCACATACCAACTGGCCGGGGCGAATGCAGTGGGTGGAATATCGAAAGACGTCCCTGCTACTCGATTGTGCTCATAACCCAAGTGGTATGGCACGTGCCTGTGAACAAATTCGATTTCAGAAAACAAAGGACATGGCTCCCATGCCGGGTGTGATTGTAATCGGTTGCACAGAGCAGAAAGATCTCGCGACTTTTCTGCAACCTTTGGTTGAAACCATCGTCGAGGGGAGCATCGATCATGTGTATGTCACACAACCTCCTGATGGTAGAAAAGCAGCAGTAGATTGCACCGAACTCGCGCGTGAGTTAGAATCTCAAGGCACAGATGCCAAAATAACGGCGATTACATCAGTGCAACAGGCTTTGGAAGCAGCACAAAAGATGTCATTTCAATTGGACAAAGACCTGCCTCAACCCATTCTTTGCATTGGGAGTATCTATCTCATCGGAGCCATATTACAACTCATCGATGAAGAGGGAATGATCGATTCTCAGAACATCTTGGTCCCCCCTAAGGGCGAAGATGGTGTCGACCCTATTGCGTAAGAAGTCTCAAACACTGTGGACGCTGAGGATGTAAGGGTGGTACAATGAGTGAGAAGTGGGACCAGCGCTTTATCGAACTTGCACACCACATATCAGGATGGTCAAAAGACCCATCCACCAAAGTTGGTTGCATCGTTGTCGGAGAAGATCGCGAAATCCGTAGCACAGGGTTTAACGGATTTCCTCGAGGGATCACCGATAACCCCGAACGTTTGGAAGATCGTGAGCAAAAGTACCCACTGATTTGTCATGCTGAAGAAAATGCAATCATGCATGCCGCTCGAATCGGTTTGTCACTGAAAGGATGTACAGCCTACGTCACATGGCCACCCTGCACGCGTTGCGCTCGCTCTCTGATTCAGGCGGGAGTAGTCGAAGTCGTCTATCCAACCAAGATTGAAGTTCCAGAGCGTTGGCAGAAAGATTTCGATATGTCGACCTCGATGATGGAAGAAGCCGGAATTAAGATTCGACAGGCTTGAGTAGCAATTCCAACGCCTTTCTCAGTTCTTCGGAATCTCCATCGTTAATGATAACGATATCTGCCATCTCTGCCGTTGCAATCAAAGCTTGACCACTGTCGTCGGTTGCCCGGAGTTCAGCTTCCTCTTGTGCGACGAATGTATCCCAATCCGTTGGATCTCCAGCACGCCCTCGCGACTGCAATCGCTGCCATCGCACTTCTCTGGATGCACGGATTTCAATTAATCGAAAATCGGCCCGCTCTTGCAAGGCTTCGACTTCAGCAGGTGTACGAATCGAATCAATGACCAAATTGGGAGCCTGCGAGTGTTCGTCACGTAGCATCTCAGCCAAAATCCCCGGGCCATACGCAGCCCGAAGTTCACGCCCACCCTCAATCAGATTTTCGCGATTGATTTCTATTCCATTTGAGCGTAGATGAGCTCGGATCGAATCCGAACAAGAAGTAGAGATGTAGCCGTTCTCGACCAACCAATCGACAACCGTGGTTTTCCCCGATGCATTTCGCCCTGTCAGTCCAAACCACATTGACAGGCTCTCCGGGTCCGATGTCCATGAGGATTGCTAACCCCAGAAGCGGCGTGTTTTGGCATATTGAACCTCAGCCTCATGAATGGCCTTCAGCAATGAATCACGTTCACAGCCCGGTGGGTGGGCCCGAAGAATACGTGTTGCCGTTTCCTCTCCAACCCCTCTAGCCATGAGGCATAGAACCGCATCCAATCCACGATTCTTGACCATCTCTGCGTTACGCATCATTCTATTCCGAATTTTTTCCTCATCTGAAGAAACCCATTTCTTGAGTTCATCACTCAATCCTTCTCTAGCCACAGCACGCATTGTGGCCTGACAGACTACGCAAGCCCTACCGACGGATTCAAATCGCGCCACACGGACTCTTGTTGCGGTTTTGCAACGAAGGCAAATCATCGCAATCCGCTCGTTCATTAATCTCGATTCCAATCGTCTACGAACTTCAACATTTGACCAATCAGGCAATTGCATATCGCGTTCAGACCGTGGAGATACCCCCAAAATTCCCGGTGCGCGTTGTTCGACATTTACAATCCCATCTTGAATGGCATGAAGTAAATCCACTGTACCTTCTACATCCATCCGTTCATTGAATAATTTATCCAATGCTTCATTCATCAAAGGCGTGTCTTTGTACTTCTGAGCAATACCGTTGAGGTTGACTTTTCGAGGGTCGATACCCGAGCGCAGAACCCCCATGACCTTGCAAACTTGGACTAAACGCCATCGCAGTTGCCTGCCATTTGGGATTGTGACTCGGAGGATTGTGGGTAGATTTTCTGGATTTGTTTCAGTCAGCCACTCAATGACATGTATTGCGGTCAAACCAGGCACTTGCAAACTGATTCGATAAGGATCGACCAAAACCCGGCCCATTCGTCCATCTATGGTTGAGGCCATGGCCTGAAGATAGTGTGCTAGAGTCTCATTGATTCGGCTTCCATGACATGAATGAACAATGATTGCATCTTTCCGTGTCTCGATATCCAAGTGTCGCTCATCGGGAAGATTACCCGATGCATCGACATGTTCAATCACCTTGTCGACAAGTTTTGCAAGTGCATCTTTGGCCAAGGGGTAGTCATCAATATCACAATCCGGAGCGGGGCCACCAATTCGATCTAAACGAACTCCATCATCAAGCGGTTCAGGTGCATTCCCCGTGGCCAACTCTAGAATCGATCTACGCAATTGTCCAACTTCTCTCGCAATTTCAGCAGGAACGGGAGGCAATTCACCACTCCAAACAGGGGCAACACCTCCTTTTCCAACCGGTGCAACAATCAATTCAGATTTCGCTGGGTCTGCCTCGATGATTTCCCAAGTTCTTCCCACGATGACAAAACGACGTGGTGCACCATCGGTTTCTTCTCCCGAATCATTCAATGATAGCACGAAAGCTTCGTCCACTGAACCAATGGCACGTCTCGATACCATGTCTCTGACGGTGTATCTTTGTGCATCCGGAATCATGGAAAGATGTTCCAACATGTATGAACGACTTCTCGCAGCCGCTGAAGTCCACCCCCCCTTCAGGTGGTTAGGAATCAATGTTCGCATTTCCTTTCGCCAACGGTCCAGAGTCTGCTGATTTTGGTTCTCAATCTCTTCTTTGCTCGGCCTCGTTTCGGGGAGATTTGTACCTTTTGCCAACATTTTCCACAGGGATGGTGCCCATTCCAGGGGGTCAGATTTTTTCGGATTTTCAACCAATTTAATCAACCATCGATCATTCAAAATTCGAGCCAGTTCTACCGTATCTTTTTCCGACCATTCATCGAAAATCAGCGTACGTTGCAGAATTTTAGTTGTCGCAGAAAGCGGAATAATTCCTTCAGAGAGGGTCATCATAACCATTTGATTTGCTGCAACAACCCTTGGCATAGTTCGCCATCGTACCCCCTCAAGTTGTCCTGAAATGGCCCTACGAGCGATGACGGCAGATTCTGCAATTTCGTCGTGTTCCCAGGCGATTAGGTCACCTCGGCCTGTTCCACCGAGTACGTGTTCGGCCCGCCCCAGTCGCTGCAACAATCGATCCACAGCTCGAGGCGATTGGATTTGATGCACATGGCGAATTGCACCGACATCAATCCCCAATTCCAAACTGCTTGTACAGACCAGGGCATGCAAATCACCATTCTGCAATCGATTTTCCATCTCAGTTCTCAATTCTGCGGAAAGTGAACCGTGGTGGATTCCAATTTCCAAAGATTCGTCAAAGGTTGCAAGCCGGCTTGCTACAGTTTCAGCCGCATTTCGACTATTGACGAAAACAAGGGACGGTGCATCAGCCTTGAGACGCATTGCCAACATTCGCAAACTTGCCATGGCTTGAGGTGAGGTGTTGTGCTCCAAAGCCAACACTTCGTCCGAGTCTTCGGGTTGCGAACAAGTAATCCTAACCTCTGTGTTTCTCGGCGCATTTGCAATGATGTGCTCACCACTGAGTGGCGATAACCAACGAGCAACCTCGGCAGGATTACCCACGGTCGCCGATAAACCAACTCTTTGAATCGGACGTTTTGCCATTTCTTCGACCCGGGCCAAGCCGACGAGTAGCTGTGCCCCTCTCTCGGAAGCAGCCAATTCATGCACTTCATCCACAATAATTGCATGAACGTTCTTTAGGTGCTCTCGCAATCGTTTTCCAGTCAACATGATT
>CEUK01014821.1_pt1 | contig 19243 bp, 19 predicted proteins | sample 356451 | NCBI WGS metagenome assembly CEUK01 (sample SAMEA2622843, study PRJEB7988) | marine metagenome | isolation source: saline water (ENVO:00002010), including
CGCACTCCGATGTTCATCAACACCGCCCAGCAGAATCGCGACTACCGCGACGGCAAGAAACGCTGGTTCATGGCCGACTTCTACAAGCACCAGCGGCGACGCCTCGAGATCCTGATGGACGGCGACGAACCGGTGGGGGGGCAGTGGAGCTTCGATGCGGACAATCGCAAGAAGGTGCCCAAGAAGATGCTGGGGGCGATTCCCGGTCTGCCCACGGGCATGCACGACGACATCGATGATGCGGCCCGCCAGCACGTGCAGGATCGCTACGCGAACAATCCGGGTTCGATCGGCCAACTCGTCTATCCGACCTCGCACGAGGCTGCGGCGACGTGGCTCGACGAGTTCCTGCGGCAACGGTTCGAGCTGTTCGGGGTCTACGAGGATGCCATGGTCCGCGGCGAGAACTGGCTGTGGCACGGGGTGCTGACCCCGATGCTCAACGTCGGTCTGTTGACTCCGCGGCAGGTGCTGGATGCTGCGCTGGGGCACGCACAGAAAAGCGACGTCCCGCTCAATTCGCTGGAGGGATTCGTGCGGCAGGTCATCGGCTGGCGCGAGTTCATGCGGGCCACCTATGACGACCACGGGGTCCAGATGCGGACCTCCAACCACTGGGGGCACGAGCGGGCCATGCCGGAGTCGTTCTACGACGCCACGACCGGCATCGATCCGCTCGACGACATCATCGGCCGGGTGCTGGAGACCGGCTACTGCCATCACATCGAGCGGCTCATGATGCTGGGCGGTTTCATGTTCCTCTGCGAGATCCATCCTGATGCGATCTACCGGTGGTTCATGGAACTGTTCGTCGACAGCTACGACTGGGTCATGGTGCCCAACGTGTACTCCATGAGCCAGCACGCCGACGGCGGGCTCATCACGACCAAGCCGTACTTCTCGGGTTCGTCCTACGTCCGAAAGATGAGCAATCATCCGACGGGTGAATGGGCGGAGGTTTGGGACGGGCTCTACTGGCGGTGGATCTGGAACCACGTGGACGAGTTGGGGAAGAATCCCCGCTGGGCGATGATGTGCGCCATGGCACGAAAGATGGAGCCTGCCAAGCGTGCGGAGCACATACGGGTCGCCGAGGAGTTTCTCGCCGGTTTGTGAGTCGCGTTTGGTGCCAGGTCGTATCGGCCCCGGCCTACGGAGGGCGGTTGTACGATCCGGAAATGCACCTGTTTCCCCCAAATAGGCTCGAATCCTGTCTCGCAAGGCGGGGGAGTTCCCTGATCTGCTATCGTCAACTCGAGTCCGCGTTTGGAAGGCGTGGACAAGGGAACCAGCAGGGGAGAGGAACAATGAGCAGGATCATTCTTGGTATCTCGTGCCTCGGCGCGATGACGATGTCGACGTTCGCCGATCAGGTCCCGGCCACGGTCGTCGGTGGTACCCAAATCGATTACTCGTACTACTACGGGTGGGACTACGATCAGGAGTCGAGCGATTCGTACTCCTTGACCGACTCGCCGAACGGATACACGGGCCAGTACTCCAGCTGGTCGGTCTCCGACGAATCGATCTCGTTCCAGGCGTCCTATGACATCTACAACTACGACACCTACAACTGGGACACCGGATATTCCAACGGCTATGCCGAGTCCGGCCACGGCGGTTCGTTCGTCATCGACATCGCCGCGATCGAAGCGTTCAGTCTCACCGGGTGGGGCAACATGATGTACCGGGTCTTCGATGACGCGGGCGATCAGATTCTCGAAGGCATGACCGGTGATCTTGCCGGACTCCAGCTGGGAGCAGGTCAGTGGACCCTCCGGCTGCTCGGCTCGTCGAGCTATGCCAACGGTGGTTCCTTCTCGTATACGGACGACTGGGGATACGACTACTGGGGTGATGACTACGACGCCGAGGGCGGATTCGACATCACCGCGGTGCCCGCACCCTCGGCGCTGGCCCTGCTGGGTCTTTCCGGATTGGCGGCACGCCGCCGTCGTCGTTGACGGGCCCCGTCATCACCACGGGACGTGCAATGGATTCGGACCCTGGAATCAAGGACTGCGTGACTCGCTACTACCAGAGTCTCCGATCTTCGGATCCTGAGCTCGTACGTGAGGTGTTCCATCCCCGGGCCCGGATCATCGGCTATCTGCCCGACGGCCTGCACGAGATGACGGTCGACGAGTTCGCGGATTTCGTCGAATCGCAGCAGCCGTCTCCCGACGACTCCGGTGCCGAGCGGATGCTGGAGATTGTTTCATGCGACATCGCGGGCGAGACCGGGTGCGTTCGTCTTCGGGAGGGCTACCTCGGAATGGTCTTCCTGGACACCTTCTCGATGCTGCGGGTCGATGGTCGCTGGTGGATCTGCAACAAGCTGTTCCACGTCGAGGACTGACTGGCATGCGAGGTGCGGTGGAGATCGCCTCAGGCGCACTCGCGTCGTTCGATGAGGACGGACGAGACCGTGAGCTTCGAGGCCGGATTGGTGAAGACCAACGGGATGACGGGGGAATCCGAAGTCGCCGGGGACGTGGCCACCGTCAGGGCGGTGAAGTTCGCTGCGGCGGTGGGCCGGCTGCGCCGGCACGGCCGGGAGCAGATTCGTCGACAGATTCCATCGGTGCACATGGCCGTTCCTCCAGCGGGTGAGCTGGATTCATCGGTCCGTGCAGAGGGGGCTGAACCCGGATGCCGGATTATTCGAACAGCAGGTAGGACGTGGGATTGTCGGGGAGGTAGGCGTTGAACCCCGCTTCGGCGAAGGCCGATACGGCGTTGGCCAGGATGATGACCCCGAAGATGCAGAAGGTGCACCAGGAGTACCAGGGGAGGCGAGACCCGGCGGGCGTCGCATCCTGTCCGTCGGCGGATCGGTAGCGGTGCCGGTGCAGTTCGGGATCTCGGCCGAAGACAAGCATGATGCCGCTGACCAGAATGACCGTCAGGAATACGATCAGGGCCCAGGTGTACAGGTGCAGGCCCAGCATCGGGCTGCCGTAGCCGGGGTCGCCTGGTTCGATGTGCAGCAGCACCTGACGGGCCGAGATCAGCATGCCCACGAGGGCTGCGAGCACGGACATGCCGTATCCGAGGCCGATGACGGAGAAGCCCTGGATTCGTGAGAGATGCCCGTGGGTGATGATGAAGATCGAGCCCACGGCGGTCATGATCATGGCCATCCGCTGGAGCAGGCACAGTGGACAGGGGTATTCTCCCTGGGCGAACTGGACCCAGAACGCTCCGAGCAGGACGCCGCAGATTGCCAGAACGCAGAGATGCTGGATCGCCAGTTCCACCCGCAGCCAGAGGCTCCAGAGCGGATGCTCGCTGCGGCGTGTCTGCATGGGGCGATCCTGCTTCATTACCAGCTGAGGTCCAAAGGATCCGTGGCGTGGTGCATGAACAGCAGCACGATGAGGATCAGGGAGAGAAAGAAGAGCGCAACCGACAGCCACGCCTTGCGCCGAAGCATCGACGCAAGCAGGCAGAAGAGGCACAGGAAGATGGCGGAGGCGATCATGGAGAGTGGTGGTTCGCCCGGCGGGAGCCGGTCAGGCGCAGGACGCGCACAGGCCGGACAGCGTGAGATCGTGATCTTCGAGCGTGAACCCGTTGGGAACGAGCTTTTCCAGGCCTCCAGGGCAGCCCTGGATGTCGAAGTACCGGTCGCAGGCGGTGCAGTGGAAGTGATGGTGGTGGGATGAGGCGACGGACGCAAGCTCGTAGCGGTCACTCTTTCCCGGTACCTGAACCGACGCGATCTCACCTTCCTCCTGGAGGCGTCGCACGATGCGGTAGACGGTACGAAGTCCCAGGGAATCGATGGAATCGCGTGCCAGGGTGTGCAGTTCATCGATGGACAAGGGGCCTCGGGACTCCTTGAAGGCGTTCCGAATGGCCTGCAACTGCTTTGTCTGTCGCTGGGGTGGCATGGTCATAGCATATCGGTGAATCGACGCGGGCGGATCTTTATTGACAATATATTGCCAGTAGTATTGACAAGTCCCTGCCGATAGCTAGCATCGGATTTTCCCCTCGGAACGACTCATGAATACGGGACCCTCGTCCAATCCGAGTCATCGCAATCTGCTGGTTCGATCGGGGTTCTCCCTCGTCGAACTGCTGGTGGTCGTTGCGGTCCTGGGCGTTCTGGTTGCTGTGCTGATTCCCTCCCTGGGCATGATGGCCCATCAGGGACGCGTGGCCGAGGACACCTCGAATCTCCGCTCGTTGCAGATGGCCCATTACCAGTACGCGGTCGATTCCAAGGGGCAGTTCGCGGATGCGGGCATGGCCCACGGGGGACTGGCCAACGAGTCGATCGCGTGGCTGAATCTCATCGGTGAATACGTCGACATCAACGGTGTGGTCCGCTCCCCGCTGGACGAGAGTCCGCACTGGACCATTCCGGTCCAGGGGACGACCAATCGATACCGGCGTACCAGCTACGGATGGAATAACTACCTGTCCCGCACGCACTCCCCGGATGCCGCGATCGACCGCAGCATGGCGGCCGACCGACTCAGCCGCGTGAAGAGTGCTTCCAATACCGTCCACTTCCTCCACATGGTCGGGACCGGTTCCTTTGCCGGAGCCGATCACGTGCACGTCGAGAACTGGTGGATCAACGATTCACTGCCCGATGCACCGGCGATACTGGCCTCCAACCAGGTCAATACCAGCGTCGTATCGGGGGAGCCCAAGACTAAGAGCGCCCGTGCAAACTACGGATTCGTCGACGGCCACGTCGAGACGCTCTCATTCATCGAAGTATTTACAGGCCCGGACCGGAATCGGTTCGACCCCAATGTTGCGGGTCGGAGCTTCTGACCGGGACGAGGAGAAGGAGAAGAGTTGATGTTATCCCCATCAAAGAACAGTACGCGTTTCAGTCGCATACTGGCAATGCTGCCAATGTGCACCATGCTCGCCGCATCACCGCTGGCGATGGCCGAAGGTGATGAACACGTCGGGCACGCCGGCGACATCTACATCGGGGTCGAGGACGGCCGCATCATGACCGGACTGATCACCGATGATCAGGCGACCGGAGAGATGCGTACCTTCGAGTCCGAGTTCGGTGATGCCGGTGTCCCCGGATTCACGGCCGATCCCGGCTGGGAAGCATATCCCGGCACCTTCAATCCCGACGCCCGCGTGGGGTGGGAGTCCCTGGCCGGACTGCGAATGTGGAACGGCGACGGATTCGATGAAGGTCTCGAGGAATCCATCACCGTCAGTTTCGGTCCCAGTTCGTTCGAGATCGGCGCCACCGCCACAGCCGGATTCGATCTGGCCGTCCAGCCGGATGGGGGAATCCACCGCCATCTCAGCTTCTTCCTGAATCACCCGACGAACACGCCGCTGCCCGGCATCTACCTTGTAGAGCTCGAACTCTACGCGACCGAGGGCCCCGAGCACTCCGAGCCGTTCTGGATCGTGTTCAACAACGAGTCCAGCGAAGCGGATCACGAGGCGGCCGTCGAGTGGGTGGAGGAAAATCTGGCCGCAGAGGACCATGACGATCATGACGATCATGATGATCATGGGCATGAGGGCGACATTGGTGTGGGGGTCGAGAACGGCCACATCATCACCGGAGAAATCCACGAAGGTGAGGTCGAGGAGATGCGCACCTTCGAGTCCGAGTTCGGAGAGTCCGGAGTACCCGGATACACCGACGAGCCCGGCTGGGAGGCACTGCCCGGTACGTTCAGTCCGGACGTCAATGTCGGCTGGAACGCGCTGGCTGGTGTGAGCCTCTGGAATGGTGCCGGATTCGACGGCTCGATCGACGAGTCCATCACCATCGACTTCGGACCCTACTCCTTCGTGGTCGGCAGCTCGGCCGTGGACGGCTTCGATCTGCCGGTCGAGTCGGATGGCGCAATCCACCGCCACATCGGCTTCACGCTGAACCATCCGTCGGCTTCGCCGCAGACGGGCATCTACCTCGTGGAACTCGAGCTGTACGCGACCACCGGGGGCCCGGAGCACTCCGAGCCGTTCTGGATCGTGTTCAACAACGGGGCCAGCGAGGAGGATCACGAAGCCGCCGTCGACTGGGTCAAGGACAACCTGGCCGACGAGGATCATGATCACGGTGACGACGACGATCACGACGATCACGGCGACGGCGACGACGACGATCATGATCACGGCGACGACGATGATCACGATGATCACGGGCACGCCGGCGACATCGTGGTGGCAATCGAAGACGGTCACATCATGACCGGAACGCTCCACGACGGTGAAGTCGAGGAGATGCGCACCTTCGAGTCCGAGTTCGGTGCCGACGGCTACACGGACGAGCCCGGTTGGGAAGCCTCCTCCGGCACGTTCAGTCCCGACGTCAACGTCGGCTGGAACGCCCTCTCCGGCGTCAGCCTGTGGAACGGTACCGGATTCGACGGTTCGATCGACGAGTCCATCACCGTGGGCTTCGGGACGCTCTCGTTCGAGATCGGCACTTCGGCCGTGGACGGCTTTGATCTGCCGGTCGAGTCGGACGGTGCGATCCATCGCCACATCGGCTTCACTCTCAATCATCCGTCGGCCTCGCCGCAGACGGGGATCTACCTCGTGGAGCTCGAGATGTACGCGACCAACGGAGGCCCGGAGCATTCCGAGCCGTTCTGGATCGTGTTCAACAACGGTGACACCGAGGCCAATCACGAGCTTGCGGTCGACTGGGTCAAGGACAACCTGGCCGGCGAGGATCATGATCATGAGCACTGTGACGGCGACGTCGACGGTGATGACCATGTCGACGTGATGGATCTCCTGCAGTTGATCAACGACTGGGGTGCCTCCGGCGGCCCGTCCGACGTCAACGAGGACGGAACGGTCAATGTGATGGATCTTCTGGTCGTCATCGACGCCTGGGGTGAGTGCGACCACTGATCCCGAATTTTCTGTATACTGAGATCATCGATTTCACTTTCAATGACAGGAGAAACAGATGTCTTGTTGCCCTCTTTGTAGTTCGACCAACCAGCTGACCATCGATGCTACGACTGTGTGCATGGAATGCGCTACCGTCGCCACGGCGGGATTCACCATCCCCGTCGGCCTGATGGTGCTGGCCGGAGCCGTCACGGCGGCCGGAGTCGCACTGTGGAAGGCCACTCGTCGTGCAGCACGAGTGCTGCCGGCCTGATCGACATCTGTCGAAGTACATAAAGCAGGAAGCCTCGCCTCGGCGGGGCTTCCTGCATTTTGAATTGTCGCACAACCGGGTGCTATGCTTTCATGGGACTGCAATGCTTCGAGTCCGTCCGATCCGGAGGCACCCATGACGATTCCCACCCAGGTCCGACCGCCTGGCTTCACGGACCACGCGTTCGACTTCTCGTGCACCATCGATCGACCGTGGCGTGCGGTATGGGACTGGTTGCTGGAGCCGGACACGTTCGTGAAAGGCCAGTTCTGGCCCTTCCGGGTCGAGTTCCTCGACACTCCATCGGAGGACGGATCGGTGGCCCGAGGCTTCGACGTCGGGACGCTCAACGCCCACCACGGCCCGTTCATGAACTTCTGTGGTGTCGTCACCCGGGTCGAAATCGGTGAAGCCGGAGCGGTGCGGGATCTGGAATACGCCTACGGCGCATATGCCCTGGCCTTCCGCCTGATTCGTCCCGTCCTGCTTCGCATCGAGGTCAAGGAGGTCGCGGAGCAGCGGTGTCGGGTGGACGTCAGGGTCGAATCCTTCGTCCGCAGCTGGTTCGGCAGCATTTGGACGCTTGCCCAGCGCTGCTTCTGGCCTTCATTCGGTCGAATGGTACGACGTGCGATGCGTGCCCGTACGTAGCCTTCAACCGGGCCACGCCGGTCCGGCGGGGGCATTTGCGGGCCACCCCGATGCACAACGCGTATACTTCTGCCATGTCCAGCCGGTTCGTCGATCCGATCGCCATGCAGCACTCGCTCTTCGCCGAGTTGAGCCGCATGTTCGGTTCCGAGGTGCCGCTGTACGACAAGTCCCTGGCCGTGAACAACTGCTGCAACCGCTTCCTGATCGAGTTTCTCGCCTCGGGATTCGAGGGCTTCTCCGTCACCGATGAACAGTTGCGGGCGACTTCCCGTGAGCGGCACGGTGCCATCCGGATCGGGCGTGAGGACGAGTTCCGCTGGATCACCCGGTATTTCGCGTGCTTCGGCATGGAGCCCCACAACTTCTACGACATGACGAGTATCGGCGCCAAGAGCCAGCCGGTCATCGCCACGGCCTTCCGATCCGCCGTGGATCCCGAGAACCGTGTCTTCTCGTCCCTGTTGCGGACCGACTACTTCGACGACGAGACCGCCCGTCGGGTGGAGGGACTGCTGGCGACGCGGGAGGTGTTCTCGGAGCGGGCCCGTGCCCTGATCGAGCGATGCGAGGCCCAGGGCGGTCTCGACGAGGCCGACGCCAGGGCGCTCATCGAAGAGGGCACCGGTCGCATCTTCAAGTGGACGGGCAAGGCCAGGGATCGGGCCCTCTACGATGATCTCTGCGGGGCGGGCTTCAAGATCGCCGCGGACATCGCCTGCTTCTCGTCGCACCATCTGAACCATCTGACGCCCAATACGCTGTGCATCGATCTCTACTCCGATGCCATGAAATGGCGACTGGGCCTGCTTGATCGCGGGGAGTTCGTCGCCCGGGCGAATCGGACGCTGGCCTTCCTCGACGGCATGGCGGACGCCGACTGGCTGCTGCTGCACTTCCGGCATCTCGGACACGATGAGGTCGACGCCTACGTTCGTCGTCCCGTCTCCGATGATCGTCGCGCAGAACTGGTGTCGCAACTGGCGGATGACCTCGACATCCCGGAGCTCGATCTGGCCGTTCTTCCCCACAACGGATACAAGGACCAGACGGAGGGCCCGGATGCCGGAGTGCAGGTCCTGCTGCGACAGGACGCCTACCGTGCACTCACCGAACCCATCCGCTTCGTCGACGAGGATCCTCCGTTCGACACCTCGCACACCGCGCGGTTCGGAGAGATCGAGCAGCGGTTCTATGCCACCACTCCGACCGGACGAAGCCTGTACGACGAGTGCCTGGCGGCCCAGACGGCCGCTCCGGACGATCCGGAACCCTTCGCGCCCTTTCCCGCGACCCTTCCGGAACTGCTCGAGCGGGGGCTGGTCTACGCCACCTACGAGCCCTCCGCCGCAGCGCGTTCGGGTGACGCCGTCGTCGACACCGCGGATGTCATACAGCTGATGCGGGACGGCGTGCTTCGCCGGCGTGGTCTGCGATACGAGGACTTCCTGCCGTTCTCCGCGGCGGGCATCTTCGCCAGCAACCTCGATCAGTACGGCACCGAATCCACGGCCCAGGAGCGGCCCACCTACACCCGTGAACAGATGGAGGCCGTCATCGGTCGCCCCATCATCGACACCGACCGGGCGTACCGGGCCATGCAGGACGCCAGCCTGGTGTCTGCTTTCCGATCTCTCGGTGCGGAGCATCTTCTGGACACGGCTCCGGACGAGTGATTCGTTCCGAACGCCGGTCGCTGAAGCGCATCAGCGTCGTCGCTTGCTGGTCTTTCCGATTCCCGGATTGAAGGTGTTGGTCGGATCGAGCTTCCGATGGAAGTCCTTGACGACCGGCTCTGCCTCGTAGAGATGCCCGACGTTGTGTTCGGCGGGGAACTTGGCCCCCCGCGCCTCCAGGCGTTCGAGCATCAGGGTTTTGATCCGCTCGAGATCGGCTTCCTTGCGGTACACGTAGATGTTGTGGAAGACGTGGCACATGTAGTGCCCGTAGGACAGGTTGAGCACCATGTCCCTGGTCAGTTCCTCAGGCAACTCTTCGACCCATTCGGGATCGTTGCTCAGCAGGGCGATGTCGAGGGCGAGGACCTCCTGGGTGGTCCGCTGGTGCAGGTTCTGGTACCGGATGCCCGCCCCGGCCGCACTGAATCGGTGAAGGAGAGCCGCTTCCTGTTCCCGCTCGGAGCATTCGAAGAATTCGACGCCTTCCGTCCGACCCCAGTCGTCCTCGAGATACCGTCGGGCCTCCTCGATCGCCTCGTCGGCGGTGACCAGGATCAGCAGGTGCTCGTAGTCGTCGCGGTACTGTCGGAGTCGCTTGGGAAGATGCTGGGGGAAGAGCTTGCTGGCGTAGTAGAGGAAGATGTCGGGGAGGTACTTGGGCAGGAGGGGGATCTTGTTGAGCAGATATTCGGCCTTCGCCTTGAGGGCATAGGCGCGGGGCAGCCGGTCGGTGCCGAGGTACTTGATGGCAAGGGCCACATCCTTCGCGTACTTCTCCGCGGCGGTGAAGGTCGCCCGGTTCATGTACTCGCCCATCTCGGGCAGATGTTCGAAGGTGCCAAGGATGTGCCGACGCATCGTGACGAAGTGATCGGGATCATTGGTGCCGAGGATGAAGACCTGCTTCTTCTTGGGCACCGCGAAGGTGTCGACCCGGACCGCAAAGCAGGCCACCTTGCCGGCGCTGCCGCTGACCTCGTAGAGTCGCTTGGGATCGGCGTTGTAGCGGTTCGGCACGCTGGCGTCGAGATCCCGGATACGGTTGACGTAGTCGGTGTCTGAGGCGGCTCGACCATCGTCGATCAGATCCGCATCGGTGAAGTCGCCGTTCTCGAGCCGCGTAAGGATCTCCTCGGGGGTCTCGCCGAGGTTTCGGATGCCCAGGTGGTCGATCAGCTCGAGCGTGCCTTCCTCGTTGACCCGTGCGTACAGCGCGAACTCGGTGTACGACGAGCCACGCTTGCAGAGGGCGCCGCCTGCATTGTTGGCCACCCCGCCGATCACGGTGGCGCCGATGGTGGTCGAGCCGAGGACCGAATGGGGGACCCGATCGATCTTCTTCAGTTCCTGGCCCAGCTCGAAGAGGGTGGTGCCGGGAAAGGCCAGGGCCTGAGTCCCGTTCCGGAGGAGGCGGAGGCCGCGGAGCCGGCCGGTGTTGACGATGACGACCTCGCGGTCGTAGTCGAAGCCGCTGGGCGAGGAGCCGCCGGTCAGTCCGGTCTTCGTGGCCTGCATGATGATGGCGCAGTCGGCGTCCACCGCGGCCTGCAGGACCTTCCACAGTTCCACCAGGGTGGACGGGAAGATCACCGCCGTCGCTCCTCCGAATCCGTAGCGGAATCCGGAGCGGTAGTACGCCGTGTCCATCTCCTTGGTGAGGACGTTTGCATCACCGACGAGGTCTTGGAAGGTCCTGACGAGCTTGGACATGATCGGAATCCGGTTCCTGGGGACGGTGGCCTGGGTGGTCCGGGGTGGGGAGAAAGGTCCCGAATCGACGCAAAATCGTAGCAGCAACGGCAGCCCGAATCCATCCGAAACGGCGGACCGGGGGGATGGCGATCACCGTGATGGTCCGCAGAGGGGATTCAGACCCAGACGGCCACCAACGCCATGAGCCCGGCTCCGAGCGTGGCCCACACCAGGCGACGTCCGCGGTTGCTGCCGCCGGGGAAGAACTCCTCCCGCACGATGTCCAGCGTCGCAATGTAGAGGAAGGTGCCGGCGGCGACCGCCTTGAACCAGGCTTCGGCCGCTCCGCCACCGCCGCCGAAGAGATCGATCGCCACGCCGCCGAGAATCACGCCCAGGGGCGTGCTGCCCACGAAGACGAGCAGGGCGGGAATGCGGGTGCGGGGAGGAATGTCGGCCTCCCGGAAGGTCGAGCCCAACGCGAAGCCCGCGGCCCCCTTGTGCGCCAGAATGGCGATGAGCAGCACGGTCGCACCGGCCGCGGTGGAGATGCCGAGGGTGATGCCGGCGATGAGGCTGTGGATCGAGAGGGTGACCAGGAGCAGATAGGGAGCCAGGCCGGTCTTGGCTCCGGCGTCCAGGAGGGCGGCGGATTCCGGATCGGTGTGGTCGTCGCCCGCTTCGAGGGCGCGGGGGATCACGCGTTCGAGGGCCAGTACGAGGATGAACGCAAGAGTCGCGACGGCGTAGGCCGTCGGATAGTCCAGATCAGGATAGGCCGCGGCAAAGCCGTCGCTCGCGTCGGCGAGGAGGTGGATGAGACCGGCCGCCAGCAGGACGCCGCCGGCAAAGCTGTTCCCGTAGGCGATGGCCCGGCTGCTGCCCCGGCGGGCGGCGAACCAGGGAGCGAAGACGCCCGCTCCGCCCATCAGGGCGATCAGCATCGCCCAGAGGATGATCAGCGCAAGACCGGGAGTGACGGTGGCGGACGTGCTCGAAATCAGCATGCGGTCATCCTATTTGCTTTGGGGGCGTAGTTCCAAGCCGTTGATCCGGCAAACCGGGATGGAATCACACCCGCAATATACGGACTTAATCGTGATGCCGCGGCACCAGGGTGGACATGTTCGCGATGAACCATGCCGAAGCGGCGCACAACTGCAGGTACTCGCCGGCGGACCAGTCGTCGTACGCGAACACGCTGATGATCCAGCACACGCTCGCGGTCGTCTGGCCCAGCCATTCGATCCGAAGGACTCGAGCCGCCAGCGACGGGGGGGCGGAGGGCATCGGTGCGGGATCCGGGTTCTCGTTCAGCATGTGCATTCCTCTCCGCAGCAGGACAGGTCGTCGAGGTACATCCCCCAGTTCCGGTATTCGTCGAGCAGGGGTGCCGGGAGTCCGAGGGAGGTGGCGATCTTCTTGGCGACCACCGCGAACCGCATACGGTACTTGAAGATGAAGCAGAAGATGTGGCCGTCGTGGCGGACGGCGGGGCCGCACAGATGGAGCCCCGGAACGATCGTGGATTCGTCGTCCTCGTTCAGCAGCGGGAAGCCGTCCTCACGCTCCTCGAACAGGTCCATGACGAGCTTGTGGCTGCCCGCGAAGCCGCCGGCCATGATCGGCGGGACGGCGGTCCGGAACCTGCGTTCGTCCATGGTGGCGATGTCGAGGGTGGACACCTCGTGGGTGCGGCCGGAGCGGGTGACCGAATGCACCAGGGTGTTGGGGTAGAGCTTCACGTTCTCCGAGAAACGGGGATCCCGCATCCGCTCCAGGGTGAACGTCGACAGGGCCGAACTGGGGTCGGACGTCGGCTCCTCCCACGGGCAGTTGCAGTCGAACACCCGCACCTTGCAGCCCCGGGTGGCCAGGTGGTAGGCGGCGTCGATGCCGCTTTCGAATCCTCCGATGATCACGAAGTCGTCGCCCTCGAGGCCCTCGTAGCTGTCGATCATCGCGGTGTGGCGGCAGAGATCGCTTCCCGTGAATTCGCTGAGGCTTGGGTACTGGAACTCGCCCGCGGCCCAGATCACGTGTCGAGCCCGCAAGGTCTCCGAGTCGGTGTCGATGACGAACTCCTCGCCGAGCTTCGACACCCGGAGGACGTCCGTCTTCTCCTGCACGGGGAGCTCGCCCTGGACCGCGACCATCTTGATGTACCGGGCGTAGTCCTCGCCGGTCGGATGCTCGACCTTGATGCTGAAGGCGGGTGAGGTGCCGATGGCAATCGAGTTCAGATCCAGCATGCCCACCGAGTTGGTGGTGAAGGACGGAGTGATGAAGCGGGTCTCGTCCGGCCACGCGGCAAAGGAACTGCCGACCGTGTGGCGTTCGAGCACCAGGAAGTTGTCGACCCCGGCATCCCGCAGGGTGATCGCCACCCCGATGCCTGCGGCACCTCCTCCGACAACGATGACGTCGTACACTTTTCTCTTCATCATGGACTCTCGGTGAAGCCTGTCACGAACCATAGACTTATTGGCACCATCGTGCCAATAAGAAGCCTTCAAGTATAGGGACTTCCGGGATGAAATCCTGCGCAGGGTGCGGGCCGTCGGTGGCGGACCAACAACAAACCCCGCCTTGCGGCGGGGTTCATTCGCCCGGAAATGCCGGCGAGAGACCGGAAATCCGGGGCAAGGGTTGGAAAGCGGGTGAACGGATTCGAACCGTCGACATTCACGTTGGCAACGTGACGCTCTACCACTGAGCTACACCCGCGCGGGTGGCCGGGCCGAAGCCCGACCGGCCAAGAAGGATACCACGCCTGCCGTCGATGGCAAGCCGGGGGAGGCGTCCGGGTGTTTCCCGGGCCGCCCGGGCGTGTGTGGGCCACGATTATCGGTGACCATCCCGGTCGCAGTACCACATCCAGGGTCGCAGGGTCCGGTCCCCCCGACAGGAATCACGTGAGCAAATCGTCATTTCACTGGACCGGCGCCGCCTCCGGGGGCAGGCTACCGTGGAACCGATTCATGCCGCTGAACGTCACCGAATACGAAGACACGCCCAATCCCAATGCACTCAAGTGCTGGCTCGACGGGCGGATCAGCGACGAGGTGCAGAGCTACCTGCGGCCCGAAGCGGCCAAGGGCAATGCACTCGCCGAAGCCATCTTCGAAGGGGGACTGGTCACCACGTTGCTGATCAACGGAGACTGGTTGACGATCTGTCGCACACCCGGGAAGGGCTGGGGAACGGTGAAGAAGCATCTTGTCCGTACGCTGCAAGACCACACCTGAGTGGTCGGAGCATTGGGTAGCATGTGGACATGGAGATCGGAAACCGAGCCCGTGCGGTCGAAGACTGGTTCGCGGCGAACCGGCGACGTCTGCCCTGGCGGACCCGCCGGAGTGCGTGGCGGTCGCTGGTGTCCGAGTTCATGCTGCAGCAGACCCAGGTGGCCCGGGTGGTCGAGAAGTTCGAACCGTTCCTGACCCGGTTTCCGGATCCGGCCTCTCTCGCCGCCGCCGACGAGCAGGAGGTCCTGGCGATGTGGCAGGGGCTGGGCTACTACCGCCGGGCCCGCAATCTCAAGCGGGCGGCCGAGATGATCGTGGAGCGGTTCGGGGGACGTACGCCGCTGGAACCGGACGAGCTGCTCGAGTTGCCGGGGGTCGGTCGCTACACGGCCGGAGCCATCGCTTCGATCGCCGGACGTCGTCGCGTTCCGATCGTCGACGGAAACGTCCAGCGGGTGCTTGCCCGGCTGCACGAGGACGATGCGGATCCGACCTCCCGGGATGCGATCGCCCGCGCCTGGCAGCGGGCGACGGAGCTGGTTGATGCGTGCGATCGCCCCGATCGACTCAACGAAGGCATGATGGAGCTGGGGGCACTGGTGTGCACGCCCGGCATGGCGGACTGCGGAGTCTGCCCGCTGGCCACCGGGTGCGGGGCACGACGGTCCGGCCGTCAGGCCAGCATTCCGCCCCCGAAGCGGGCCGCGGTCAAGATCGAGGTGCACCATCATTCCGTGCTCGTCCGCCGCAACGGCCGACTGCTGATGGAGCAGCGGGGCGACGACGGGATCTGGGCCGGACTGTGGCAGGTGCCCACCGTGGAGTCCAAGCGGAAGCTGGGGCCCTCGCAGGTCAGTCGCCGCTGCGGTGTGGAGCTGACCGAGATCGATCGGGTGGGGTCATTCACCCACGAGCTCTCGCACCGTCGGATTCATGTGCACGTCTTCCGGGGCGATGCTGCGCCCGGGGCGCGTGCGCCGGGGCGCACCTGGCAGACCCGCTCCGGGCTGGAACGCCTGCCGGTGAGCAACGCCGTGAGGCGGATTCTGGAACTCGGCTAGGCCGTGCTGGCCACCGGCTCCGGCTGCTCGTCCTCGTCCGGGTAGCTGACGCGACCGTGGTAGATCGCATTGACCCGGGAGACGATCGCGGCCTGGATCTGGGCCAGTTCGTTGAAGGTCAGATTGCACTCGTCGAACTGTCCATCCATCAGTCGCTTCAGAGCGAGATCGCGGACCAGCTGCTCGATCTGGCTGGGCTTGCGTTCGGTCATCGCGCGGGCCGCCGACTCGACGCAGTCCGAGAGCATGAGGATGGCCGCTTCCTTGGTGTGCGGCTTCGGTCCCGGATAACGGTATTCGATCTCCTCGACCGTGACGTTCTCATCGTCCTCGGCCTGCTGCCGGGCCGCGTGGTAGAAGTACTCCACCAGGGTGGTGCCGTGGTGCGCCTCGATGAAGTGGATGATCTGGCGCGGGATGTTGTATTCGCGGGCCAGCTCGATCCCGTCCTTCACGTGACCGATGATCACCAGCAGGCTCATCGCCGGGCTGAGGTTCTCGTGCTTGTTGGGGCCCTCGCCGCGGTTCTCGATGAAGTACTCGGGCTTGTTCATCTTGCCGATGTCGTGGTACAGGGCGCCCACGTACACCAGCAGGCTGTCGGCTCCGATGGCGTCCGCGGCCGCTTCGGCGATGTTCGCCACCTGCAGCGAGTGGTTGTAGGTGCCCGGAGCCCGCTGCTGCAGCTGCTGGAGCAGGGGACGCCGGGGATCGCGAAGCTCCGCCAGGGTCATGCCCGTGGTGATGCCGAATCCGCGTTCGATGCTCGGCAGGATGCCCAGGACCAGGAAGCCGACGCCGATGCTCGATGCGACCGCAAGGACGGCCTGCACGAAGAGCTGGGTCCACGCCGCGGGCACCATCGGGAGCTCCACGAGTCCGAGCACGATGGTCCCGACGCCGAGCACGATCGCTCCCAGCACCGAGGCGTGGAGCAGGCTGTGGCGGTCGCGGACTTCACGCAGCTGGGCGATGACGGCACCGCTGCCGATCATGGTCAGGACGAACCAGCCGATTCCCAGCTCCAGGGCGAGGGCGGTCATGGCCGCCTGCACGCCTCCGAGGAAGATGGCCAGTCGCTGGTCGTAGGCGAGGCGGACCACCATCGACACGAAGAGGATCGGGGCGATGGCCGCGGCCCACATGAAGACCACCGCTTCGGCGCTCACGAAGACGGAGATGCTGAGCATGACCGTCATCACCGCCGAGAGGGCGATCAGGCGGAGCGGGTTGCGGGCGATCCGCGACCACGACGTCGTCGCGTAGGCGGCGAAGAAGATCGCGAGGCCGGCGAGCAGGCCGATCAGCCCCAGCCGCGCCAGCCATCGATCGGTGAACGATCCCAGGGCGATGAACTGCTGGTTCTCGAGGAGCACGTCCTCGTACTGGGCGGGAGTCAGCACTTCACCGCGACGGTAGAGCACCTGTCCCTTCTGGTGTTCGTCGAGAACGGGTTCGATGTCGGCGGCACGCTGAAGAGCGGTTGCTTCCGTCAGTTCTCCGTCGAGCGTGATGGTCGGCAGTCCCTCCGATGCGATCCGGCCGCTGATGGTGGAGGCCAGCGTGGCGGGGAATCCGGCGGACAGGATCATGTCCATCACGAGCCGGTCGCCGGGCTGTTCCTCGAGGGTCTGGAGCGAGACGGCTTCCGCCCGCAGGATGTCGCGACGACCGTCCTCCTGGAGGAGCATCCGGTTGGGCACCGGCGTGATCGCGTAGATCTGGAACTCCTCCTCGTCGAGGATGGGCGCCCGGGAGAGTACGACGGGATTGACCAGTTGCTGCACCCAGCTGGTCCACTGCGGCGTCGGTTCGCCTTCGATCGACATCGTCTGGAGCAGCTTGAGCGCCGAGTCGTCGAGCGGGAACTTCGTGCGGATCTCGTCGGCCACCTCGTCCAGAGTCGTCCGGCCGGCCACGGCGGTGGGCAGTCCGGTCAGTTCGGACTGCAGACGACTCATCGCATTGCGGTTCAGCTGGTAGATCCGCGGCGACGAACGCAGCGCCTCCTCACGACGGTTTTCCGTCGCGACCTGGTCGATCACCCGGTAGTCGAGTCGCTTCACCCTGGTTTCGCCCATCAGCTGTCCGTCACGGATCCGCACCTGATCCGTCGACCAGATGACGAGCATGCTGGTCAGCACCAGAAAGGCGAAGATGATCACGCACGAGCGCAGGAACTCCGGTCGCAGCAGGGCCGCACGGAAGGTGGCCGTCGGCTTGGGCAGGTTGCGTCGCAGTTCCTGCCGTCGTTGTCCGTGACCGGACTTGTTCTTTCCTGCCTTGGCCATGTCGGATTCCGTTCTCAGCCAGCGGTGGGGGGGCATTCCCAGTATCGGCCCGGAGGGGGCCCCGGGCCCCAGAGTCGGAGGCCCGGATTGCTGGGGATCATGGTATGGTCTGGGGCATGCGGGTGAGCCATCTGATCCACAAAAGAAGCCTTCAAGGGATCGCCATCGGGGTTCTGCTGGTGATTCAGGGCTGCTCGACCTCGTCCGACGAGGTCATGGCTCCTCCTTCGAACCACGAACTGAGCTCCCAGCAGGAGCGACGCATGACGGCGATTCTGGCCGGGGCCGCCTCGGCGACCCCGATCGGCGAGCCGGCTCCGTCGCTGCTTCCCGCCACCGGCATCCGATGGTCGGACGTGCCCCGGGCCATGGCCAAGGCGGCGGCATCACAGGACCTGGCCGTTCTGCGGCATCGGGACATCGGTGCGGACGAGGTCGTCTACGAACTGACCTCGGTGCCCGGGTGGCCCGCCGAAGTCACGGTGCGCCGACTGACGAACGCACCGTGGGTGGATGCGACCGCCGCGATCGGGCCGAGGCCGGAACTGCCCGGAGCCAGGGCACGCGCCCAACGGCTGCGGGCATCGTTCCTCGAGTGGATGCGCACCTACGGAGCGATGAAGCGGGTCGAACCGTTCACCCGTTTCGACGGGACACCTTCAGCCGACTGAGTCGGAGGCGATCATCGCCGCGCCGACGAGTCCGGCGTCGGCGTGCAGACGGGTCGCGACGATGCGGCACCACTTCGCCGCCTGCGGAGGGAAGACATCCCGTTCGAAGCCGGCCCGGACCAGCTCCACCCAGGGGTCGCCCAGGGACTCCGTCATTCCGCCGCCCAGGACCACCGTGTCGATGGAGAGCAGGGTGACCGCGTTGGCGAGGGCCGTGCCGAGCACCGCTCCCGCGAACTGGATGACCTCCACCGCGAGTGGATCCGCGGCGGCGAAGGCCGAGGCCAGTTCCTTCGTTCCGATGGCATCGAGATCGTGATTGCAGTCGGCGAGCAGGGTCGACCCGGGATGATTCCCGGCGCGTTCGCCCACCAGCGTGCGCATGCCGGTGCGGGAGGCGATCGCCTCGAGAATCCGAGGTTCGCCGCCGGTGCAGTCGGCCTTCATCTGGCCGAGTTCGCCCGCGGTCCCGCGCGGTCCGTGGAACAGGCGTGCGTCAAGCACGATGCCGCTTCCGATCCCGGTACCGACCCAGGCGGCGATCATGCCGTCGGAGTCCCGGCCGGCGCCGAGACGGTATTCGCCCCACGCGGCGGCGTTCACATCGTTCTCCAGCACCACGGGGCGTGCCAGGCGGTTCTGCAGTTCGGCCGCCAGCGGCACGTCCTTCCACTGCAGGGCACCGGTGGCCAGCACCACGCCGGCGGCGTGGTCGACCGCCCCGCAGACCGCGACGCCCACGGTGTCGATGGCGTCCATCGTGACCCCGGCTTCGCGGCACGCGGCGTGGGCGGCCTCGGCCAGTCCGTCGATGACCGCTGCGG
>CEUK01183574.1_pt1 | contig 19200 bp, 9 predicted proteins | sample 356451 | NCBI WGS metagenome assembly CEUK01 (sample SAMEA2622843, study PRJEB7988) | marine metagenome | isolation source: saline water (ENVO:00002010), including
AAAGTAACCCAAAAGTTGCTCTAAGACTACTTTCCAAAATAAGTTCATTGGTGTCAAAAATGAGTGCATCAGGCAGAAAACTTCTTGCAGAGGCAAGTCTAATTACACTTCATGCTGACCCAAATCCTGTAAATTCATTAAGTTTCTGGCCTGTTGACATTGAAGAAAAAATCTTGCTTGGTGCCGAATGGGCGAGTCAAGTAATGGATGAAGATTTGAAAAACCGCTTATTGGAACGAATTTCTAAGTTATTTAGTCTATTGAATAAGGATACAAAGATTCTTATTCCTTACCCGGTACTTAAAAACTTAGTAAATACTCAGTCTCGAGACTTATACGAACCTCAAGTATCTCCAGCTTATGTCGGCGAGGAGTATTTATCGGCTATGTTAAGGGTAGGAAAAATTTTGATCATGCGGAATAAAACAGAGGATGCTGCTAGCCTCGCCCAATGGTTTTGGGATCCCGAAAAAGGTGCTTTTTATCTCTCAGAGTTAGCAGATAATGTAGATGACGAGGAAACTATTAAGCTCCTTGTTATGACATTAAAAAATTCGCTTCCCAGCATCGAGGAACCTATATTCAGAGTACCTTTCGTTCGAACTTTATTGCGCTACTTTGGTGATCGCGGTCAGAATAATAATTTCGAGCGATGGTTTGCTCAGGGTTTAAAGTTCTGTCTTGACAGCAATTGGAATTTTGACCGGTTTGAACCCAAATACACTATGATGCTTAGCACCGCTGCAGAATATGGCTACTCAAAACTTGTCATAGAGGGTCTTGCAAAACTACCGAATGTATCTTTCTTAGACCATGTACTTAGTGCTTTATTGGATAAGTCTTTAGAGGTAGGAAATACTAAAATAGCTGAATTAATTACATCTCGCCATAAAGCCTTCAAATCACGAAATAAGTTTTTAAACAGAATTACTCTGTCGAAATCAAAGTATGAGTCCACCGGTAATGAACTAGGTCAGACTTTTTCAGATTATGCTTTTAACAAAAATGATTCCGAGGAATTCGATTTGGATAGTCTAAGGAGAGCCCTAGATGAGTATCGAGGACGTGCCATTCAAGACGTATTTGGTGAGTACTTAAAAAAAGTACTCGATAGCCATGAAGATAAAGTGACTACGCGTCAATATATTAAAGTAATAATTGATGCGCTCAAGGCTGCAAGATTGATTAAATCGGATGCGCTAATAAATCAGGCCCAAGCAATTCTGAATAAGGCTTTTCAGGAAGAAGTTCCTGAGGATTGGCAAAACTTCATTTTGGATTGGATTGAGGTTCTGTTACAGAATGGAGATCTATTAAAAGCGAAGAAGTTAGCCGAGAAATTAAGTGAAGAAGAGATTAGGGTGAAATATCTCGTAAAATCATCTGAGCTCAAAACAATCTCTAAAACACGATTTAATAATTTATTAAAATCGATTCAAGCGATAGATAATAATGAGGACCGTGCAAATATATTTTTAGATTTTGCGGAGAGTCAAATTCACAATCATCAATACTTAAAAATCATTATCAGTGAACTTGAGCAATTAGATCAAAACCTACCATCTGAAATGCGTTTAGAAATACCAGCTAGTTTAGGTAGTATGATGATTGAGAATGGATATGGGCGTAAGGGTTATGAGATTATTAATACCATTCAAGCTAAAAAATTTACTCTAGAGAAGGATTTACAATTTGAATGTCTGAGTACCATGTTTGCTTTAGCTAGAGATCTGAGTAACTCAGCATTATGTTTTCAAATTCTTAGAAAACTGCTACAACCTCTTCAAAGTAAAAAAATTCCAGTTCAAGAATTGAGGCTTATTTCAGAGCTAATGATTGATTTTAAGGAAGACCAATTCCCCTTGGAAAAGTATTTGATCAATTCGGTTCAGAAATTGGTGGTAGAAAAGTTAAGATCTGAAAACTCGGCTTGCAGTCAAATTTTTACTAGAGAGGAAGCATTGAAGGATTTCACCTCTCTTCAGGTTATTGAAAAGTGTTTGAGATTTCTAGAAGACTAATTCGATTGTTGATCATTAGTTATATGGTCTATGATTGCCCAGCAGCGGTAAATTTGAAGATTTTAGAAAACTTTTATCAGGAAATTGAAATCAATGAGAAAGACCCGTATCAATTTTTACTAAAAAATTTGCCTCCAAAGAAGAGTCACAATCAGATAGCCTTTGAGCGAAAGCTTTTTTCAGAGGAAAAACTTGCAATAGAGTCCGACCCAGTAATTCTACGATCTAAGATTTTGAAAACACTTAAATTGGACGAAATGATCAAGCATTACCAGGCCTCTCCACCAAAAGTGGAAATAGTAGATGAGCATATTAGTCATGATGAAATTTCTCAGCGCTTAAAAATTAGTGATAGTTTAGTAGGAACTTTTGAAGCAAAAATTACGTTTCCCGATACCTCTTTGCACAAACGACCAATGATTCTAGGAATTCATGGTCATGGTGGTAATTGTAATGATTTTATAAATCAGGATATGATTTCAAAGCTTTTCAATAAGGGGTTTGGAATTTTATCTATTAGCTTTCGAGCGATGCGACGCTTGCACGAATCAATTATTTCAAGAGAACTTGTTGAACGTGGCTATCATCTGATGGGTGTCCGTTTATATGAAATGTTTATCGCCTGGCAAATTTTGAAAAATCACCCTCTAGTAAATCAAGAGAGGATTGGCATCTTGGCGCATTCGGGCGGTTCTGTTGTAGCTAATCTTTTTGTTCGAGCTTTTCCAAACTTTCGAGCACTCGTTTATGATTATGAGAGTAATTTTCATAGAGATTGGAGTAAGTTGTGTTGTGAATCACTACCCAATCTAAGACCTTTTCGAATATATCTCCAGTTAGCGAGATATTGTCCTATTCCCGCCATTAAGGTCGGTTATGGTTTTAGAAAAGATTCAAATATTGTAATAGATTTTTTTTCTAACAAACTAGATGATTTGGTTTCTAATGAATCTACAAATAAGTCTAAAATTCAGTTAGACAAGTCTGGGAAGAATATTGCTAACTGTTTAAACCATTACGCAAGTATTCAGGATAAATGTCTTTTGAGACAGCAAATTGATAGCTACTTTGATGATACTCTACAGTATGAATCTACCAATTACACTAAATTACGAAGACCTGACTCAAAAATTAAATATTTATTGAACGAGTTAACCTTGGAAAGTCCCCGTGACCGTACAAGGCTAGAAACAAGCTTTGATCAAATTCTAGAGATTGTAAAAACTATACAAAATAAAGAGGCCAAGGCATCGTTATTAAACTTTTCGAATGAATCAATTTGTAAATTAGGAATCAAGCAATGCGGTCTCTGGATGACAACGGTTCGAAATGATCCGGAAGCTTCAATTTATAATGACTTAACTCGCAGCGTGTATGTTGCCGCACTTACTTCAGGAAGTACTGCAGCTACAAATTTAATCACTCATCTGAAGGGACTTGAGTCGAAGACTCATACGCTATTAACTCTTTTAGACATCACAGGCAAACCAGAGTCTATTGATTTCATAAAGTCAAAACTTAAAGTATTACTAGAGAAAGAATCTAACCCGTCATTAGCTAGATGTCTGAGTCAACTGGTTGATAAAGCTCAGTTTAAGGGGTCTTGTTGGGAGCATTCATTAGTCTCAGATTATTTCAGTAAACTTGGCAAATTACCGAATCAGTTGAAAAGCTTAGTTTATTTTAATGACCAGAAAGCTCTAACTTATCTTGATCTTATGTACCATGAACCGGAGGACCTCCTTAAAGAGCTTCTTGCCAAGATTACAATAAAACCATTAGATGAAAATGATCAGACGATATTAGCAAAACAACTTGATGGTTTGTATCGTAAAAGAGTAAGAGTGGGACAAGCCGAAGGATTTATAAGAGAGTTAATTCCTTATTTAAAATCTTTCGGTACTAAATTTAGGCATCAGTGGATTTCTCGTGCTTTAGTATTAACTCAGAAAGAGTCATCTAGTTATGAAGCCAGAGCCTCTCGATTAGAAGTAATGGAAGAGGCTCTAAAAGTTGTTAGTAGGTCCGAGCTATCTAAGATAATCTCCGAATATCCTGAGTTTTTCGACGAAATGATGTTAAAAAGATTGATATCTCAAGCACTCGTGATTGATAACTTGGATCAGACTGATTTAATGCTAAAAAAATTATCTACAGTATCTCCCTCTATCAGTGTAGATTTTGATACCAAAGAGGTACAAACGGAATTGATTCTTCTGAAGGAAAATATCCGGAACAAGTTTCAATATTTTCTACATCAGGTTGCTACCGGTGGAGAATATGAGGATATCGTAGATTGGTTTGACGAACTATCTAACAGGTATCAAAGTGTATTAAATCTTATTCGACCCCAACTTGCAGAGGAGTTGTTTGCGAAGTTTTCTAAAAATGAATTCAATGACCCTGCATTAACTGCCTGGTGGTGTATATATAGTTTATTTGCTGAATTGAGTGATAAGCGGATAGATCAGTGGTTGAAAATAAACTTATTAAAAAACCTACCTTCGGATGAAACTGAGGATAGCCAAAAGATAGCCCTAGCTATTCGTACAATGGAGGCTAAAGAATTTGAATTTTTCGAAACTATTCTATCTTTTGTCAAAGCCCCTATTTATGTAAGAGAGGCTGAGATATTAAGAGATTTATTCCTGCGTAATATCCGTAAAACTGATCTCACTCAAACAATTCTAAGTATAAAATCATTAAATGCTTTTTCACGAACAAGGTTGACGCATTTACTTTTTAATTCTATCTCCAGAGTAGAATTTATACAGAATTACGACTCATTGCTTGAGCTTTCACAATTACCCGCGGACCCTGACAGTTTTCAATTGGCTTATGATTGGGTTAATTGCGCGATTCGATTAGAGTTCTACGAGGATGCTTCGCTGCAAATACGTAAAATTCATGTTAGAAATCAAAGACTTAAATTTAGGGAGCGCTTTTTTTTAGAAGAGCTTTATGATCTATGGTTAGATTTAGATTTTCCCCACAAGGCCCGCGAGCTTGTTCTTGTTAGTATGCAAGATAAATGTTCTAGCGTTGATTGCTATCACCAAATTACAGACTTAATCTTAAATGCTATAGATAACGACAAAATTTTTCACGAGTTCATTTTGGTTCAAAAATTTTTCAAAGAGCTTAATTTGTGGTTATCCAAAAATAAAATATTGCGCGAGAACTTTTGTTCAGACGGAGGTTTTGAGGAACTTTGCGATAATGAAGGTTATTTTAAGAGTTCTGAGCTAGATTTATTTTCAAGTCGTTGAATCAGTTCTCTTAAATCTTTTTTAACTTCCAAATTTGTAGGGTCTAATCGATTTGCTTCTTCGAGTAATTGTAAACATTTTTCAGGATCAGAGTCATAATAGCGATTGCTCTCTAAAAACAAACTAGCAGCTTGTTTAGTGGCATTGCTAAGTTTTCCAGTAAGCTCTGATTCCCATATATCATAGGCTGACTGTGATTCTCCTGACGGTTCAATAGAGCGATGAAACCAAAAGCTTAGTGACGGCAGTTGTTCAATTATGAGAGGTCTGTAAAATTTTGTGAGGGTTTCACTTGTCACTAGATGAAGGCTATATGCTCGACTAATTGCCTGAAGAAATTGGTTACTTTGAAAAGTATTATTTTCGATAAGCTCATTTATACTAAAGATTTCGTTTTTTCTGATAGTGAAGGGATCTTTGCCCATTATTATGAGAGATATTTTGCCCGATTTAGACCAATTTGAGAATAGGACTGATCTCTTTTTTAACCATAATTTTCTGATGGCTATTGCAGCTTCTTGATCCAAATCATCTAATGCTGTTATTGAGCCAACATGATGAATAATATTTCTGGGAAATAGTAAGGCATTTCGTGAATGAAAATGGAGAGCCTGATTGATGTAAATACTCTTGCCTTTCAAACCTTCGAGCTTGAAGGTTTGTTCTAAATTACTTCTCATTTTTCTAATATTTGATTTATTCCAACCTAGAGGATTTTGGTGAATGGATTTGAATCCTTCAAAATAAATCGAGGAAAATTTACTTAATCGCAGGTTTTGCTCTAAGAGGCTCAAACCGGGGAAAAAATTAGTTAAAAAAAATAGGGCTAGCAAAACTATACTCAACTTTCCAAATCTTGGCTTATGCGCCGACCATAAAAAAAGTAGAAGAAATTGTGGTAAGAAGAATAAGTAAGAGCTTTTTGCTATCCATGAAACGTAGGCAGATAGATTATGGGTAATGGTTAATAATGTTATGAGAATAAGTAGAGAACGGATGCCACTAACTCTGTATTTCACTAGAAAATAAATGCAGGTAGTGTAGCCCACCAATAATGTTATAAAAGCGTTGCGCATTGATTTTTGCTCTGATAAAGGCTCGAACCACATCCAAAAGGATAAACAGATAAAAATCAAAAATGGTGCTGATGATTTAAACCAGCGACATTCAGATTTTGTCGAGCTTTTGAGTCTTATTTTTTTTAGAAAAAGAATTCCAGAAACCAAACAGAAAACTACCATAATTGGTACTATTATTAAATTTTCAGATTGTATAAAAGGGGCGTGAGAAAGACTCGTTTTAAGATATTGAGAACTTTGATTCCAGGGGTACAAAGGAAGGGCCATAAGAGGTGTTATGAAGAGAACTAAGTTTTCCCTGAACGGTCTATTAGTCTCGAGTATTTGCCATATGGAATATGCCATTAAAAATGAAATAAAATGCACAATACCCATATGCTTGAATATCATGGATATCCAAAATAAAAAGGCAGCTAAAAAGAGCCATCGAAAGCTATTATTTCGGTAGTAAATAGTGAAACTAAGGATTCCAGCAAATGTATAAAAAACATTGAATGCATGAGGTGAGAATCCTTTGAGACAAATTTGCGTGGCTGGCAGAAAAAATAGGCTTAGTACCAACAGAAAAATACGTTTTTTAAGGGGGATACCCCACATTATTACGACGAATGGTAATAATAAAAATATAATTACAAAATAAGGTTCGTTCAGAAATAAAGAATCACAATTAAGAAGACAGATTAACCAAGCAAGTAAAGCTGGGCCATCCGGGTATGCATCATTGAAAAACTCCTTTGATAGTGTAAAGTAATCCAGTCCAACTGCATGGGAACCTTTGAGGAAATTGAGTAATGGATAGTAGAGCTGGAAAATACCATCTTTATCGGGAGAGGGTTCGATCAAAAATATCCACACCGCGCAATGTATAAACGGTAAACTCAGATACACTATTAAACGAAGCAAGGCTTTGGAGGTCTTGTTCATTGATTCTTCGGTTTATCTGGTTTTGATAGTTGCATGTGAAGTTTGTGAGCTTCTTTGTTCCCTGGATCCATTTCTAAAGCTTTTTGTAAGTTTAATAGAGCTTGAGTGCGATTTGTCGCTAGCATACTTTTAGCTGTTGAAAAAAACCACTTGCCCCTAGCTTTCCTGACAGAATTACTGCCAAGAAACGTTTTAATTTGTCTAATATCGCGTTTAGCAATTTCATGATTGGGATCCAGCTGTACAGCTTTTTCAAGTAAATCTAATGCTTTATATGGTTGTCTTGCCTGATATTGAAGGCTCTGGTGATAAAATTTGACTGCATTAGCTCTAGAGATTTCTGAATCAACAATTTTGATATCTTGTATAGCTTCTCTGTGGTTAGGGTCTAAAGAAATAGCTTCCTGGAGCATCAATTTTGCTCTCGATGGGTCTGATTTGAGTATATTTGAAGCCTCTTTAAATAATTCGTCTGCTTTTTTGTGTTCAGGGGTTTTCGGCCCTCTCCATCCCTTCGAAATGAGATTTTTTATTAGCGCTAAATCTTCCTTTGCAGCAGCGTGTTTAGGATCCAGCTTGAGAACCTTGGTAAGAATATCAGCTGCCTTTTTTGGATCAGTTTCAAAGAATTGATTACTTTTCTTAAATAGAAGCTCAGCATTCCTTTTTTTAATTTCTAATTCCTCAGGTTCTGAGGCTCTGATCTTACGCAATATTTTAAGATCTTTTAGAGCCTCCTGATGGGTAGGGTCGAATTCTAAGACCTTATGAAGAAGCTCGATCGCCTTTTCAGGATTATTATCAAAGAGTGCGGCACTTTGTTTGAAAAGTCTGTGGGCTGTCTCTCTGCGCTCGATCAATTCTAAATCTGGCTCATCATTTAATTTGCTATTTTTCCAATCATCCTTTTTAACCCACGGTAAGGATTTTGAATCAGCTAAAGTTTCGAAAAGAATTTCCCAGCTATATTTTTCCAAGATTTCTATTTCCCAATTTCGTAAAGCCAATTTCGTTTGCTTCATTTTATTGCTGATCGATTTGTTTTCAGGATCTAGATGACTAGCTTTACTAAGCAGTACGAAAGCAGCAAGAACTTGCTTATTATCAAGATAAGCATTTGAACGGAGTGTCAAATCTTGTGCCATTCTTAATTTTGGGTTTTGGAATCTTCTATATGCTACTCGTAAATGCTTGAGAGACTCCATATGCGGAGTTTTCTTTTCCAAATTTAATAGTTTTCTATGGACGTATAAATCTAATCTGGGAGAACTAGAAACAAGCGAGTACTTTTTATAAAAGGTAGACAATAAGTCTTCTTTTTTCAAGAATTCAAAGAATGGATCGTGTAACCATTTCTTGACTCTAGTTGCTCGGAACATGTCAACTTCGTTAGATGTTCCAACACCTGGTATGACCTCCGGAAAAGATTCTTCTTCATATTTAACCCATTGGCTATCGCCAGCTATTATCAAAGGCAATCGAGCTTGTTCGAGTAACTTGGTATGAAAGTTTTCATTTAGTTCGATAAAGTCAGAGTACAAAGATCTTAGGTGATTTGACGGTAGATCTTCAGGTAGCGAGATCTGTGGTATGTCGTGTAAATATTGATCTGGGTAATGTAGTTGAACCGCGTTGTGATGATGAAGCCCATATCTTGCCATCAAAATAGGTTTTTCACTTTGGGTGAAGTCAATTTTCTGAAAGATATCTCTCAATGATTCTCGCTTGTATGTAATTTTTGTGGGCTGCCATCCTAGAGGATTTTGATGAATCATGTTAAAACCTCTGGCGTAAAGTCTAAATCCGTAGGAACCTACCAAAGATTCAAGAGTTGTAAGTGAAGGAAAGAAGTTAGAAACGACGAAAAATAGAGCTCCTACACAATAGATTTTCCATTTGGCAATATTAGATTGCACTAGAAGAATTAGTAGTAATAAGTTAGGCAGAACAAAGAAAGCAGAAATTTGGCCTAATCTTGAAAAATAAAAAACAAGGGCGGTAAAAGTTAGCATTACAAATGACAGAATCATGAAACCGTTTTCAGTTTCAAATTGCCCCCATCTCAATAATGCTATTAGAAAACCATTACCTACAACAAAACATAGCAACATCCAAATAAGTCCATGAAAGTCTGGTTTAATTACTAAAATACTTATCGTAAGTAATCCGGTGATCACGAAAAATCGTAAATTAATGAATAGATGTTCAATTGGTATTCTTCCAAAATCTTCGGATACCCCTTGAAACCATGAGAAAAGAAGCAGAAAGATAGCTGAAGCTCCCATGACCCACAATAGAGTAGAATTAATCAATGGATTATAGTTTCTTAACGACTCGAAGTAAGGAATCAAACTCTGCTCTGGATACAGTTGCGTACTGATAAAAATAATTAGCAATCCAGAGTAGAATGTTTTAGAAAGTGATTCTTTCTTTCTTTTTTTCCAGAGCAAATAAGCAATCCATAAATTTACAAAAAGGATTAGTCCCAAATGTTTTACAGCACAAGTAAAAACAAAAACGATAATTGCAAGAATTAAAGAAATGGTTCTTTTATTCTTTCGGTAGTCATAAATAAGAAAAATTGCCGCGAGATTGTACAGAATAATAAACGAGTGCAAATTAAGATTCTTGAGCGCTATTTGAACTGGGGGAAAGAAAAAAAGTAATAGCAGAGTGATCCAGCTCTGGAAACTTTTCCCTTCAACGAGCCAAGCAGATAGGCCCAAAGGCACCATTAGAAAAAAAGTAAATAACCAAGGAATTTCGATAAAAAGATTTTGTAAACCCAATACAGCGATCGACCATGGTATCAAGAGAATACCAAAAGGATATTCTGAAGGCATTAGCCGTTTCAAGAATATAAAATCATTACCAACTATTGTGGACGCTTTAAGATAATTTATTACTGGGTACAGCATTTGATGCAATGAGTCTCGGTCTGGAAATGGTTCTACGTAGCAAATCCAGGCCCACAGAAAAATGAAACAGGCTAGAAAACTGAGTAGCATTTCCAATCCTTGAATAAAATGTTTTCTGTTCATAAAGTACATTTTAATACAATGGGTCTATCAATTTTCTAGGAATTTATTCAAAGCAGCGGGTAATTGTGATTGAATTTTTTCATAATCAGACTTTACCGCAGAGTTATCAGGGTCAAGCTGCTTCGCTTTGCGTAGGTGTTTGTAAGCCTGTACATAGTTCGCCTGATCTAAATATTGCTTCCCAAGATCATGAATTCTGACTGCCTCACGAGAGCGAATTTCATTTTGGATATTGGGATGGATGGTGTGAAACCATTTTGGTGGCGTCTGATTAAATAAATCAATATCAAAATGAAGCCCTATTCTACTCAATTCTAGATTCATTTTTGGCTTAGTATTTTTCACTTTGGTGATATTTTTAGAAATATATAAATTAACTCTTGGATTATCTTGAGGAATTGAATGTTTTAGAAAATAGTGATTCATTTTGCCTGTTTTATTTAGATAATTGAAAAAGGCGTGGCTGAGCGACATACCAAGTTCACCTTTTCTCGTTGGATTATTTTTGATTATGGCCAGTGGCGCTGCAGGGCTGTGATTAATCTCCCAAGGTTTAACGCCCTCTATAAGATAGGTAAACTTTTCATCAGTTAGCCAGGAATCGAATAATCCGTCTCCAAGCTGCTCGTATTTTAGTAGAAAATTACTTAAAACCCCTTCGGGTAGGTCATCAAGCCGTTTCAATGCAGGTGTTGATTTTTGAAAACTTCTGGGAATGTTTAGCAATAATCTGGAATGAAAGTGAAGGTTGTCAAAGGCGCAAAGGGAGTCTCTTGTTATGATTTCTAAACCACTGAAAATGGATTCGATTTGCTCGAGTATTAAATAAATTTCTGAATTCTGCCAGCCTAGAGGATTGAAGTGCAGACTTTTAGTTCCGTTCATAACCAATCTAAACCCCCTGTCTCCAAATGACTGTTGGAGGTTCAAACTTGGCGGGCAAAAATTACTACAGATAAAGAAAATAGTTAGCAAGCCTACATTTTTGGTGTGATTTGGGGTGTCCAAGTATGAACGTATTAGAATAAGGATCAAAGGAAGAGTGATGAAAGAAGAGGATTTTCCTGGTAAATACTCATAAAGAATTACACCCTTCATAAAAAATATTACACATGCTAGATAACTGAACCCTCTGAAATTGATCCGTCCATAACGATAACTTAGCATTATCAGAAGCCCATAGCCTGTAAATATTGAGAATAAACCCAGGCCAAAGGATGAAATTACTTCGGGGTCTCGCAAGAGTAAATAAATATACAAAAGTAAGCATATTCCCAAAAGAATAAAATTGTGAAAGATTCGTGGTAATCGAATCTTATTTTGATTCACGTTGGGATACCTAAGTTTAATGAAAATGAGAAAACTATAAAATAATGATGAAAGGGTAATTAAATTTACTAAATCACTGTTAACGGATTCTTGAATAAAATTGAGGGTATCTATGTAATACCAAGGAATTACGCTTAAAATTATTATCAGAAATATTGAGGTAAGTTTTAATAGCTCTGCAGGTCTGACTAAGCTATGAAGTATACAAACCTTGAATAGTATAAGAAGAAATAGAAATCCGGTTATATCGGTTACGGCGGAAAGCCACACAGCAATAAAAAACCCAATCAAATAAGTACCATCTTTGCGAACTAAATAGGAGTTCATAAAGAAGAAGCCAATCAAGTGGTAGAGTATGCAGATAGCCTCCGGCGAAAAGGTTTTCAATAGAATTTGAATGGGCGGAAAATAAAATATTAGCAGTGCAAACAGCCACCTAGATTTTACACTCAATTTGAAAAAAAAAGGGACTAAACCGCAGGGTAGAAGCAGAAATATTATGAAGAGATAAGCTTCATTAAGAAAAAGTTTCTGTAAGCCTAGTAAGGAAATAATTTTTGCAGGCAAAAGAAGGCCCAGAGGAGCGTCGTCAACCATGACTAGCTCTGCTAGAGGAAAATAACTGAGGGGAAATATAATCGAACTTGTTAGGTAATTTAAAAACGGGAAATAAAATGATCGATATTTTTCTGGTGAAGGTACAGGCTCTACCTGAAATTTCCAGAGAAAAAATATGGTAGCGTAAAGAATCCATATGAATACTAGCTGCAGAATAGTTCTCTTATTTCGTGTCAACCACTTCATTGCTCAGATTCCGTTGTAAGACCCAACTTCAATTTCAATAAATCTAGATCTTTTTTAGCTTCTAAATGAGATGGGTCCAACACTAGCACTCGTTTAAGAAGTATCATTGCCCTTACAGGATCTTTTTGAAATAAATCGCTACTCTGATTAAAAATAAGTTGCGCCGACTTTTGTTTATCTTCGCCCGCTAAAATATTTTCATTAGGCCTTTCAGATTTATTATTCTCTAAAATTTTAAGGTCCATTCTTGCGTCTTCATGATTGGGGTATATCTCGAGTGTTTTAAGTAATAATTCACGAGCAAGTTCAGGATTGGAGTGGAATATCTCTGCTGCTTTAATGAAAATCTCCTCAGCCTCGACCTTGAGAGATTGCTCGTTAACATTTTTATCCTCAGATTGGTTTTGGCTCCCCGAGGCCGTTTTATTAAAATCCTCTTTAGATATTAAATAGTTCTTTAAATTCTGGCTTAAGCTATCTATCCCCTTCCTGTAGCCCCAGAGATTATCAAGATCAGGATGCAAGCTTTTTGCTACCCCACCCAGACGGTATAATTTATGTTGGTACCTCTGATGACTATTAAGATTTTGCATTACTATCTCAAGATCTTTTTTGATTTCAAGATGCTCCTGATCAAGTTCAGAAGCAATTCTTAGTAGTATGCTGGCACTCCAGAACTGTTTTAAATCAAAGTAGAACGTTGCTTTCTGAAATAAAAGTTCCGCAACTTTAATTTGAGGATTACGTTCCTCTCTAAATTTATCAACAAAAGCAATTAAACCTGGCTTATAACCTTTTGTTTGAAAGTTCGACTTCTCCGAAAATTTTTTATGAACAAACAAAAATAATTTTTTTGAACTTCCAGTATTGAGGGTTATGTAAGTGTAATATTTATCCAGTTTGTTATTTTCGATGAGATATTTCCATGAACTTAAATTAAGCCAATTACAAAAATAGTTTCTCTCGAACTCCACAGGAACCTTATCAAGATTTATATTTAACTTTAAGTATTTTGACCAATGGTCAGTTCCAAATAAAATCAGTGGTATGTCCCCCTGTGCTAGCATCGTCTTAAAGTGATTAAGTCCGTATTCAATAAAATTATTGTGCATCTCTTTTATCATTACCTTAGGTAATTGCTCAAGTAAGGTGATCGGTGGAAAAGAGTACAAAAGATGATCTGGAAATTGTAACTCCAAAGCAGTATAAGAGTGTAGATGAGGATGGAGCATCAAGAGTGAGTTGATCTGCTCAGGAAAACTTAACGCAGATAGTCCCTTTTCTATGTTACCTCGATATTCACCCACATTTGTTTTTGTCCAGTTTAGGGGATTTTGATACAGGCTATTGAAACCTCTTGTGTATAGTCCAATACCACTACTACCGAAAATTTTCTCCATAGATTGAAGATTGGGAAAAAAGTTACTACTTATAAAAAGGATAATTGCAATACAAGCAGGGATTTTCCAATTTTTGCATTCCTCAAAAGTCATTATTAAAACAATGTAAAGACTGGGAAAAAAAATCATTGATACTTGAGCAAGACGCGAGAAATATAGCGTAAGAGTTATACTCAGACTGATTAATAGAAATAGTAATTTAAGTCCCTTTATAGAGCTGAAGTTGAACTTAAATAGAAAAGCGCAAACCAAAGCACTTCCAATTAGCATGGAGCCAGTCATGCACAAAATTGGATTAAACTCTGAATCGAGACTTACTACCCAGCTGAGAAATAGGGTAATTCCAATGAGAGCTGAAGCATTACTGAACTTTAGGCTTAAATCTAATCTATTTTTTTGAAACCGTGCCAGACAGAATGAACAATAGAGGAATAAAATCAATAGGATGCAAATGGATATTCCGACGAAATTTGATTCTAAGGAAGGGTTGTGTCGGATTAGCCCCTGAAGATATCTCACGAATCCGGTAATTGGATAAAAAGGCAATGAAGATAATAGAATAAGGATTCCGCCACCTAAAGCTCTAATTATGGGCTCACGCCTGTGAGTTTTCCACAGTAGATACGTCAGCCAAGCTATGCAAAAGAGCACAACCCCTAAATGTTTTACAGTGCATGAATACCAAAAGAATGTAATTGCAGCCGTAAGTGACCCCAATTTTTTAGACTCCAAATGGCTAATGAAGAGATATACGCCTCCTATGAAAAAAACCACATTAAGAGAGTGTAAATTAAAGTTTTTTAATGTGATTTGAGTAGCCGGATAGAAAAATAGAGCAATAACGAATAAGCTTAGGTATTGGCGGGGAACTTTAACCAATACGGGAATCAGACTAAGAACGAACACAGGAATTAGATTTATCAACCATGGATTTTGCAAAATAACGGTCTGTAAACCAAGCAGACTTACGAATGCTGGAATGAGCATCGCGCCTCCCGGATACTCTATTGGTGTAAGTGATTTTAGAAAGAAGAAATTATTTCCGAGTTCTAAAGATGCCTGAAGATAATTGAGCATCGGGAAATAAAATTGGCTTACAGAATCTCTGTCTGGAAAAGGATTTACTACATGTATCCACAACAAAAGTAGTAAAGCATAGCCTAAGAAAGTGAACGCCACTATTAATTTGCGTGGACCAAGTGTTGTCTGCATAGGGTAGCCATTGTAACCCACATAACTGCTGGATTCGAAATCGTCTATCTAAAGTAAATAAATTCTCTTGATTCTGAAACATAGCCAAGGCAAACTGTGTAACCTTATGGTAGTCAATGTTCACAAGGAGTGGGTTGTGTTCAAATTCGTATTTATCATCCTGGGGCTTAGCTTATTGAGTTACAACTGTGAAGCTCGAGCAAAATATGTATTTCTTTTCATTGGAGATGGTATGGGTATTGCTCAAAGAACTCTTGCTGAATTTTTAGCAAACAGTAGAAATAATGAGCAAGCTGGTATCGTAAAGCTAAATATGAACAAACTTCCTGTGCAGGGTTATTTACATACTTATTCTACTGATAGCTACATTACTGATTCTGCGGCCAGTGCAACCACTTATGCAATCGGTAAAAAAACTTACTCCGGATCCATTGGACTAGCTAAAGACGGTAGCAAAGCAGACCCGACCTTAATGGATTTTGCAAGAAGTCGAAAAATGAAAACGGGAATAATTACTAATGTTCCACTAAATCATGCGACTCCGGCTGCCTTTTACGGCCGGGTGGTCAACCGTCGTTTGTATAATAAAATTGCTGAAGATCTAGTGATTACTCCATTTGATTTTGTGGGCGGTGCTTGTATAAAAGTTTCGAAAATACCAGGCTCCAAGAAAACGGCCGATTATTATTATGCGAAAGCTCGCGAGAATGGCTTTACTTTCCATAATAGTGATGTTTCAGCCTTTAAGCCGAAAGCGACTCAGCGTGACTGGGTAATGCCTAGCGATTGTGGAAGAGGTGCTGATATTCCTTATGCTATAGACCGTCGAGGCGGAGACAATACTACTTTGAAGGATTATGTGAAGATGGCTGTAAAGTCATTGAAAAATCCTAATGGATTTTTTCTGATGACTGAGGGTGGGAAGATCGATTGGGCCTGTCATTCTAATGATGCCGCATCAGCCGCTCTAGAAGTTCTTGACTTTGATGAGGCTGTTAAGGTGGCAGTAGACTTTTACAATGAACATCCAGACGAGACAATAGTTGTCGTCGTGGCGGATCATGAAACGGGAGGGTTGTCTCTTGGTCTTTCAAAAACGAAGTATCAGCTTAATCCTAAACAGCTGATGAATCAGAAGATATCTATGTCCGAGTTTAACGGAGTAATTGAGAAATGGCGTGAAAGTAAACCTTCCTTTGAAGAGCTACTGCTCGAATTGGAAAACTATTTTTCTCTAGGTAATCTGGATGATGTAACCAAGATAAAACTTAAAGAGGCTTATGATTATACTTTTGATCCAAAACTAGAGGGTAAATTCCCAAAGAAATTCGCTTATGGGCCAAGTGAACCAATTGCGATATTAATGATCGACTTGATTGCTGAACGCACAGGCATCGGCTGGAGTACTGTCGGACATACCGGTGTACCAATACCAATTTCAGCAATTGGCGTTGGGGAAGAATATTTTGCCGGGATGATAGAGAACACTGCAGTGTTTCAAGGTTTGAAAAGGTTGTTAACAGATCAGTAATTACTTAACTTTATACAGGATGATCGGTAAAAAAAAAGGACCGCAAAAAGCGGTCCTAGTATATAAAGACTTTGATCGTTATCGTCTATTATTTCGGTTATAACCACCGCGGTCGCCACCACGATTGGAGTTATAGCCACCCCTATCACGATTGCCGCCACCTCGATTGAAATTTCCCTCTCCGCGTGGTTTTCGCTCACGGGATTGGTTGACCACCAAAGCTCTTCCGTCTAATTCGTGACCATTGATAGCTTCAATAGCCGCCTGAGCTTCTTGATCATTGTCCATCGAAACAAACGCGAATCCTCTGGATCGACCGGAATCTCGATCTGTAATAATTTTTACCTGTCGAACCGCGCCATGATTAGCGAATAGTTCATTTAATCCGTCCTCATTGGTTCCATAGGACAGGTTCCCAACATATATTTCCACTTTAAACCTCTTCTTCCCCCATTAGGGGCTTCACCTTCGACTCCCGGTCGAAAAAAGTGCAATTAGCAATCCTCGTGCTACGCTTTTAAAATTTCATGGGTAACGCAACTAACCTTACCCGCTGCTTGAATGATCTCATAACCATCACAAATAACCAATATTATTCTGCTATGCGTCAAAGATCAGTTTAATTTTTCATAATTATTTTATGAATTTGAACATACTTCCGGGTCACACCCATTACATTTTCGACATAAACTAAAGTTCCATATATGAGCACAGGCGATAGTGGTTGAGCCCGCAATTGTTAAGGCTCTTTCAGCATCCGTACCCAGAACTTTTACGCCAAGGATAGCAGCAATCGCTAAAATTGTAAGACCAATCAAGCCCGTAACTACCACAGGCAATCGTTTGTGTTGAATATACCCACTTATTAACGCATAAGCACTAGTTGGAACTACCACTAAAACCATAAGAACATGAAAATTTGCCATACTAAAGAAAGCAACTGTTTCGTCCCCATGGGGGCAACACGTGGCGGATTCAACACCAGGGATCATGGTCAAACCTGGTAATAGGATTAGTAGGATAGGTAGACCAATACAATGAACTACGCAGGCCATCGAGAGAAATACCGCAACTCGATCAAGAATTGACTGTGGTCCTTTCATTTTAATTCTCCTGAATATTACAGATCAAACGGTATGTTGTAACATAGCATTTCATATATGACAATTGTTTTCGGAAAATTATTATCACAAAAAGAATCGGAGCGAAGTCCCAGGATGAGCCAAATCATAAAAGTACTTTGTTCCCAGGTAAAGTTTTTCTCAGGAATTTTTGATTCTAATTGTCGCGTTAATTAGTTTTTCAATACTAAGCAGTTTCTGACTCTCTAAAATTTTCAAATAATCGGGAATTCTTTTCTAAAAATATTTCTCTTCTCTCTGCTCCAGTATGTTTGCCACGCTCCATTAAAATTAACGTCTCTGATGGACCATAGATAGAAATATTTTTTGTAATATCAAATTAAGAAATTAATCAATTATTTAATATCCATTTAAATCTATGATCAGGATGTTTTTGATATTTTTTAGACTTGTAATGATTATCTAAATAATTTTCATCACACAGTGCAAACAAACTCAACTGACTTATGATTTAGATCATTACTTGATGGAGATTTGATGATAATTTCTAGATTGGTTGACGTTTTGTGTTTCTTAATTTTATGCATATTTAGTGAAAGTGATAGCAAATCATCAGATCGCAAACAAAAAATCAATTCATCGAAAGTCGAAACAGATCAAGAAGAAGATGACTTCATACAGCTCAATCTATAAATGCGGATAAGCTCTGTATACGCAATCAGTTAAAATTAAAGGGCGTACTTCCAAGGAAAAAGACGCCATCGTATCAAGAATATCCGGTTATCACGTATTTGAGGGAGATATCTTTTGGGCCCTACCGAGGGTCTTACCGCTTGATTAATTTTAGACAAGAGTCAGAAAAAATCTAATCGGGATCCTTTTCACTCGATCACTCGGTCAGGTGATGAATACCTCTGGCCAATGGGTGTTTCGATCTATGATATTTCACTAGACTTACAAAACGATTAGATAAAAAAATGGCCTTGAGTCAAGGTGATATCGATGCAATACAGGAAATTTATAAATATTAGTTTGAAAAGCGATCTGGAACAGAGAGTTTAAGAATAAATCAGATGGAAGCTTATGTGGTCAAAACTACAATCCAAATATAAAAAATTTCCAAGCTATACAAAGATGAAGGCTATGAGTAATCAGCAGTTAAAAGGATTGATAAAGTTACCAGGAAAGTGCTCCACTTTGTAAGGAATCCGCAGGAAGATGGGTCATATCTTTGGGCTGAATCAAAAGCTAAGAAAGATTTGGAGAAAATACTAAATATCGATATTCCGCAATCCTTATATTGTAGTCTCTTCATCAATTATAAAATATATTATTCCTGACTTTGATTGAAGCGAAGTAACCAGGCAAAGAATGAAGCAGAGAATAAAAATCCAGTCGAAAAGTATAAACACATATCAAGCCCATATTTTTGGAAAAGTAAGCCGGATAAAATGGTTCCTACCAGCCTTCCACCAGCATTGGCCATGTAATAAAACCCAACATCCATT
>CEUK01105306.1_pt1 | contig 19189 bp, 20 predicted proteins | sample 356451 | NCBI WGS metagenome assembly CEUK01 (sample SAMEA2622843, study PRJEB7988) | marine metagenome | isolation source: saline water (ENVO:00002010), including
TCACCCACGAGCGAACGCAGGTGACGCACCTGATCCGCCATGAGGGTGGCGGCGATGCAGTTGATGCCGACGAAACGCGGCGATCCAAGTTCGGAGACGACCTTCGCCAACGGAGTGCCGTCCATCAGCACCCCCGGTTCACCCGGAGCAAGGCAGAAGCTGATCGCCCAGCTTCCCGGTGCACACGCTTCGGCGGCCGCAGCCGCGGCCAGCGACTCGTGGGCCGATGACATCGTCTGCAGCAGCACGAGATCGACTTCGGCACCGACCAGCTGTTCGATCAGCTGCGTGTGCTCGCGGCGGCAGGCATCGGCATCGGGCGCGAGATCCGGCGTGTAGCAGTCCTCCAGCGGCGCGACGCTGCCGAGCACCATGGCCTCCGGATTGATCGCGTCGCGGGCTGCGGTCGCGATTGCGACTGCGTCCCGGGTCAGACCCTCGGCCCGGTCACCGTACCCCTCCTTGCCCAGGGATCGTCGATGCGTCCGGAAGGTGTTGGTCGTGACCGCCTGCGCTCCCGCCTGCAGATAGTCGCGGTGCACGGTCTCGAGTACATCCGGCGCCTCGAGCATCGCCCGCGCCGACCACAACGGCAGGCCGACATCGACTCCACGCCGATCGAGTTCGGTGCCGGTGGCACCGTCGAGCAGGAAGATGCTTGTCGTGTCCGGCTCCATGCCGCGATGGTACCCGTTGCCGGGATGGGGCGAGGCGGATCAGCCCACCGCGGTCGGCAGGGTGATGCCCATCTCGATGAGTTGCCGCTCGGCCTGCGGCGCCCAACCGCGGTTCGCGGCCGGCGACGCCGGGCTCGGGTGCAGGATGGTCCCCACCTCCACCTCCGGCAGCACCGCCTGGACCCGCTTCGTCGCGAATGCACCGACTCCGACCACCCGACCTGGCTCCAGATAGTCGACCAGATCCTTCAACGCGCGGTCGCACGGTGCAAACAACGCGTCACGCTCCTCGACGGGCAGCTTGTCAGGCGTACGGTTGCGCCCTCCCTCCTCGAGGAAGGCGAGTGGACAGTAGTTCCAGATGAAGAACTGCCGGAAGAACTCGTCTGCAGTCGGATACCGCTCCGCGGCCCAGCCCCACAGTCGCCGGCCGCTGACCTCGCTGCGCTGACAGTCGAGCCCGAGGATCGGGCGCTTGGGATGCTCGATGGCGGGCTTGCGAATCTCGGCATCGATGCCGAGGTACTCGCGAACCGCGTTCACCTCTCCGAAGGGAATGCCGGTCTGGGCCATGCCCCACGGACCCGGGTTCATTCCGAGCAGCAGCACATCGATGCCGGGAGACGCCCAGCGATCCAGGTACTGCTCGACCGCCGATGACGCATAATCGAGCGGGTTGTAGACGAAGGCCGTGGGCGGCTCGAATCGCAGTCGATCCACGTCCTTGCAGAGTTGGCGGCTGATCCGGATCGCATCCATGCCCCGACTCTACCGCCCCGTCCTCCGTCCGCATGCTCACCACAGCGAAAATCTCTGCCGATAAAGACCGATCCCACACCGCTCCGAAATCGCGAATCACGGATTTCAGGCCCTGCAGGCTTCTCCTGAATCGTGACGAGCCGATCTTTTGCCTCGATTGCCGGCACCCTTGGGGTAGAATCAGAAGTTCGATGGGAATCAGAAGGCGTCATCCCGTATCCCGCTTCATCGCGCTGCTGACCGCCGCGGTGATGCCCCTGTGCTGCTGCATCGTCAGCACCGCCGCGGGCACTTCCTGCTGCACCTCCGTCGAGATCGTCCAGGCCCCGTCCTGCTGCACCACCTCGTGTTGTCAGGAGGCGGCTCCTGAGGAGCCCGTCAACCAGTCCTGCGACGACTCGCTGTGCTCCTGCTGCCTGAAGGCACCGGCATCCGCAACGAACTGGACACCACCGGTCGACACCATCGGCACCCCGCTGCCCGCATTCGACATCGTGCAGCGAACGGTTCCCGCAAGCGCAGGAGTCCTCCGGGATCGGTGCGGAGGGAACGACCCCCCACCGAGACCGCGCGACCCGGACCGGCTCCGGGGTCATGTCATCCTGCAGGTCTGAATTCCGTCATCGCACCTGACGCACCGGCGTGTCGTACGCGCCGGCGCCTTGTCGTTTCGATCGATCGGAATCAGAACCATGCATGCATCATTCACGGGCAGCGCCCTGCGCACCCGCACACTCCGAACCATCCTCCTCGCCTCGCTGCTGACAGCCCCCGGCTGCGCCAGCCTCGACGCGACCCATGAACTGCAGGCCGCGGCCGACGCATCGCGTCGCGTCGCCGGCAGCATCGGACCGGCCGAGGCCTGGGCCCTCCCGGTCGAAGGCGACAGTCCCGTCTGGGACGGCACCGCCCCGCTCGGCTACAACGACGCCGTGGCGGTCGCCCTGCAGGGCAATCCCACCCTTCGCCGCGCACTCGCCGTCATCGTGGAACGCCGCGCACGGTACGTGCAGGAGGGCCTGCCTCCGAATCCGACCGTCGGATTCGGCATCGGCATCGCCGTCGACGGTCTCTCCGGAGCGCCCATGATGGTCCAGGGACTGCAGATGCTCAGCTGGCTGTGGAAGAACCCGCACCGGGTCGCCGCCGCCGAAGCGGAACTGCGTGGTGCCGTCTACGACGCTGCGTTCGAATGCGTTGGGGCGATGATGCGCACCCGCATCCAGCTGGCCGGAGTTCTGGCCGCCCAGGAACTGCTGGAGTACGACCGGCAGTACGTGGAGATCACCGGAAGGACGATGCAGCTCGTGGAAGCGCAGGTCGAAGCCGGCGAACTTCCCGAACTCGAACTCGACCGGGCACGGCTGGAGCATCAGGAGGCGATCGAGGCGCTGATCGCCAGCGACTACGCGATCGAGACATCGAAACTCGAACTGCTGGCGACGATGGGACGACCGACCGCGTCCACCGACTGGATTGCGGTCGGCGCACTTCCTCCCACCTGGACGATCCCGAGCGACGAGCAGACCCTTCTCGAGCTGGCCGCCGAGGGCAGACTTGATGTCGCATCCGCCCGGGAGACGATCCTCGCCCTGCAGGCCGAACTCGGACTGGCCGAGACCCGGCGCTTTCCCGAAATCGGAGTCCGGGTCGAGTACCGGCGAAACGCCTCGGACCGCGAGTCGATCGTGCCGGGCATGAGCATCACGATCCCGGTGTTCGACAACGGTGACCCGGCCGTCGCCATCCAGTCCGCCCGCATCGATGCCGCGACGCTGACGCTGCTGGAGACGCTCGAATCGGCCCAGCAGGACGTCCTGACCGGACTCACCCGATACCGGGATGCACGGGACCGGACCACAGTCGTCCGCAGAGACCAGCTCAGCAACGCCATCGCCGCGCAGGAGCGCAGCGACGCCGCCTATCGCGAAGGAGTCGTCGATCTCAACACGCTCCTGATGACCCAGCGCCGCCGAATCGCCGTCGAACGGAATCTGGTGACGCTGGAACTGTCGACCATGAAGGCGATGTGCGAACTGCGCCAGGCGGTCGGCGGCAGCTTCGATCCGCAGCTCGATGTCGTCGAGCCCATCGAGATCGAGGCACGGTCCCACGACGTCGAGCAGGAGGATGCATCATGAACATCGATGAACGCATTCCCATGCCCCCCCGCCGCTGGCTGACCCGACTCGGTCTTCCGGTGCTTGTGATCGGTGCGGCCACCGGCCTGCTCCTCGGCACCATGTGGTCCAGCATCGCACCGGCCCGCTCCGTACCGGTCGCCTCCGCGATCGTCCGCGACGTCGACGCGCCGATTGAACCGGTCTCCGATGCCGCCGGAACGGCGGACGCACTCGTCCAGGCGCCGGGCTGGGTCGAACCGGATCCGTTCGGGGTCTACGCCGGCGCCCTCGTCGAAGGCGTCGTCAAGGACGTGCTCGTGCTGGAAGGCGATTCGGTCACCACCGGACAGCCCGTGGCCACGCTCGTGGACGACGAGGCTCGCATCGCCGTGCAGCGGGCGAAGGCCAACGTCCTGCACCTGCAGGCGGAACTGCTGATGACCGAAGCCGAGCGGGATCAGGTGCCGGTCCGCATCACGGCAGCCCGTACCCGAGTCGCGGAACTCGTGGACGAGATCGACCGCAAGGAACCACTCGTCGAGCAGGGTGCGGTCGCCGCCGGGCCGGTCGAGCGACTGAAGATCCGCCTCGAATCCGCAAGGGCGGAAGTGAAGCGGTTGGAGTTCGAGCAGAATCGTCTCGATGCTTCGGTCATGGACCAGCAGGCCCACCTCGCCGTCGGCGAAGCCGAACGCGACGACGCCCTGCTTCGACTCGACCGCATGACCGTCAAGAGCCCGATCGACGGCGTGGTGATTGAACGCCTGATCTCGCCGGGCAGCGTGATCAGGTTCGGAAACGGGGAGCACTCCTCCCACGTGGTCCACATCTACCGACCGGACAAACTGCAGGTCCGCGCCGATGTACCACTCGCCAGCGCCGCGCTGGTCGGAATCGGCCAGCGGGCCGAGGTGGTCGTCGACCTCCTCCCCGATCGAATCTTCCGGGGCGAGATCACCCGCTTCGTGCACCGGGCGGACCTCTCGAAGAACACGGTCGAGGCGAAGGTCCGGATCATCGATCCGTCCCCCCTGCTCAAGCCGGACATGCTGGCCCGGGTCCGGATCCTGCCGGCCACGGATCCCGGTACCGATTCGGATGTGCAGCGGCTTCCGCGCACGTTCGTACCGGCGACTGCGGTCGTGGACGGCACCGTCTGGGTCATCCAGGACGACGACGACGGAACGGGCATCGCCCGTCGCCGGAGCATCCGACTCGGAACCGCCGAACACGACGGCTGGGTCGAACTCGTCGAAGGGGTCCAGGCGGGCGAACTGGTCATTCTGGATTCCGAAGGACTTCGGGACGGTGATCGCGTCACCGGCACGGGAGGTGCCCCATGAACAGCACCTTCATCCGCTGCCGGGGACTGACCCGCATCTACACCCGCGGCACGGAACGCATCACACCGCTCGATGCGCTCGATCTCGACATCGATCGAGGTCGGTTCGTGGCCCTGATGGGCCCGTCGGGGTCGGGCAAGACCACCCTGCTGAACCTGCTGGCGGGCATCGATTCCCCCACCGAAGGCGAACTGCATGTCGGCGACACCGCCGTGCACGCCCTGTCCCGCAGTCGGCTCGCCGCCTGGCGTGCCGATCATGTCGGCTACATCTTCCAGCTGTACAACCTCGTGCCCGTGCTCACGGCCTACGAGAACGTCGAACTCCCGTTGCTGCTGCAGTCCATCTCGCGGTCGGAACGACATCAACGTGTCTGCGCCGCCCTCGAATCGGTCGGCATCGCCGACCGCCACCGGCACTATCCGAGGCAACTCTCGGGCGGACAGGAGCAGCGGGTGGCCATCGCCCGTGCCATCGTCACCGAACCCGATCTGCTGCTGTGCGACGAGCCGACGGGCGATCTGGACCGCGAGACCGCCACCTCGATCATGGAACTGCTCCAGCGGCTCAACCGCGACGAGGGACGCACCATCGTCATGGTGACGCACGATCCCGCGACGACCCGCTGGGCCGACACGCTGCTCCATCTCGAGAAGGGTCGACTGCTCGAGCACGAGGAGGCCCCGGCATGAGCCGACTCCTCCGACTGGTTCCCGTCGTCTTCCGCACCATCCGGCGCAGTCCGATCCGCAGCGGCCTGACGATCACCGGCATCGCCATGGCCATGTACCTCTTCACCGGTGTCGAAGCCATGCGCAGCGGCGTCAACGAGGCGACGGAGGCCGGCGCGGGCGATTCGGTCCTCGTGGTCTATCGCGAGAACCGGTACTGCCCGTTCACCAGCCGCCTCCCCCAGTGGTATGCGGATCGCATCGAGCGCATCGACGGTGTCCGGGCCGCCGTACCGATGCAGGTCCTCGTCTCCAATTGCCGCGCCTCGCTGGATGTGGTGACCTTCCGCGGCGTCCCGGACGATAAGCTCGACGACTCGCTCGACTCGCAGACCGTCATCACGGCCGGTTCGACCGACGACTGGAAGCGGCGCGGCGACGCGGCCGTGGTCGGCAGCGCCCTCGCCGCCCGACGCGGCATCCGCGTGGGCGATCTCTTCAGCGCCGCCGGCATCTCCGTCTACGTGGCCGGCATCCTCGAGAGCGAGGAGATGCAGGAACGGAACTCGGCGTGGGTGCACCTGCCCTTCCTTCAGGAGGCGATGCGCCGTGGGGGCACCGGCGGATTCGTGACCCAGTTCAACGTGCATGTCGACGATCCGACCCGGATGGACGACATCGCCGCCCGGATCGACGACACCTTCCGGCACGACGAGCGTCCGACGTCCACGTCGCCGGAAAAGGCGTTCGTGGGTCGGGCCGCCCGGGACATCGTCGGCATCGCCAACTTTGCCGGCATTCTCGGGTGGGGTGCGCTGGCCGCGGTCTTCGCACTGATCGCCAACGCGATCATGCTCGCCATGCGCGACCGGATCCGGGACCATGCGATCATGCAGACCCTCGGATGGACCAGTCCCCTGATCGGGTGGATGGTGCTCGTCGAGGGTGCGTTGCTGGGGCTCTTCGGAGGTGTCCTCGGCGCGTTCGGCGCGTGGCTGACCATCCAGTACGGCCGCTTCGCGATGACGATGGAAGGCACCAGCATCGAGATCTCGACGAGCGTGTGGACTGCGGTCATCGGCACGGGCCTGGCCCTCGGCCTGGGCATCCTCGCCGGTGTCGCACCGGCGGTGCGTCTGTCCCGCCGCAGCATCGCCTCGAGCTTCGGAGCCGTCTGACCATGCGCATTCTTCCCTTCGAATACGCCGTGCGGAATCTGGGACGCAGTCCCGGCCGTCTCGTGCTGACCGTCGGCGGAAGCATGCTCGTGGTCCTTCTGGTGCTCACCGCGTCGGGATTCATCAACGGCATGCAGGCCGCATTCGCCACCAGCGGCCGGGCCGCCAATGTCATCCTCATGGGAAGCGGATCGGAGGAGAGCATCGAACGGAGCGAAGTGCCCATGCGCACCGCAGGCATCGTCGCCGCGAGCGTGAGCGGCATCGCCAATCGCGCCGGTGTGGATGGCGTGTCGCCCGAAGCCCACGTGATGATTCCGGTCGATGGACCCGGAAGACAGGGCTCTCTCACCGTGATTCGAGGTGTCGAGCCGGCTGCATTCATGGTCCACGACGAGGTCCGGGTGACCGCCGGAAGACCGCCGCGCTCCGGCGGGAACGAACTGCTGGCGGGCTCGCTGATCGCACGCGGGATGGGCTTCGATCCCCCCGAATCGGCGATCGGCACCGTGCTCGGCATCGATGACGAGGACTACGAGATCGTCGGGATCCTCGAGGCCGGAGGCGGTGTCGCGGAAGGCGAACTCTGGACCGCCCTGACGGATCTGATGGCGACCAGCCAACGCGACACGATCTCCTGCGTCGTCGTCTCCCGGGATGAAGCAACCTTCGAGGACCTCGAAGCGTTCGCCACCATGCGACTGGATCTCGAACTCATTGCAATGTCGGAGCGGGACTACTACTCGAAACTTGCGGCCTTCTTCCGCCCCATCGCCGTCATGGTGCTGGTCACCGCGACGCTGATCGCGATCGGCGCCGTGCTGGGAGGGCTCAACACGACCTACGCCGCGTTCGCGAGCCGGGTCCGCGAGATCGGCACGCTGCAGACTCTGGGCTACTCGCGTTCGGCGATCGCCCTGAGCCTCGTCCAGGAATCGCTGCTCGCCGCTGCGATCGGAACGCTTGCGGCATGCGGCCTGGCCCTGTGGGTGTTCGATGAACTCGTCGTGCAGTCATCGATGGGTGCATTCGGACTGCGCATCGACGCCACCGTCATGGCCTGGGGGCTCTTCGCCGGACTCGTACTCGGCATCATCGGATCGCTGCTGCCCGCGTGGCGCTGCCTGAGACTCCCAATTGCCGAATCACTCAAGGCCGGTGAGTGATTCATCGTTAGACTGAACAAGGAGATTGATCATGCTTCGACTGACCACCACCATCGTGCTCTCCGCCACCCTGCTCGGCTGCGACGGCAAGACCACCGAGCAGAATGCGCCTTCGACCGAATCGACGACCACGCAGGCACCCACCGGCATCCCGGCGGAGACCTACCTGACGGAGCGCCCCGCGGACGTGCTTGATCTGGTGGAGATCAAGAAGAACGCCAAGGCCGGCGATGCCGTCGTCTTCCTGGCCCGCGTCGGCGGTCGCGTCAAGCCGTTCGCCGAGAAGCAGGCGATCTTCGTGGCGGCGGATCCCTCGCTGAAATCCTGCGAACTGATGAGCACCGAGGACTACTGCACCATGCCGTGGGACTACTGCTGTACAAGCCGGGAGGACCTGAGGATGGGAACCGCGACGATCCGGATTCTCGGCGCCGACGGACGTCCGGTCGCGACCTCCGCGCAGGGGGCGGGTGGCCTGGAGCCCCTGAAGTTCATCGTGGTCGAAGGCACCGTCAGTGATCGGAACGACGAGGGACTCTTCGTGGTGGATGCCGATCGCATCTGGGTCGGCGGCAAGCCGACCTACGAGGAACCTCGCAAGGGAAGCATCTGATCAGCAACCCAGACAGCGAATCACCTCGAAGATGGCGCGCTCCTGATCCGGTTCGCTCTTGGCGTGATCGATCAGACAGCGGATGGCCTTGCCGGTGTCCGGAATCGCGTACTTGGAGGCCATCGCCTCGAGGTACTCGATCTGATAGGACTTGAGTTCGATTTCGATCGTGTGTCGGTCCTGCGGCATCGTGTGGTTCTCCTTGCCCGGTACGGTTCCACTGTACACCAGTCGAGATCCACGTAGGATGCGGTCATGCTGACGATCACGCTTCTCACCGGCCTCCTCTTCACCATGCAACCGGATGCCTCCCCGCCGATCGAATCCGATCCGCGGTGGCTCGTGTTCGAAGGCGATTCCGACACGGCCCCGGGGAACGGCCGACGCATCGTCCTCGTCGCCGGCGACGAGGAATACCGGTCCGAGGAGGGACTTCCCATGCTCGGGCGGCTGCTGTCCGGCCACGGCTACGAAGCCGTCGTCCTGTTCAGCCAGGATCCCGAGACCGGCGAGATCGATCCCGAGAATCTGTCGAACATTCCCGGACTCCACCTGATCGACGACGCCGAGGTGCTGGTCCTGCAGCTCCGGTTCCGCGAACTGCCCGACTCGGACATGAAGCACATCGTGGACCACGTCGAGGCCGGCAAACCGGTGGTCGGCATCCGGACCTCCACCCACGCCTTCTTCCACCGCGAGAATCCGGACGGTCCGTACGGGCACTGGTCCTGGAACGCCGGCGAAAGCGGCGGCGGCTTCGGCAAGGACATCCTCGGCGAGACCTGGGTGAACCACCACGGACGCCACGGGGTCGAGGCGACACGTGGGCTTCCGCATCTCGGCAACGAAGCACACCCTGTCCTTCGTGGTGTCACCGACGTCTTCGGTCCGACCGACGTCTACGGCATCCGCGGCCTGCCCGATGACAGCACGATCCTGCTCGACGGCTCCGTGCTGACCGGCATGAACCCGGACGATCCGCCCGTGGCCGGGCCGAAGAACGACCCCATGCACCCCGTGGCCTGGGTCCGCGAACGAACGATGCCCGACGGCGGAACCCAGCGGATCATGGTCACCACCATGGGCACGGCGGAGGACTTCTCCAGCCACGACCTGCGCAGACTGATGCTCAACGGCATCACGTGGTGCACCGGACAGGACGACGCCATACCGAGCGATGGACTGGATGCACCCTTGACGGGCGGCTGGGATCCGACCCCATTCGGATTCGGTACCCACCGCCGGGGCTACACACCGGAGTCGTACCGCCACGGATCGCCCTGGGTCGCCGAAGCTGCCGCGAAGATGGTCGACGAACGCAACGCCCTGCTCACCCGGGCGATCGCCGAGGGTGATGCCGACGCCGTGGCGGCGATGTACACCGAGCACACGATCGTCCTGCCCCCGGTTCCGCCGGGAGAAGGCTCCACCTGGCTCGGCCGTGAGGTGGTCCGCTCCAACTGGCAGTCGAACTTCGATGCCGGTGGCCTGCGTTGGGTCGACCTTCGAACCGAGGACGTGCACGTCGTCACCGACGGCCTCGTGCAAGAGACGGGTCGGTACCGGGTCGGCATGACTCCCGGCGCAGTGGCCGATACCGGCACCTACGCCGTGACCTGGAAGCGGGTCGACGGTGAGTGGCTCATCGATCGCAACGTGATCATCAGCGCCCGGCCGTGACCGGTTCGGTCACGTGGCGAAGAGCTGCGTCATATCCTGAAACGCCTTGAACTCGAGCGCATTGCCGGACGGATCAAGCAGGAACATCGTGGCCTGCTCTCCGGGTTCGCCCTCGAACCGGACGTAGGGATCGATCACGAACTCCACCCCGGCGGCACGGAGTCGATCCGCGAGTGCATGCCATCGGTCCCAGGGCAGGACAACCCCGAAATGCGGCACCGGCACATCGTGGCCGTCGACGGCATTGCTGTCGACACCCGATTCGGACTCGCCTTCGTCGACCATGTGGGCCACGACCTGGTGTCCGAAGAAGTCGTAGTCGATCCACCGATCGCTGCTACGCCCCTCCGGACAGCCCAGCAGGCCGCCGTAGAAGGCCCGCGCAGCGTCGAGATCGTGCACCGGAAAGGCCAGATGGAACGGGGAAAGTGGAGAAGATTCGGGTGCATCCATGACGACACTGTATCCTCCCTGTCCCGTGAACAGCACTTCGCAATCCGATCGACGCACCACCGGCGTCCTGCTGGCCCTGGGAGCCTTCGGCTGGTGGGGTGCCATCACGCCGGTCTACTACCACGCGCTGAAGACGGTGAACGTCTTCGAACTGATCGCCTGGCGCATCGTCGCCGGCCTTCCCCTGCTGCTGCTGCTCCTCTGGGCGACGCGGCGGATGGGCGCACTACGCCGCGTCCTGTCGCACCCCCGGACCCTCGTGATGCTGGTGACCTCCGCCCTGCTCATCGGCGTGAACTGGTTCGTCTTCATCTGGGCGGTGGACACGGACCGGCTCGCCGAAGTGAGTCTGGGCTACTACATCAACCCCCTCGTCTCGGTAGCCCTCGGCATGCTGGTGCTCGGGGAACGGATGCGTCCCGCCCAATGGATCGCCGTCGCCGTCGCGATGGCCGGGGTGGCGGTCTCCGCGATCGGCATCGACGGGATGCCCTGGATCTCGCTCTCGCTGGCGGGCTCCTTCGCGTTCTACGGACTGGTGCGCAAGCAGGTCGACGCCGACGCGGCCACCGGACTCACCGTGGAGATGCTGCTCTTCCTGCCGTTGATGCTCGTGATCCTTGGCATGGTGCACACGAGCGACGGTACGTCGTTCGCACGCGGCCCGTGGTGGCTGACGCTCATGCTCCTGCTCGGCGGACCGGTCACGATCGTCCCCCTGCTGCTGTTCACCGGCGGAGCCCGCCGCCTTCGCCTGGCCACGATCGGCCTGCTGCAGTACATCGCCCCCACCGGTCAACTGCTGCTCGCCGTCTTCGCCTACGGCGAGGAATTCGATACCGGACGGCTGACCGCCTTCATCCTGATCTGGATCGCGGTCCTGACCTATTCGGCGGATTCATTCCTGGCCAGCCGATCTCCGGCCCCGGACGGCTGACCGACCCTGCGGACGGATCCGGAAGCTAGGATGCACGGCATGTCCGCGGCCTTGCACCGGGAAACGCCATGACCCAGGAAGAACTGATCGCCTACTTCGCCTTCATCGTCTCGGTGTTCGCCCTCATGAACCCGCTGGCGGCGGTCCCGGTCTACCTGGGCCTGACGTCGGATCTGGATTCGGAGGTGCGACGCCGCATTCCGTTCAAGACCGCCTCGTCCGCGTTCCTGATCATGGTGATCGCATTCATCGCCGGCGAGACGATCCTGAACATGTTCTCGGTGAGCATTCCCGCACTGCGGATCGCCGGAGGCATCGTGATCCTGTCGATGGGCTGGTCGATGCTCCAGGCCCGGACCAGCCGGGCGAAGCAGACCGCCGAGGAGGCCGAGGAGGCGACGCACCGTCAATCGATCGCGGTGATTCCGATGGCCATCCCCATGACCGCCGGCCCGGGGGCCATCAGCCTCATGGTCGTGGCCGCATCCTATCCCAACCCGATCGAGGGCAAGATCGCGATCATCGTCGCCGTGCTGTTCGTGTGCGTGCTGCTGTGGCTGTTTCTGAAGTCCGCCACCCGGATCTCGCAACTGATCGGACAGACCGGCATGAACATCGTCACCCGCATCATGGGACTCCTGATGCTCGGGGTCGGCGTCGAGTTCATGGGCAAGGGGATCGGAGAGATGTTCCCGGCCCTCCTTGCGGGCACGCAGGCCGCGGGCTGACGAAACAGTCCCCGTGCGGGCACGGGGACTGTGTTCAAGAACCTTCGGCTCGTCGTGACGATCAGTTGGCGTTCGCCATCCGCTCGCAGTTGACGGCGATGGAACGAAGACATACAAGCACCTGACCGGCAGCGGCCACTCCCATGCCGGCAAACAGCAGCCATGCGGACTCGATCGCGACCAGCAGTTCGAAGTCGCCGTCCTCGCCGGAGAATTCGGCGATGAGGTCCATCACCAGCACGACCGCCCCAATGATGATGACGGCGAAGCCGAGTCCGGTGAGAATCTGCGAATAGAGGGACATGACCTGGGTCTTGTTCTGAATGTCGTTCACGTCGGACATACGATGCTCCTGATTAGAATGATGATTCATCGCAGCACCTGCGATCACCGGCTAGTCTAAAGCCATATCGATCCACGGAGCGAACCATTGGGTGTCATCCTCGTCATATTCCTCGTCGTACTCGCCAGCGGATTCCTGGGGCTGCTTGCCGTGTCCCTGGGCTCGTCACCACTCGCGCCCGCGGCACGAATCCTGCTGGCGATTACCTGCGGCGGGCTTGCCCTGTTCTGCGTGTACGGATTCATCGCCTCCTTCGAACCGACCGAGTATGCCCACTGGTTCAAGGCCGGATACGCGACCGGATTCCTGGTGCTGATCACGCTTGCGGCGTGGGCCCTGCTCACCAGGTCGTCCCCCGCGGAGGACTGAGCCTGCATCCCGAAGGTGGTACTCTGTTGAACAGAGGGCTGGTCGCCGGCCACCCCGTTGAATTCATCCGCATCGCACGAGGCACCGATGAGCAGGACAATCAGCGATCAGGTACTTGACACACTGAAGGCCGTCGGCGTGGATCGCATCTACGGCATTCCGGGGGACACCATCGACACCCTGATGGAGAGTCTCCGCAAGGACGACGACGTCGAGTTCGTGGTCTGCCGCCACGAGGAGAACGCCGCCTTCATGGCCTCGGGGCAGGCCCGAATAACCGGCAGGCTTGCCGTCGCCTGCGCCTGCCAGGGCCCGGGAGCGAACAACCTGCTGAACGGTCTCGCCGACGCCGCGGGCGACCGTGTCCCGGTGCTTGCGATCACCGGACAGGTCGACAGCGACCGAATCGGCTCGGGCATGCCGCAGGAATCAAGCCAGTTGAAGCTCTTCGATGACATCGCCCTCTTCAACGCCGAGGCCCGCACCCCCGAGAATCTGATGGAGATGCTCCACATCGCCATCAACGCCGCCCTCACCTACCGGGGCGTCGCCCACATCTCGATCCCCTCCGACGTGATGCTGCAGAAGGAGGTGCCGTTCCCATTGCCGGTTGCGGTGACGGATCACGACGCGGTGATCATTCCCGGCGACGCCGCCCTCGACGAGGCGGCCAGGGCCATCGACGCCGCCAAGCGTCCGATGATCCTCTACGGCGAGGGTTCCCGAGGCGCCGCCGCCGAAGTCATCGCGTTGTCCGAGAAGTTGCAGGCTCCCCTGATCCACACCACACGATCCAAGGACATCATCGACAATCACCATCCGAACGTCCTGGGCGGCATCGGGATCATGGGCGCGCACCCATCCAACCACGCCCTGCACGAGGGCGACCTGCTGATCGTGGTCGGCTGCAACTTCGCCTGGCGGCAGTTCTATCCGCAGGGCGTTCCGATCGTGAAGATCGACTGCAATCCCGTCCATCTCGCCACGCACATTCCCGTCACCCACCCCATCCTCGGGGACGCGAAAGCCTCCGTCGAAGGGCTGGCGTCCCGCGTCGCGGCCCGCGAAGACGATTCGTTCCTCGTGAAATCGAGGAAACCGCTGGTCAAGATGATCGATGAGTTCACCTTCAAGGCGAAGAAGACGAAGCCCGGCAAGCCGCTGCACCCGGCCGCGGTCGTCGACGCCATCAGCACCAACCTCGACGACGACGCCATCGTGTGCGGCGACTCGGGCTCGACCACGATCTGGTTCAACAACATCGCCCGTCTCAACGGACGCCAGCGGTTCCTCTGGAGTGCCAATCTCGCAACGCTCGGCGGTGGCATGCCGCAGGCCATCGGCGCCTCGTTCGCCGCGCCCGACCGGCAGGTCGTGATGATCGCCGGCGACGGCGGGTTCCAGATGTCCATCCAGGATCTCGTGACCGCCGCGATGTACGAACGGCCCATCAAGTGCTTCGTTCTCAACAACGGCTGCTACCGCTTCATCGAATTCGAGGAGGCCAGCCACGACGGAAACGTCGCCGCGGGGACGAAGTTCCTGAATCCCGATTACGCGGCGCTGGCCGAGGCCTGCTTCTGCAAGGGAATTTCAGTCGGCGAATACGACGACCTGATGTCGGCTGTCGAGGAGGCGCTGGCCCACGACGGACCGGTGGTTGTCGACTGCAACGTCGATCCGAACGCCCTGCTGATCCCCCCCGCCGTCACCCCCGGGATGGCGGCCAACTACATGAAGAGCGAGATCAAGAGCTGGTTCACTCCGCCGTCGGACGATGCCAGACGGCTCAGGGAACTCGCGGCCAAACACCAGAAGGACTGACCGCCGACTCAACCGGGGTCGCGTTCATCGATGAGTTCGATCATCAGAAGGCAGTGATCGTCCGAGATCATGAGATCGCTGTCGTGCCGATGGTCCTCGAGCCGCATGCGGAGGTAGGCGGCGAGGCAGACGGGATCCGCACCGGACTGCTGGGCCTTCGCCAGTTCACCCCGAAGAACATCCCGCACGAGCTCTGCCTCGGACTGCGACATGATGTCGCCTTCCGCGATCCGATCGATGGCGTCGAGAAGATCGAACACCTTCATGTCCACATCGGTTTCGATGCTGATCGCATGATCGAACTTCCATTCGGCACTGCGATGGTGACGGATCTTGAAGACGACCGCGAACACCAGACCGAAGAAGAAAACGGGGACGACGAAGAGCACTCCCAGCAGTTCAAGGAATTCCTGCAGCGAAGCCGGTGGACGAGTCAGCTCACCTTCGGCACCCAGCACGACCAGCAGAACGACGAAGCCGAGCGCGTAGCCCACCAGGATGCTCTTGAGAAATGAACCGTTCTGGCGTTCCGCCCGTCGGACCAGGGTGTCGGCCTGCAGTCGATCCATCACGCCACGACCCTCACACGTTGAACAGGAAATGCACGACGTCTCCGTCCTGCATGACGTAGTCCTTGCCCTCGCTGCGCAGCTTGCCCGCCTCGCGGATGGCCTTCTCGCTCTTGTATTGTTCAAGTTCGCCGACGAGATAGCATTCGGCTCGGATGAATCCCCGTTCGAAGTCCGTGTGGATCACCCCCGCGGCCTGCGGTGCCGTCGATCCCTTCCGGATCGTCCAGGCCCGGATCTCCTTCTCCCCCGCCGTGAAGTAGCTCTGCAGTCCCAGCAGGTCGTAGGCCCCCCGGGCCACCACCGCCAGCGCCGGCTCGGCCATCCCCAGCGACTCCAGCATCTCGTCGCGATCGGCATCCTCCAGTTCGGCCAGTTCGGATTCGATGCGGGCGCAGACGACGACCAGCCGGCCACCGTGACGATCGACCCATTCCGAAACCGCGGCGACGTGGGCTCCAGCCCCCTGCAGATCATCCTCGTCCACGTTGCACACGTAGAGCACATCCTTGGCGGTGATGAAACCGAATCCACGAATCATGGCCTGCTCATCGGAAGACCACTCCCCGCTGCGCAGCGGACGCTCCTCGTCGAGGATGGCCTTGCACCGGGTGAGCAGTGCGAGCCGCGCCTTAGCCTCGGCATCTCCCGATCGGGCCACGCGCTCGGACTTCTTGATCGACGTGTCCACCTGCTGCATATCGCTGAGCAGCAGCTCGAGCTCGATCACCTCGATGTCGCGGGTCGGGTCGATCGAACCGTCTACATGGGTGATGTCGTCGTCCTCGAAGCAGCGGACAACGTGGAGGATCGCATCGACCTCACGGATGTTGGCGAGAAACTTGTTGCCAAGCCCCTCGCCCTGCGACGCCCCGGCGACCAGGCCGGCGATGTCGACCAGACGCAACGACGCCGGGATGGTCTTCTGCGTCGTGATGTGCTCGCCGATGGCCTGCAGCCTCGGATCGGGGATGGAGACCACCCCGACGTTGGGATCGATCGTACAGAACGGATAGTTCTGGGCCTCGATGCCCGCTGCGGTCAACGCATTGAAGAGTGTGCTCTTTCCGACATTCGGAAGACCGACGATTCCGCATTCCATCAATTTGATCCTCGCAGGGCACGTACCACGGCACACAGCGACGCCGCATGCCCGGTCCGGGCGTTGCGGATCGCAGAAACGATTTCAACGGATTCGAATCCGTGGGAACGGAGCGAATCGACAAGCTGCGACTCCTCCATCGCGCCGCCGATGCAGCGGAACCAGTCGTCGATGCTGTCGCGAACCGCCTCGTCGATCGCCTCCCGCAGCACGATCTCCGCGAAGACGAGTCGACCGCCCGGCTTGAGGACCCGGGCGATCTCCTTCATGACCGCATCGGCATCGGGCGACAGGTTGAAGATGCCGTTGGCGGTGACCACGTCGAGTCGATCGTCGGGCAGCGGAACGGTCTCGGCCCGGGTGCAGAAGACCTCGGTCTCCGGAAATCCCGCTTCCGCAAGATGCTCCCGGGCCACCACGGCCATCTCCCGCGAGCCGTCGAGACCGGCCAGCCGATGGGGCGATCCGAAGCGACGCGCGTAGCAGCACAGGTCCAGCCCCGCTCCGCAACCGAGATCGAGCAGCCGCTCGCCCTCTTCCAGTTCGACCGCCGCCTGGGGGTTGCCGGCCCCGGTGAACCGGGCGGCGCAGGACGGGGACAGTGCATCGAGTGTCTCGGGGTCGTAGCCGACCGCCTCGGCGAACTCCCGGCCCACGGGAAATCCGTGCCCCTCGTCGGGGGACGCGGCCACGGCCCCGTAGCGGCTGAAGACCGCGTCGCGGATCTCCTCAGACGTCATCGAAGCCAGGGTTCGTCGCGGGGCGTCCACGCTCAGTTGGAGGGCTGCGGAGTCGTCCGCAGGTAGGGCTTGATCTCGGTGTAGCCGGCCGGGAACAGCTCGTCGGCCTCGTCGTTGCTCACCGCCGGAACGATGATGCAGTCGTCGCCCTGCTTCCAGTTGGCCGGAGTGGCGAGCTTGTGCTGATCGGTCAACTGCAGCGAATCGATCACCCGCAGGAGCTCGTCGAAGTTCCGCCCCGTGCTGGCCGGGTAGGTCAGGGTGAGACGCACCTTCTGGTTGCCGTCGATGATGAACACACTGCGTACGGTGAAGGTGTCGTCGGCATCGGGATGAATCATGCCGTAGAGGTTGGAGACGGTGCGGTCGGCGTCGGCCAGCAGCGGGAAGTTCAGAGCCACGCCCTGGGTCTCCTCGATGTCCTTGGCCCAGCTGTGGTGGTCGTCGACGGGATCGACGCTCAGGCCCATGCACTTGACGTTGCGACGATCGAACTCGTCCTTGAGCCGGGCCACGGTGCCCAGCTCGGTCGTGCAGACCGGCGTGTAGTCCTTGGGGTGCGAGAACAGGATGACCCAGCTGTCCCCCGCCCACTGGTGGAAGCTGATGGGGCCATCGGTGGAATCCTGAGTGAAGTCGGGAGCTGTGGAACCGAGTGTGATGGTCATGGGAATCTCCGTATGGTGCTGGTGTCTGCTGACTTGTTCGGGTGGATCATTCTACCGCTTCGGCGACGACCCATCGCCGTCCCGCCCGCGACGGTCGTTCAGCTCCCGCTGGTGGTGCAGCATCAGAGCCCGGCGTTCCTCGGCGTACATCGCCTCACGGAGTTCGAAGCCCTCCCGGATCTTCCGGTACTGCTTTTCGGCCTCCCGCTTGGCCTCCCGGGTGCCGAGCCCCAGCGTGGGATGCTCCAGCAACTGCTCCATCTCCATCGCCATCACCACCGCCACGAATTCGGCGTCGACCAGCGGCTCGCCCGCCGCCTGGGCGACGCGGTCGAGTCCCTCCAGCTCGGAGACGATCCGGTGCACCTCCGTGGGAACGTCCTCCTCGTCCGCGAACAGCAGCAGGCTGTCACGGGTGGCCTGGCGGCGTTCGTCGATCGAGTCCTCGAGGGCTTCCGCAGCCTTGTGCATGGCCAGCGCATGCTCGTCGGCAGCGGGGCCCGCGGGAGGAACAAACTGGCCGGGCCGAACGGTCGCCCCCCGCTGGATCATCGAGCAGTACCAGCCGGAGATGCGGTGGGCATCGCGCAGACGCCGCATCGCGGTCGGAACGGGCGTCTCGGAACCGTGGACGGCGGCATTGCCGTCACGACGAATCGCGTGCATGCCGTCGGCCTGCTTCTTTGGGAGCATGCCGTACTGCTCGAGCGAGCGAAGGATCGAGATGAGATCCATCTCTCCCAGCCGGGGTGCCTGCAGCTCGACGAGACGGCGGGCCATCATCTCCACCATCAGTCGCAGCTTGAACAGGCAGGAGTCGGGATCGGTGTGGACGTACTGTTCCGCCTGGCCTCCGAGATGCGAGATCCGGTGGTCGTACTGCTCGACGAACTCGAAGTTGCTCCGATGCTCTTGGCTCATGACCCCTCCTCCCGATCGACCGGCGGCATGGAAGGATTGAACATCGAGGCGATCACGCGGGCGGACGCGCAGCACCGCTGGAAGTCCTCGTCGCTCATCTCGCAGGCCGAAGCCAGCATGGAGGCCCACCGGACCTCCAACGGCTCCATGTGGCCGTCCGCGAAGGCGATCATCATGACCCCGGTCATGATCTTCTCCGCCGCATCGGCGGGCAGGACGTGCACCGCGGCCAGACAGTCCACCAGCGTCTGATTCTTCATCCGCTCGGGGGACTTGGCGTGGCGGCAATCATCCTCGGACAGCCCCAGGATGGCCTGGGCGTACA
>CEUK01186498.1_pt1 | contig 19175 bp, 8 predicted proteins | sample 356451 | NCBI WGS metagenome assembly CEUK01 (sample SAMEA2622843, study PRJEB7988) | marine metagenome | isolation source: saline water (ENVO:00002010), including
CTACATCATCTGCTGATCTTGGATGGACAGCCGGTGGTTCTGAAACTGCTTGGAATATTGAATATGGTGTTACAGGATTTGCACAAGGTTCTGGGACTGTTGTTGCAGTAACGTCAAATCCATACACATTATCTGGTTTAACTGCTGCTACTGGTTATGATTACTACATTCAATCTGATTGTGGTGGTGGTGACACAAGTATTTATGTTGGTCCATACACATTTGGGACATTATGTAATGACGATGTTGCTCCTTATTTTGAGAACTTTGACACTGGTCTTTCAGTATGTTGGTCTAATCCAGGTATCCCTACATTTGGTTGGACACTAAATAGTGGTGGTACTACATCTTCAACTACTGGTCCATCAGATGATATGACAGGTGGTGGAAATTACATGTATATAGAGACTTCGAGCCCTAGAGCTCCTGGTGATTCAGCATTCTTAATTTCTTCAAACATTGATATTAGTGCATTAAGTGCCCCAGAACTAAGGTTCTTTAGCCACATGTATGGTGCATCTATTGGTGAATTATCAATCCATATTGTTACCGCAGCTAATCCTACACCAACAATGATTTGGCAAAAATTAGGTGATCAAGGTAACCAATGGGATGAAAGAACTGTTGATTTAAGTGCATACGCAGGTGGAACAGTTCAATTCATAATCTTAGGTGTTGTTGGAGATAACGGTGCTGGTGTCCAATATTGGGGAGATGTTGCAATTGACAACTTCCAAGTTAGAGAAATGCCTGGTGATGACTTATCTTGCCTTGGACTTTCAACTAGTGCTGTAACTGGTTGTGACTTAACTGCAACTGAAACAGTTACAATTACTGTTTATAACAATGCACAAAACCCACAAAGCAACTTCCCTGTATCTTATGGGGTAAATGGTAGTACACCTACTGTTGAAACAGTTGCTGGTCCATTAAATGGAGGTGACACTGTTTCATACACATTTACACAAACTGTAGATATGAGTGCTGATGGCACATATGACATTGCAGGTGCCGTTAGTTTAGCAACAGATCAAGATACAACTAACAACGCAGCAAGTGTTTTAGTTGAAAACCAAGCTGCTGGTTCTGCTCCGACTACAATGGGTGACTCTATTTGTAATGGAGATACAGCAATGGTATCAGCATCTTCAACTGGTGCAATTACATGGTACGATGCTATGACAGGTGGTAATATGTTAGGAACTGGTTCTTCTTTAAGTGTTAGTCCTTCAACAACTACTTCATATTATGCAGAAGCTTTAAGTGGAAGCTCTTATTTTGAGAACTTTGATTCTTACAATAACGGTGATTTAATTGCTCAAGTATCTAACGATTGGGGAACGTGGTCTTCACCAACAGGTGGTGGAGCTGATGATGCTGAAGTTTCTAATGCACAAGCAGTAAGTGCTCCTAACTCGCTTAACATTAGTTACGCTAACGGAGACGACATTGTATTCCCATTTAGTACATTATTTAGTTCAGGTACATTTAAAGTTGAATTTGACATGTATTACACATCGTCTGCTTACTTTAATTTACAAGCTGATACTATAATAGGAAATGCATGGGCATTTAGCTGTTTCTTTGATACTGCTGGATTCTCTGTAGAAGGCCTAACTGGTGCTAATCCTGTTGGTTCTTGGTTCCACTTTGAATTAGTTGGAGATCTTAATGCTGGTGTTTGGGAAGTGTTAATTGATAGTGTTTCTGCTGGAACATTCAATAACACAAATCCTGTAGCTTCAGTTAACTTCTACGGAAATACTGGAAACGACTATTACATTGATAATGTTTCTTACAGTTCACCAGCAATAGGATGCCCAGGCCCAAGAGCTGAAGCTTCTGTTGTTGTCAATGACTGTTCAAACATTAACGAAAATGGATACAATGAATTTTCAGTATATCCTAACCCAAATAATGGATCATTCTTTATTGAAAACTTAGGAAACAGCACTGCTGCTACAGTTTCAGTAACAGATGTTCAAGGTAAAGTTGTATATACTACATCTTTCAACACTAATAACAGAATTAACATAAACATGAGCAACCTTGAAAAAGGAATGTACATGGTTACTGTGAAATCTGAAAATGGTGTTCAAATTGAAAACATTATTGTTCAATAGAACATAATTTTATAACTGTAAAGGGGAGGCATTAAAGCCTCCCTTTTTTTTTGAAAAATGTTTTTTATATAATATAAAATGATAAAAAAATGTTTTAGAAATCAAAATTTTATAGTAATTTGACTGGGTAATTATTCTATAATCAATACCCAATGAAAAATCTTTTTTTTACTATATTTTTATCTTTATTTTTAATTTCAGCTCAATCTCAATGCGACTATACCATTAACATGCAAGATAGTTATGGAGATGGTTGGAACGGCGCTAGTGTTGATGCAACAGTTAATGGAATTTCTGCTGGAAGCTTTACTTTCACCACAGGATCATTTAGTGCGGGAACTTTACCAACCTACACTGGTGATGTTGTTCAATTTTATTTTACTTCAGGCACATTTGACAATGAAGTATCATTTGATATAATAGATCCTTCTGGACAAACAATTGGTTCTTATGTTCCAAATCCAACTGCACCATTTCATCAGGTAGGACTTTTTTTAACAGACACATCAACATCATCATGTGCTGTGCCTAATTGCTTACCTCCAAATACACTTTCTACATTAAATTTAACAGGTATATCAGCTGATTTAACCTGGGTTCCTGGTCAAGCAAATCAAACAGCTTGGAATGTTGAATGGGGACCATTAGGTTTTGCACAAGGTACTGGGAATACAGGAAATACAACATCTCCGAGTTATTCGATTTCAGGACTTTCTCCTTTAACTTCATATCAATTTTATGTGGAAGGCGATTGCGGGGGAGGAAGCATAAGTTCATGGGCAGGACCTTATACTTTTACAACAACTTGTGTTGCGCTTATTCCTCCTCAAACAGAAGACTTTTCTGCTGGCTTCCCTCCTTCTGCTTGTTGGGATCAAGCCAATGATGGAGATCCTGGAACTGGCCCACTTATGATAGGTACAAGTTCATGGACAACTGACGGATTTGGAAATAACACTACAACTGGAGCGGTAAAAATAAACATGTATACAACTGGGAAAAGCGATTGGGTTTTATCTCCTCAATATGATATAAGTACTGGAGGTCCATTCCAAGTTGAATTTGACTTTGGGGTATTTGCCTGGAATCAAACTACTCCAGGAAACCTGGGGTCTGACGATCGTGTTGAAATTCTAGCATCAACAGATGGTGGAGCAACATGGATTGGACTTAAAAACTTTAATAGTTCTTATAATACTGCAAATAATGGAAATCATGAAATAGTTTCATTATCAACTATTTCAGGAACAACTGTTCAATTTGGATTTTGGGCTTCTGAAGGAAGTATTGATGATCCTGAAGATAACGACATCATGATTGATAATTTTGCTGTTGTACCAGTTCCTAACTGTCCTCAACCTTTAAATTTAAATGCTTTTAACATTTCATCTAGCTCTGCAGACTTAACTTGGACACCTGGTGGTACAGAAACGTCTTGGTTGCTTTATTTGGTTCCTAATGGAGGAAATTATTCAACTGTTTCACCTACAGTAGTAAGTAACGATACAGTAACTGTAAACAGCTTAAGTCCAAATGCGTATTATGAATATTATGTACAAGCACTTTGTTCAACAGATAGTAGTTTTGTTTCTGGGCCATACAGCTTTACTGTTTTGTGTAGTGTAAGCGGAGTGCCTTATTTTGACAATGTTGAAGGACATACTCCAACAACTACTTTAGGGCTTTCAAATTGTTGGAATGCCTATGGCTCTGGATTCGATTGGAACATTGATAATTTAGGTTCTACACCGTCAACTAATACTGGTCCAAGCGGAGCATACAGTGGAACAAATTATTTTTATGTTGAGGCTTCTGCTGGAGCAATTGGTGCTACTGCATCGCTTGAATCTCCATTAATTGATATTTCATCATTATCCACTCCACAATTAGATTTTTATTATCACATGTATGGTGCGACTATGGGAAATCTATTTATTGAAGTTAATGATGGAACTGGGTGGGTTACTGTAGATAGCATTATTGGACAACAACAATTAGCTGACACAGACCCTTGGTTGAATAGAATAGTTCCGCTTAATTCATTTATTGGAGACACCATTCAAATTAAATTTACTGCAATTAGAGGCAGCTCATTTACTAGTGACATTTCACTTGATGATATTAGAGTTGGAGAAGCACCTACTTGTCCTCAACCTCTGGGTCTAAACATTTATAATATAGGAGCTACAAGTGCTGATTTTAGCTGGATTCCTGGAGGAAACGAAACCTCTTGGAATGTTTATGTTGTTCCATCTGGAAATCCAATAACTGGAGTAACTCCAACAGTATCATCTAATGACTCAATAAGCATTACTGGTTTAAGTCCAAATAGTTCTTATGATTTTTATGTGGAAGCTATATGTAGCAGTGCAAATAGTTACATATCTGGCCCTGTAAGTGCAATTATGTTATGTAGTGTTAGTGGAACACCATTTTTTGATGATGTTGAAGCTCACACTCCTACAACTTCACTTGGTTTATCAAACTGCTGGAATGCATATGGAACTGGTTTTGATTGGAATATAGATGCATTGGGGTCTACTCCATCTTTAAACACTGGGCCGACTGGCGCATTTAGTGGAACAAATTATTTTTACACTGAAGCATCTTCAGGAACTGCTGGAGCTATCGCATCTCTTGAGTCTCCATTAATTGATTTGTCTAATTTAAATGTCCCTCAGATAAGTTTTTACTATCACATGTTTGGGGCAACCATGGGAAATTTAGCTATTCAAGTAAATAATGGTTCTGGATGGGTTACAGTGGATAGCATTTCTGGTCAACAACAATCATCAGATAGTGATCCATGGCTTAATCGTATAATTCCAATATCATCCTATGCTAATGATACTATACAAATTCGTTTTACTGGTTATAAAGGAACCTCTTTCACAAGCGATATATGTGTTGACGACATTAGTGTAGGAGAAGCTCCTTCTTGTCCTCAACCAAGTTTACTTAATGTTTTAAACATTACAGCAAATAGTGCTGATTTAACTTGGACAGCTAACGGATCTGAGACTTCTTGGAATTTATTTTTAGTTCCTTTTGGATCATCTATAAGTACTGTAACGCCTCAAGTTGTTACAAATGACACGGTAAATATAAACACCCTTTCTTCTGATTTTAGTTATTCTTTTTATGTGCAAGCTATATGTGGAGCTGGGGATAGTAGCGCAGTTTCTGGACCATTTAGTTTTGTAACACCTTGTTCATCAATTGCAGCACCATATTTTGAAAGTTTTGATTCAACATCAATAGCTAGATGTTGGCAAATTGCAACAACTCAAGGAAGTGGATGGGTTTTTAGTGGCAATCCTGGCTATGCTGCTGCTGGTGCTGGTGACCACACAGGAAATGGTGGGTCTTTTGCTTGGATAGATTTTTCATCTCCTGTAGATATAGGTGCCATGCTAATTAGTCCTGAAATTGATGCTTCAACATTAATTAGTCCAGTTTTAGAGTTTTTCTTTTACTCTCAAAATACAAATAATACTACATTAAATGAATTGTTTGTTGAATATTGGGATGGCAGTGGATTTTCTATCATGGATACCATTCAAGAAAACAATACTGCTTGGAAAAAATTTACTTATAATTTATCAAATGCTACTTATGGAAATAATATGATTAAAATAAGATTTAGAGGGGAAGCAAGTACTGGGGCATCTCCATTCTATAATGATTTGTTATTAGATGATTTTTCCATAAAAGAAGCACCAATGAACGATATTGGAACTGTCTCAGGAACTGTTGACTCTCCTTTTGTCGGATGCGATTTAGATAGCTCGAAAGTAACAATAGATATATTTAACTATGGATTTTCTCCTCAAGTAGGTTTTGATGTACAATATACTGTGAATTCTATTCCAATAATTGAAACCATTACTGACACATTATATCCTAATGACTCCATGTCGTATGATTTTAATGCTTCATTAGATTTGAGCGTTGATGGAACTTATATAGTTGATTTCAAAACCAATTTAACTAATGATGTTGATACAACTAATGATTTTTATGGAACATTTACTTTTGAAAACCTTCCTGCACCAAATGGTCCAATAGGATTTAACGATACCATTTGCTTAAACTCTGGTGATACACTAATGCTTACAGCAAATAGCCCTGATGGTACTGTTAGTTGGTACGATGCTCAATCCGGGGGGATACTTTTAGCAAGTGGAGATACCTTATATTCAAATGCAAATAGCACCACTACTTTTTATGCTTCTGTTAGTAATTCTTTAAATGATTCATTAGAAACAACAAATGTTGGCGGGAATGGTTATCAAGGAAATGTATTTAATATTACAAATACAACCGGAAATCCATTAACTATTACAGGTTTTGGACAAGGTGGAACATATAATACTGCAAATGTAGTTATGGAGGTATGGATGTATGAAGGCGATTATACAACGGTTATTAACAGCTCTGCTGGTTGGGTACAAGTTGGTAGTGATACCGTTACTTTAATATCAGGCATAGCAAGCGGTTATGTAGGAGTTTCTGGAGCTGTAATACCAACAGGTGCAACCTATGGATTTAGAGTTGGAGCAGTTTCATCAAATGTTGCCTACACAAACGGAACAGGAACTCCAGGGGTTTCTCCTTGGGCATCAAATTCTGATTTAACAGTTACAGAAGGACATGGCGGAGCTTATCCATATTATGCAAATAATAACCCTCGAAATTGGAATGGCGTAGTTCATTATTTATCGGAAGGTTGTTCAGGAGTGACACCTGTTATTGGAGTTGTTGAAGATTGTAGTAACCTAATTGAACTTGGGTTGGTTGGAATAAAAATATATCCTAATCCAAATAATGGGAATTTTACAATTGAAAACAACAGTGAATCTGAACTAATATCCGTAAAAGTAACTGACATGAATGGCAAATTAGTTTATAGTTCAAATATTAATAATGATAAAATAATTAATGTAAATCTTGAAACTCTAAATAGAGGAATTTATCTAGTTTCAATTGTTTCTGAAAAAGGAATTCAGAACAAAAACATTATTATTCATTAGAATTATATTTTTCTGATTTTAGTTTGGTTTTCTTGTAAAAAATCTGAGAAGAAACAAATGTTTGTATTTATTAAATGAGAATTCTAATATATATAGTAATGTTAGTTGGAGTTTCATTTTCTGGTAAAACTCAATGTCATTATGTATTAGACATGAATGATAGCTGGGGGGACGGATGGAATGGAGCAAGATTAGATGTCACCATGAATGGCGTTTTTGTTGGAAGCTTCGAATGTTTTGGCAGTTCAACTATTGATTCTGTATATTCATTTACAGGATCTCAAATGGATTTCACCTTTTATTCAGGTACTTATGATAACGAAATAACTTTTAGTATTGAGGACCCTCAAGGAAACGTCTTATATAATGGTTCTGCTCCAAGCAATCTGGATAATATTTTACATACTTCTAATTCCTCTTGTCCACCTTCAAGTTCATGTGTTAATCCTATTTCTTTAAACGCTTATAATATTACTTTAAATTCAGCAGATATTGGATGGTCTCCAGGAGGCTTAGATAGCGTATGGAATTTAGAATGGGGATTAAGTGGATTTTTACAAGGAAATGGGAACAACTTAAATAGTTTGAATTCAACATCTGTAACCTTGAATGGATTAAACTCATTTACATCTTACGACTTTTACGTTCAGTCTGATTGTGATACAAATGGATTAAGCATTTGGTCTGGGCCACACACTTTTACTACTAGTGCAAGTTCTGGGACATGTGGTTTTTTTCAAATTGAATTAAATGACACATATGGTGATGGATGGGATTTAGCAAGTTTAGATATAGAAATTAATGGAAATATAATTCAATCCATCACATTACTTAATGGTTTTGGACCAGATGCATACTCTTTTCCTGTGGATTCTGGAGATGTAATCCATTTACTTTATAACCCAGGTGATTATCCAGAAGAAAACTGGTATGAGGTTTTTGATCATAATGGCACTTCAATTTATTTTCAATTTTCTTCAGGGAACAATGGACCACCAAGTACCTACGGGGTAAAAGCATGTCCTAATTGTTTAAAACCTAGTAATTTAAGCGCTAATAACATAAGTTCAAATTCTGCCGATTTACAGTGGAATACCTCAATTTCTGGAAACTTAAGTAATATAGAATGGGGGAATTCTGGTTTTACACTTGGTTCGGGGACTTTTGTTGGCAACATCACTAGTTATTTACTTACTAATTTAAATTCAAATACAAACTACGAATTTTATGTTCAAGAAATTTGTAGCCCCTCAGACCTAAGCTCATGGGAAGGGCCATTTTCATTTAAAACTTTACCCAATCCTGGTTCATGTGGGATGTTTGAAATTGTTTTAACCGATACTTATGGCGATGGATGGAATGGTGGATTTATCAACATAATAATAAATAATATAAACTATTCTTCAATAACCATGAGTACCGGATTTGGACCTGAAACAATACTATTTCCTGTGGATTCTGGAGATGTTGTAGACCTTCTTTACAGTGAAGGAGATTGGCCGGAAGAAAATGCATATGAAGTATACGACAATAACAATTTATTAATCGCTTCAGAAGCTGGTTCTGTGAATACTGGTCCTAACAGTACATATGGATTAAAATCATGTCCTGACTATTCAAACATTATAAAAACACCTTTTGATGGAATTAAAATTTTCCCAAACCCGAGTAACAAAATCATAAATATTAATACAAATTCTAAATTACAAAGAGTTACCTTATCAAATTTATTAGGAGAAGTTATTTATGATTCAAAAACAATGTCTAAAAACAATGAAATAGATGTTTCTAATTTTCCTCCAAATGTTTATATACTAAAACTTTACAATGGGCATGAGTACTTTTTCAAAAAAATAATTATTGAGTAAAAATTACATTTTGAATTATAATATTTACAATATCATTCTTTTTATAAAGTTTTTATTAATAGGCAACTTTTACTTTGGACAATGTCATTATATAGCTACTATGTATGATAGTTATGGTGACGGTTGGAACGGGGCTTACTTAGAAGTTAAAAGAAATGGTGCTTTTGTCAAAAACTTACAGTGTTTTGCCAGTTTTTATGTAGACTCTATATATTCTCAAACTGGTGATAATATAGAATTTACTTTTTATTCTGGAAGTTGGGACAATGAAATCACATTTACTATTAAAGATCCACAGGGGAATGTTCTAACTAGCGGACCTGCTCCAAATAATTTAGATAATTTAGTTCATTTATCTAACTCTTTTTGCGCCCCTTCAGCTCCATGCACACAGCCAAATGGATTAGACACATTAAACATCACAAGTAATTCTGCAGATATAATTTGGGTGCCAGGAGGGAATGAATCAAAATGGAATGTTCAATATGGATCAAATGGTTTTCTTTTGGGTAATGGAACTATTATTAATGGGGTAAACAACCCAACTTTACAAGTTACAGGATTATCTCAAAGTAACTTATATGATTTTTATGTCCAAGCAAATTGTGATTCTAATTACAATGTTAGTTCATGGGTTGGCCCTTTTACGTTTGAAACAAAATGCTCTATTGGAAGTTGTGGGGTATATAGTTTAAAATTGTACGATAGTTATGGTGATGGTTGGGGTGATGGCTATATTCAAGTTAAAATTAATGGAATTACCCTAAGGAATTTCACTCTAGATAATGGTTCTGGACCCGAAACGCTTTTATTTGGAGTAGATTCAAGTGATGTTATTGATTTAATTTACTATGGATCTAGTTCAGGCGACATATATCGTTTATATGATGAAAATGGATTATTAAAGGTATTTCAACAAGGCACCCCAAGCAGTTCTCCGTCAAGTACTTTTGGGATTTTAGCTTGTCAAGAAACCATAACTCCCTCATGTGGAGAACTTATAATTGAAATGTATGACGACTTTTGTGATGGATGGGCTGTTTATGGTGCATCCATTGATGTAAATATTAACAATGTAAACTCTACAAATATTTTATTGCCATTAGGTTGTGGTCCTCAGTCCGTTAACATATCTATAGATTCAGGTGATATTGTTGATCTTGTTTATTCTACATTTTATCAAAACGAACACTCATATATAGTATACGATCAAAATGGAGTTCAAATTGCATATGAAACTTCTTTTGATAATGGAAATAATGGCCCTAAAAGTACTTATGGAATTCAATTGTGCCCTATATCAACGGGATACGTTAAAGATGATTTTGTTCGAAAGAAAAAATTAATCGGTATTTATAATATTTTAGGGGAAAAGATAAATGAAAAAACCAATAAAAATCAGATTTTAATCTATTTATATGATGATGGTAGTTATTTGAAGAAGTTTAATCCTGCTTTTTAACGTAAAAAAGGATTTGTGTTAACTTCACTACCAATAGTTGTTTCAGGACCGTGGCCACAGTAAACAACTGTTGAAGATGGCAGTGTAAATAACTCTTTCCTAATGCTGGACAATAATGTTGCATGATTTCCACCCGGAAGATCTGTTCTTCCAATGCTTTGATAAAACAAACAATCGCCATTGACAACAAATTGTTCTTCTTTAGCAAAGAAAATAACATGACCCGGAGCGTGTCCTGGCACAAAACGTATTTCTAAATGACTATTTCCAAACGAAAAGCCATCATTTAAAGAATATAATTTATACGATTGAGGCAACGAATGTCTTATTGGAATTCCGTACATAGAACATACTTTTTCAAAGGAATTATAAGTAATAATATCGTCTTTGTGTATCCAGATATTAACTTTGAATAAAGATGCAAAATAACCTGATGAAAAACAGTGATCTAAATGGCTATGAGTATGTAAAATTGCATTTATTTGAATGTTATTATTTTTAATAAATTCCAACACCTCTTTTTCCTCTTCAACAGTATAACATCCAGGGTCGATTAAAACTCCTTCTCCATTATCATCCCACAGAATATATGTGTTTTCTTGGAATGGATTAACAGTAAATTTTTGTATTTGTATCATTTTTATTTACAATTGAATGCTTATCAAACAGATATAATGGGGCTAATTTACATATCTTTACAAGATATAATATTTTCTATTGAAACAAATCTTAAGCATAGTACTTGTATTGTCAGCAGTATATTTTAATGCTCAATATTACAATGGATCAAATATTAACTTTGGGCAAAACAGAGTACAGTACAATACATTTTTATGGCAATCTTTTGATTTTGAAAGATTTAAAATGCACTTTACAAATCAAGGAAAAAAACACGCAATATATGCTGCACGAACTGCTCACAGTTATTTAGGAGATTTAGAAAAGTTTTTTGATTATCCCATTTCTGAAAAAATTCATTTTATAGTCTACAGTTCACAAGGAAAATTTAGGCAAAGTAATATTGGTTTAACAAACAATTTAAATTCAAACATTGGAGGTACGGCAAACATAGATGGGAACAAAATTTTTTTGTATTTCAACGGAGACCATAGTTCATTTAATAATCAAATAAAATCAGGACTTTCAGAACTTATAATAAATAAAATTCTTTATGGGAATGACTGGAAACAAACAATAAAAAACTCCTCCTTTACCAATCTTCCTTTTTGGTTTAAAGAAGGACTAGTTGATTATATGGGAAAAGATTGGAATACTACACTAGACAATCAACTTAGAGATCTTATTTTAAGTGGCGATGCTAAAAAATTTAATAAACTATCAAATGATGAATCAAGATTGTTAGGGTTTGCTATGTGGCTTTATATTGAAGAAATATATGGTAAAGCAATGATTCCTAATTTACTTTACATGACTAAAGTCAGTAAAAATATTGAAAGTGGTTTTATTTATGTTTTAGGAGTTTCAATTGATATGATTCAAAATGACGTTTTTTCATATTATTCACAAAGATATAATGAGGAAAAATTAAATAGAATTCCTATTAAAGGTGAAAACATAAAAATAAGATCTCGAAAAGATAGAGTTTATAGGTCATTTAAAATAAGCAGTAATGAAAAATACTTGGCCTACGTACAACACTATATGGGTCAATACAAAGTTAAACTTTTAGACACTTCCAAAAGAAGGAAAAAAACAATTTTAAAAGGCGATTATAAATTAAATAGAATCCCTGATTTTTCGCATCCAAATTTAGCTTGGCACCCTAATGGAAAAGTCTTAGCAATGATTGAGGAAAAAAAGGGAGATGTAGTTTTGAATTTATATGATACAGAAATAAATAAAAAAAATAAAATAACTCTAATTGATATTGAAAAAGTTTTAAGTTTATCGTATAACGAAAAAGGAAATAAAATTGTTTTTTCTGGTGTGAAAAATGGCCAAACTGACCTCTTTTTATATTCTGTTTTAGGGAATAGTCAAGTTCAAATCACTAATGATGTATGGGATGATTTCACTCCCAAATTTGTTCCAAATTCAAAAGAAATTATTTTTTCATCCAATCGAGTTCATCAAAAAGATCAAAAACCAACTCCTCCCTACAATAATGCTTTTGATTTGTTTACTGTGTCTTTTTCAGGAGACATCACTCCATTAACAAATACGCCAATTATAAATGAAATTTCACCAAACCCCATAAATAAACTTTCATATCATTTTTTAAGCGATGAAAATGGGATTTACAATCAATATCTTGCCACAGTTGATAGCACTATTAGTCATATTGATACAGCAATACATTACAGATACATTAAAGTTAAACATAGGCAATCTAATTTTGACAGATGTCCTGAAGAATTTAATTTTGAACCTAAAGCAAATTCTTCAACAATTCTTATTAAAAGAAATAGAAAGTTTGAATTTTATACATTAAAAAAATCAAATGAAATTATTTATGAAGATAAAGTAAGCTCTACTCACTTTAGAATTGAATCAGGATTAATTAATTCCAATTCATATCAAAACAATAATGATTCAAAAAATAATCAAACCTTAATAAACGTATATAATTATCAATTTGAAAAAGATAAATTTTCTGAAAATGAAAAAATAAACAAGGAAAAGAAAAAAGATAGTCTATCTAAAAAATACAAGCTTCCTCTTCAAGAAATTTATCAGGTAAATTATTCAATTGGTGAATTTATTATGCAATTAAACCCAACATTCAACAACCAGGCATATCAACGTTTTTCAGGTGGTGGATTTCAAAATGCTGGTTTTGATGGGTTTACTATGATTGAAGCAAAAGATGTTTTTGAAGACTATAAAATTACTGGTGGGTTTAAAGGCCCAGTTCAACTAAATAATACTGGATATTTAGTAATGTTTGAAAACTTAAAAGACAGATTAGATAAAAAAACTTTAATTTCTCGTCAAACATTTGAAGAAAGAGCCATTAATGATGAAATCATAAAAACCACTACTTATGATTTAAAACATCAAGTTTCTTTTCCATTTAGTGATGTTAGTAGCCTTAGACTTACTGGTAATATAAGATATGACCGAAATGTGTTTTTAAGCACTTCTCCTGTATCACTAGTTAAAGAAAACAACAATTATTACAATGGTGGTGGGATATTAGAGTATGTTATAGATGCTACTAGACCTTTAGGTTTAAATATTTTAAATGGATTTAGATTAAAACTTTGGGGAGAAGCATATCATGAATTAAACAAGGCGAATACTGATTTTTTTGTGCTAGGTATTGATGTTAGAAATTATCAGAAAATTCATAGAAATATAGTTTTTGCATCGCGATTTGCAGCAAGTACTTCTTTTGGGAGTCAACGTTTGGTTTATTATATGGGCGGAGTTGACGGATGGTTATGGCCCCAATTTGACCCAACAATAGTTCCTGATCCAAACCAAAACTATCAATTTCAAACCATTGCAACTCCTATCCGTGGTTTTTTTCAAAATGCTAGGAACGGGAATTCTTTTGCATGCTTAAATAACGAATTAAGAATTCCTTTATTTAGCTACTTTTCAAATAAACCATTACAATCTGATTTTTTAGAAAACTTTATGATAATTGGTTTTGGAGATATTGGAACTGCTTGGACAGGAAAAAACCCATATTCTTCTGATAATTCTTTTAATACCTCCATAATAAATGGTCATAACTACAACATTACCATTCAAAATCAGAAGGAGCCTTTAATTTATAGTTACGGATTTGGAATAAGATCTCGAATATTTGGTTATTATGTAAGATTGGACTGGGGTTATGGAATTGACGATCATATAGCTATGCCTTCATTAAAACAATTATCTTTATCGTTAGATTTTTAAAATGGACGCTACAACATTTATAATATTATTATTTATAGGTTTATTTGCAGGAATTGCAAGCGGATTTGTAGGTATTGGTGGTGGGATTATTATTATCCCTTGTTTAATATATTTTTTAAAACTTGATCAATACCAAGCTCAAGGAGTTTCCCTAGCCTTAATGCTTCCTCCCATAGGAATTTTAGCATTTTACAGTTATTACCAAACCGGTCATATATTAAAAATACATATTTTTTATGCCTTAATAATGGCTGTGTTTTTTGTTATTGGCGGGTGGTTAGGTTCTAAATTATCTTTTAGAACACCTGTTCATATTGTAAAATTGATTTTCGGAATATTAATGTTATATGCATCATATAAAATGATATATAGTGGAATAACACATTATTTTCAAAAATGATTTCTAAAGTCAAATTATTAGCAGATAAGTACTTTAATGAAATTTTAGAGATTAGGCGTCATTTGCATAAACATCCTGAACTTTCTTTTAAAGAATTTAAAACTTCAGATTATATTCAAAAATTTCTTGAAAGCAAAAATATACCTTTCACTTCAGGGCATGTAAAAACCGGAATTATAGCAAAAATAAAAGGGTTAAACCCAGATAAAAAGAAAATTCTTTTAAGGGCTGATTTAGATGCGTTGCCTATTCATGAAGAAAACGAAATTAGTTATAAATCAGTTAATAAAGGAGTAATGCATGCTTGTGGGCATGATGTTCATACATCTTCTTTATTGGGAGCAATGCTAATTCTTAATGATTTAACTAATTCTTTTGAAGGAACTGTTGAATGCGTTTTTCAACCTGGTGAAGAATTACTTCCTGGAGGAGCAAAATTAATGATTGAAGAAGGATTGCTTGACTCAGCGCCTAGCTGTTGCCTTGCTCAGCATGTATTTCCAGACTTAGAAGCTGGAAAAGTAGGTTTTAAATCAGGAATGTACATGGCTTCTACAGATGAAATTCATGTGAAAGTTAAAGGTAAAGGTGGACATGCTGCACTTCCAAATAAATTAATAGATCCAGTATTAATGGCTGCTCAGTTAATTACTAATATACAGCAAATTATAAGTAGAAATAATCAACCTACTGATCCTTCTGTGTTATCTTTTGGATATATAAAAGCAGATGGAGCAACTAATGTTATTCCTGATGAAGTTCATATAAAAGGCACTTTTAGAACTTTTAATGAAAAATGGAGAAAAGAAGCGCATGCTAAAATGAAAAAATTAGCTAATTCTATATGCGTTGGAATGGGAGGTGAATGTGAATTTATTATTAAAGAAGGATATCCGTTTTTAAAAAATGATTCTACAATTACTGAAATAGCAAAAATTGCTGCCCAGAAATTTTTAGGTGAAGAAAATGTTGTTAATCTTCCTTTAAGAATGACCGCTGAAGATTTTTCTTATTTTTCTCAAGTTTCTCCTTCTTGTTTTTATAGATTAGGAACAGGAAATAAAAACAACATTCAAAACCTGCACACATCTACTTTTAACATTGATGAATCTGCTCTTAAAACAGGAATGGGATTGATGAGTTTTATCGCTTTAGAACAACTTGTTAAGTTGTAAAGAATAAAATATTAACACTATTTCATTACAAATATAAATTAACGTATATTAGACAATAAGACATTTTACTTAAACACAATGCTTACATCTGAAGTTAACTTAAAGTCCTCACTAAGTAAATTTTTTGGTTTCAATAATTTCAAAGGTGAACAAGAAGCGGTTATTGCTAATCTTTTAAAAGGCAATAATACTTTTGTTATAATGCCTACTGGAGGTGGTAAATCTTTATGTTATCAACTTCCTGCTTTAGCAAGTAAAGGAACTGCTATTGTTGTCTCTCCTCTAATTGCATTAATGAAAAACCAAGTTGACTCAATTAGACAAGTTAGTGAAGAAGATGGGGTAGCACATTTTTTAAATTCCTCTTTAAATAAAGGAGAAATTACAAGAGTTAAATCAGATGTAAAAAATGGGGTTACAAAATTATTATATGTTGCCCCTGAATCTTTAACTAAACAAGAGAATATTGATTTTTTAAAGAATATTTCTATTTCTTTTTTTGCTATTGATGAAGCACATTGTATTTCTGAATGGGGGCATGATTTCAGGCCTGAATATAGAAGACTTAAGCCTATTATTAATGCCATTGATGATGTGCCAATAATTGCTCTTACTGCTACGGCAACTCCTAAAGTACAGGCAGACATTCAAAAAAACTTAGGCATGACAAATGCCACACTATTTAAAGCTTCATTTAATAGAGTAAATTTATTTTATGAAGTAAGACCTAAAAAAAATGTTCAAAAAGAAATAATTCGTTTTATAAAAACAAGAACTGGAAAATCTGGAATAATTTATTGTTTAAGCAGAAAAAAAGTTGAGGAAATTGCTCAATTACTTCAAGTTAATGGCATATCTGCCTTACCGTATCATGCAGGTTTAGAAGCTAAAACTAGAGCCAAACATCAAGATATGTTTTTGATGGAAGAGGCTGATGTGATAGTAGCTACAATTGCTTTTGGTATGGGAATTGATAAACCAGATGTAAGATTTGTTATTCATCATGATATTCCCAAATCATTAGAAAGTTATTATCAAGAGACCGGTCGAGCCGGAAGGGATGGTGGTGAAGGTCATTGTTTAGCTTTTTATAGCTACAAAGACATTGAGAAACTAGAAAAATTTTTACATGGTAAACCGCTTGCAGAACAGGAGGTGGGACACCAACTATTACAAGAAGTAGTTGCTTACTCTGAAACAAGTATAAACCGAAGAAAATTTCTATTGCATTATTTTGGGGAAGCTTTTGATGAAATTAATGGCCCTGGAGCTAGCATGTGCGATAATTCACAAAATCCTAAAGAAAAAATGGAAGGCATGAATGAAGTGGTTATTGCTATCCAAACAGTTATCGAAATTAAAGTTAAACACAAAGTTAAATACTTTGTTGACCTTATAACTGGAAATAATACTGCTGAAATTAAAACTTATAAAGGAAATAACTCTAAATTTTTTGGAACTGGGAAAGAACATGATGAACACTTTTGGCATGCTGTTTTTAGACAAATTATTGTTGCTGGTTTAATAGCAAAAGAAATAGAAAGTTACGGAACATTATACAGCACTCCCAAAGGAAGAGAGTTTGTTAAAAACCCTTCTTCATTTATGTTAATTAAAGAACACGACTTTAGTGATACTGATGATATTGATGATGTAATAATAAATCAAAAAGGTGGCGGTGCTCTTGATGACAAATTGTACAGTATGCTTAAAGACTTAAGAAAAAGCATTGCTAGTAAAAAGAAAATTCCTCCTTTTGTAATTTTTCAAGACCCTTCATTAGAAGAAATGACCAATCAATATCCTGTTTCAATTGATGAATTACAAAAAATTAGCGGTGTTGGCGTTGGTAAAGCTAGAAGATATGGAGTTCCCTTTATTGACCTCATTTCTAAATATGTTGAAGAAAATGATATTGATCGCCCTCAAGATTTTGTAATGAAAAGTTTAGTTAATAAGAGTGGTCAAAAAGTTAATATTATTACCAACATTGATAGAAAGCTTCCTTTAGAAGATATAGCTAAAAGCCAAGGAAAATCTTTAGAAGATTTAATTCTTGAAATTGAAAACATTGTTGCGTCAGGAACTAAAATAAATATTGACTATTATATAAATAGCATTTTAGATGAAGACGCACAAGAAGAAGTTTATGATTATTTTATGGAAGATGCTGAAACAGATGAAATAAAAGAGGCGTTTGATGAGTTTGATGGAGATTACAGTGAAGAAGAGCTTCGCTTAATGAAAATCAAATTTATGAGTGAGATGGCAAATTAAATAACTAATAATCTGCTTTTGTAAATTTTTTACAAATCACATCATTGTCCAAATAAACAATTAAAGTATAAATTCCCTTTTTTAATTCACTGACATCTATATTTTGTTTAGGTAAAACACCTGAAATATCTTTTACCATCTGACCCATCGCGTTAAATATTTTTATATCAACTTTTTCATTATTGGCACCTTTTAAATAAACATTTAAATTATCAGATGCTGGGTTAGGGAAAATAATAGTTTGTATTTCATTATTTATTTCATTAATGTTCGCTACCATATTTGCCGTAGCCGATTGTAAAATGTATTTACTGTCATCATCTTGAATCCATACAATAACTCCAAGATTTTGAAAATCTTCAACGGAATGCTCTATAAGATGATCAATTGGGGAAGATGCATCAAGCGGGATATTATACGCCCCATTGAATTCATAGTTTAGATTTAAACTGAAAGCAGGATTATTTGGGCCTGACAATACAGGCAATGATGTACCATTTTCATCAGGCAACATTTTTTTCATAATGTTATAAAATTCTATTTCTCCATTAGTTGAAACATTATTATAGGTAGTATATTCAAAAATAGCTGTATGAAGAGTAAGGTTATCCCATATTCCTGCAGTATTACATAGCGAATTGATCTCCACATTAATGTCTACCTTCTGTCCCCCAACAGAATAAGTAGCGTCAAGATTTAAAAATGAATAAAGTTGGTAGGCCTCATCAAACTCTTGCTGAGTAAATCCAATGGGATTGTTTTGATTTACACCATTCATAACTAATCTAGGAACTGTATTTATACTATAGAAATATCTTCTTTGGGCAGCTTCATTTGTAAAATATGGATCTCCAGGAGAAGGCCAACTCATTGGGTATTTTAATAATGAATAATTATCGGGGTTAGCATATAATATTGCCAACAAATCTGTATTGCCAGTTACTGAATAATTACTTGTTGAACTAGC
>CEUK01354177.1_pt1 | contig 19130 bp, 13 predicted proteins | sample 356451 | NCBI WGS metagenome assembly CEUK01 (sample SAMEA2622843, study PRJEB7988) | marine metagenome | isolation source: saline water (ENVO:00002010), including
ATGTTCTAAATCTATCAAAGCAAACATTATATGAACTAGAAAAACAACGACTAGATAGTATGACTATTAAGTTAATCTATTTTGAGTATAGAGAATATCTGAATTCCATTAATAAATTACTTGAAATTCAAGCAAAATCTAAAGAGATTAATAAAGATATAAAAATCAACAAGCAACAATTTATAGATCTTAAATCTGATTACAAAAATTCAAATAATAGAAGAAAAGACTTAGATATATATTTAAAATCAGAAGAAATAATCACCAATTATACTATAAATAAAATGCTAAAAATTCATAATTTGACTGATATATTTATAAATAGATTTGATAGCCTTAATCAAGAAATTAAAACTATAATTCATGATTAAAAAAATTTTAATTTTATTGTTTTTTTTTATTTGTTCCAGTCATATAACTGGACAAGAAAAAAATAATTTTCAAAAAGCAAACGAGTATTATAAGTCTGGTCAATTTAATAAAGCAGCTGAATTATTTGAAGTTATTTATAAAAAAGAAAGAATTAATATATACAAAAAGTATGTAGATTGTCTGATTAAAATAAAAGAATATAAAAAAGCTGAAAAAATTATTAAATCTCACTATAAGAAATCTCAAAACCCAACTGATTTAATTGAGCTTGGTTTTCTTTATGCAGAAAAAGGTGATTTTAATGAAGAAAATAAAATATTTAATAGTGTTTTAGATAAAATAAAACAAAATAAGAAGTACTCTGCTTCAGCAGGAGATAGTTTTTATAGGAAAAATAAATACTCATTTGCTATAAAGTCTTATTTACATGCCAATAAATTCAACAGTAAACCATCTCATTATATAAAAATAGCAAATTGTTTTGCATATTTAAATGATTTAAAATCTATGTATGAAACAATTACAGATCTTTTACATTCTTACCCAAACTATCTTCGTACTGCCAAAAACATGTTAATAAGAACTATTAATGATGATGAGCTAAATAATAACAATATTATTCTAAAAAAAATTTTATTAAAAGAAATCCAAAAAAACAATTCATACGAAATTTCTAAATTGATTATATGGCTTTTTTTACAAGAAAAAAATTTTCAAGACGCCTTGAAATATGAAATAAGTATTGATAAACAAATTCTAAATAATATAGATGATATCATCACAATTATAGAGCTCGCTGATGAAAATCAAGAATATGACATTGCAATCGAAGGACTAGATTATATTTTACAGCACTCTAAAATCAACTCTATTCAATATCAATTTGCAAGAGTTAAAACTTTAGAAATAAAATATAGTTTAATTGCAACTACAAAAGTCATAAGTAGAAAAGAAATTGAACAATTAAGCAATGATCATAAGAAACTAATAGAAGAAATTGGTATCAACTCTAATACCGTCATCACATTAACTAATTACTGCCGAATCTTATCCTCATATTTAGAAAAGAATCACGTAGCTGTTGAATTGTTAAATAAGACTATTAATGATTCTAACTTAAATCAACAAGATCAAGCTATATGTAAACTAGAGCTAGGGAGAATTCTTATATCATCCGATAAGATGTGGGAGGCAATTTTAATTTTTTCACAAGTAGAAAAAAAATTTAAAAATGATATTATTGGGCAACAAGCTAAATTTGAAAAAATCAAAATAAACTTCTATCAAGGAGATTTTCAATGGGCACAAACACAATTGGACGTATTAAAACTATCTACATCAAAACTAATTGCTAACGATGCAATGAAATTGTCGCTACTGATTTCTGACAACTTGAATTTAGACACCACAAATACTGCACTGGCAAGCTTTGCTAAAGCAGAACTATTAAATCAACAAAACAAACATTTTCAAGCTATTGATGAATTAAATAAAATAGAAAAGAACTTTCCAAATCACTCATTAATTGATGAGGGATTATATAAGAAATTTGAGATATTCATGAAACTTGAGAATTATGAAAATGCGATTAAAGAGTTAGAAAAAATTACTACACAATATTATTTTGATATTTTACATGATGATGCTCTTTTTTATCAAGCACAAGTTTATGAAAAGTTTTTAGGAAACAATGAACAAGCTGTAATAAAATATGAGGAACTTTTACTTACACACTCTAATAGCATATATACTAATAAGGCAAGAGAAAGATATCGTTTACTTAGGCCAAATAAATTATTAAAATTGTAATGATTATATATGCACTTGAAATAAAAATAAAAAATGAAGTTCGCGAAAAATGGACAAAATGGATGCAAGAAATTCACATACCAGAAATGATGGACACCAAACTATTTACAACCTATAGGTTTTCGCAAGATCAACAAAACAAAAATTTGTTTTATATTGAATATACTTTAAAAAGTATTGATGATTATAATATTTACAAAAAGGAATTTTCAATTATTTTACAAAAAAAACATCAAAATGCTTTTCAAAATCTGTATGAAGCAAAAAGAAAATTATTAAGTATTATTTAACTTTAAATAATGTTAAAACCTAAAAAAAAATTAGGGCAAAATTTTTTAATTAACAAAGAAATTGCAATTAGGATTGTGAATTGTATTAGTTCTTTTAAACAAATTAACACTATTGAAGTTGGACCTGGTGAAGGAGCCTTAACAAAGTATTTATTGGCAAAGACTAAACTGCTAAAAATTATTGAAATTGATAAAGAAGCAGTAGAACATCTAAAATCTAGGTTTCCTGAAGCAAATATTGTTCATAAAGATTTTTTAACTTATGAATTAAATAGTAAGAATTTATTTAAATTCATTATAGTCGGCAACTTTCCTTATAATATTTCAACACAAATTTTATTTAAAGTTCTAGAAAACAGAAATAGGGTAACCGAACTAGTAGGTATGTTTCAAAAAGAAGTTGCCGAAAGAATTTGCAGTTTACCTAATTCAAAAAAATACGGTATACCAAGTGTTCTATTGCAAGCGTTCTATAATTGTGAAGAATTGTTTGATGTGGAACCAAAAAATTTCAGACCAATCCCTAAGGTGAATTCAACAGTTATAAAATTATCTAGAAAGCAAAATTGTAACTTTGATTGTGATTACAAAAAATTCATGTTTGTTGTTAAGTCTTCATTTCTACATAGACGCAAGAAGATGAAAAACTCATTGAAAAATTTAACTAACTTTGATCAAAGTAGTATTAAAAATTTTGCTAATAAACGAGCTGAAGAATTAACAGTTAATAATTTTATTCAAATAACAAAGGTTATCTACACACAATGAACTTTAAGTTAACAAAAGATTATTTAAATAAAATAGAAAACTTGGCTAAAAAAAATGACTGTCAAGGGGTACAAAAATTATGTTTAAATTTGCTTCCCCCTGATATTGCTGAGATAATTAAGTCAATTAAAATCCAACACGCAAAATTCATCTTAACCACTTTGAATCAAGAAATTGTCGCAGAAATTTTAATTGAACTAGAGGAAGATATAAGAGAAAAAATAATTGAAGATTTTTCACCAAAAAAAATTAGTAAAGAAATTATTAGCAATTTAGATTCTGATGATGCTGCTGATGTCATTCAAGAGCTATCAGAGTCAAGACAGAAGGAAGTTTTATCAAACATTTTAGATCCACAACAAGCTAATGACATAGTCAATTTATTGTCATATAAAAAAAATTCTGCAGGTGCATTAATGGCTACTGAGTTGATTAAAGTTAAAGAAGATTGGAGTATCTTAAGATGTGTTTCTGAAATGAGACAACAAGCACAAAATATTAATAATGTTTACACCATATATGTTGTAAATAAATTTGAACAACTCATTGGCACAGTTTCATTAAAAAAGTTATTAATTAGCCCAGAAAAAACATTTATTAAATCCATATATAATCAAAGTATTATTTCTGTGAACACTCACACTAATGCAGAAGAAGTGATAAGAATAATGAATAAATACGATTTAATTGTACTTCCTGTAGTTAATACCAAAAATGAATTACTAGGTCGCATTACAATTGATGATGTGATTGATATTATTAAGGAAGAGGCTGAAAAAGATTATCACATGGCATCTGGCATTATTGATAATATAGAACCTAAAGATGGAGTACTTATATTAACTAAAGCGAGAATTCCTTGGTTATTTATAGGTATGATCGGGGGGTTGCTAGGTGCTCAAATAATTGGATTATTTAATTTAGTTGAAAATCCTATTTTAGCTTTTTTTATCCCGCTAATTACAGCTATGGGCGGAAATGTGGGTGTTCAATCATCTGCAATAATTGTTCAAGGTATTGCTTCCAAAAAAATGGGAATATCTTCATGGACAAAAAGACTAATTAAAGAATTTAATGTGGCTTTAATTAATGGTCTTATTTGTTGTACCATTGTTTTAATTGTTTGTATTGTGTTATATAATTTACCATTACTTGCATTAACCATTAGCTTGTCTTTATTATCTGTCATGGTTTTTGCAGCATTATTTGGAACATTTATCCCATTAATTCTTAATAAATATAAAATAGATCCCGCCCTTGCTACAGGCCCATTTATAACAACCATCAATGATGTAATTGGTCTATTTATTTATTTCTTAATTGCTAAAATTATATTGTAATAAAATGAAAATTTTAATAACAGATAAAATTAGTACAGAATTACTAAGTCTTTTAAAAAAAAACAATATACAGTATAAGATTAACATAAATGATTCAAAAAGTAAAATTTTAGAAATAATAAATGAATTTGATGGTCTAATTGTTAGAAATAGATTAACAATAGATGCGAATTTTTTACATAAAGCAAAAAAAATCAAATTTATTGGAAGATATGGTTCTGGTATGGAACTAATTGATTTAACAACAGCTAAGCAATTAAATATTAATTGCTTCAATAGTGGTGAAGGTAATGCGAATGCAGTAGCAGAACATAACTTAGGGATGTTACTATCGTTGTTGAAAAATATTCATTCTTCATCTAAACAAGTTAGCAAGTTTATCTGGGACAGAGAGAATAATAGAGGTGTTGAAATTGAAGGATCAACAATTGGCGTCATTGGCTATGGTAACACTGGAAAAGCATTCTGTGATAAATTGATGAATTTTAATTGCAAAATAATAGTATACGATAAATACAAAAGTGGATTTGGAAATAATATAATCCGAGAAGATGAACTAGAATCAATATATAGAAATTGTAACATAATTAGCTTTCATATTCCATTAAACAAAGAAAATAAGTATATATTTTCAAAACAATTTATTGATAAAATGAATAAACCATTTTATTTATTAAACACTTCAAGAGGTGCTATTGTAAACACCTCAGATTTGATTGAAGGTTTGAAAATGAATAAAATTCTTGGAGCTGGCTTGGATGTAATTGAAAATGAAAACATCAATTTTAAAAATATAAAAATTAATCAAAATTTAAATTATTTAGTAAATTGTGAAAAAGTTATTTTAACTCCACACATAGCTGGACTTTCAATAAATGCTAATAAAAAAATTTCTAAGACTCTAATTAAAAAAATTCTAAAGCAAAAATGAAAAAAATAAGTGTTTTAATTATAATAATATTGATGTATTCAACAAAATCTAAATCGCAAAATGAAATAACAGATTTTTTAATTGGTAGTACTGCAACTTTTCAAAATGATACTGAGCAATTAATTGAAGGATATATGTCACCATTTGGAAAATGGTTTGGAACGGGCTTAAATGCTGGATGGTATAATACTGCAAAATCACATCAATTTCCAGGTTTTGATATAACCGGAGGTATCCACTTTATAACTGCTCCTCAAAACGCAACATCTTTTCAACCAATACTACAAAATTTTGTGATTAATAATGATAGTGGTAAACTTCCTACATTTATTGGTGATGCAACTAATACATCTATATTGTACACAAATCCATTAAATAATGAACTAGAGCCGCTATTTGATGCGCCTGGCGGAGTTGAAATTGGCACTGAATATCCTCTACCAATGCCTTTTATTCAGGGTAGTGTTGGTTTAGTTAAAAAAACTGAAATTTTATTTCGTTTAGCTCCAAAAATAAATATTGAGGATTTGACAGCTGGATTTTGGGGAATTGGCCTAAAACATGACATCAAGCAATGGATTCCAGGATTAAATGTCATGCCCTTTGATTTTTCATTTTTAGGAGGTTATTCAAATTTAAATAGTAGTGTGAATTTTGATTATCCAGGACAAAATTTAGTTTTTGATGTAAAAGCATTTAATGCCAACTTTATTTTAAGTAAGAAAATTGCTTTTTTAACACCATATTTAGGATTTGGCTACCAGTATTCTTCTTCACACTTGGCTCTTGAAGGAGAGTATACAATATTGGATTGGGATGGGGAAGCTCTTATACCTGGAAGTGGCACTTCTATAAAGGTAAACAATCCTTTTGACATCTCGTTTGGTGGAGTTAATGGACTCAAAGCAAATGCCGGAATCAGAATAAAACTACTATTATTTACAATTCATGCTGAATGGGCAGTGGCTGAATATAATATGTTTACTATTGGTATTGGACTAAATTCTGATATAGGATCAAAATTAATTGGGGGGTTAGTTGATTAAAAAATATATGTTCCAGAACTTTTCATATTATTATAATTCTTGACTAGAATCGGTATATTAAATTTCATTAAATACCTTATTGTATTAGGGTGAATAATTGTAGCTGTATTATCACAAATATTTATTGCATCCTGATATGATAACTCTTTATATAACTTAGCATGTGAGTTTTTTTTGGGATCCGAATCATAAACTCCGTCTACATCTTTAAATAAAATAATTTGATCAACATTAAACATTTTTCCAAAAATAGCAGCACTGTAATCGGACCCTTCTCTACCAAGAGTTGAGCGCTTTAAGTTGCTCGTTTTAATTACATCTAATGTAGAGGATTCACTAGCAATAAATCCTTGTGTTATGAAAATATTTTTTGAAATTTCTGAAAACATTTTTTTTTCTTTAAAACCATTTGAGTTATAAAAAGAAAAAGTGCTTTTATTAGGTTTAATACAATAATCAAACTTGGCTGATTGTGAGTTTAAATTCCATTTATGCGTTTTAATACTTAGTGCAGCATCAAAAATAATACTATCTATAGAATGCTTACTTAAAAAGTGTTGAATAATAATACATGAAATATATTCACCCACACAAATTCTAGTAGGATAATCTAACTCATTTGACTTTAAAAATTGGATAAAATTTAAATTGAAACATTGACCCTCAAATGAGGGGGCAATTGGCATTTGTATTAATTTTTCTTTTTGTTCTGTAGAAAATCCTAAGTCATTCATAAGAGATGATAAAAATTGATAAATTTCATCATATTTTTTTTGTTCAAGCATATTAGTTAATTTTCCAAAAGCAGATAATACTAATAGAATTTTTTCACCCTTAAATGAGTCTATAATTTTAGGTATTTTTTTTATTTCTTCGGAACTTTTTAAACAACCTCCACCAAACTTTAATATCTTCATTTGAATAATTAATTTTATTTTTGCAACTAAATATATTATTCTTTTTACTATTTAATATGAATCTTGCTACATTTTTAAATTCAAAAAAATATGATAATGAAATCAAAGAAATTCTAATTGCAATTCAAATTGGATCTATTGATTTATATAATAAATTGAATCAACAAGAAAGTGATTTATTTGGTTCCTTGGGACAAAAGAATATCCAAAATGAAGATGTCCAAAAATTAGATTTGATCGCTAATGATATTTTTATAAATAATTTCAAAAAAACCGATTGTATTCACAGTGTGCTTTCTGAAGAAGAGAAAGAAGTTAGAATATTAAATAATTCAGGGAGCCACTTAATTGCAATGGATCCGTTAGATGGGTCCTCTAATATTGATGTTAATATACCAGTTGGAAGTATTTTTTCAGTTTTGATGAATAATGAAGAAGGCTTTTTGCAAAAAGGGTCGTCGCAAAGATTAGCTTGCTATGTCATATATGGAACAGCTGCAATGCTAGTTTTTGCAATAGACAATGAAGCATATGGATTTAGTCTTAATATAAAGACATCCCAATATATATTGACTCACCCCAATATACAAACACCAAAGACAGGCTCTATATTTTCTATAAACGAAGGGAACTTAAATTCACTTACTAAATCTGTTGTAAATTATGTAAAATTCTGTAAAGAACTTAACTCAAATGGCAAAAGAACTCATACGGGGCGTTTTATTGGTTCTCTGGTAGCAGATTTTCACAGAAATATGTTAAAGGGGGGCATTTTCATATACTCTAAAACTAATGATAAACCTGAGGGACAATTAAGATTAATTTATGAATGTAATCCTATAGCTTTCATAGCCAAAGCAACGAATTCATTATCATCAAATTTAAAAGAAGAGATATTAGACGTGAAACCAGAACACATTCATCAAAGAACTCCATTTGTTGTTGGTTCTAGTGAAATGGTGCAAAAAATATTATCATTACAAATTAGTGAAAGAACATAAAATAATATCTTTATTTAAAGAAGATGAAAAAATTTTTCAGATTATTAATGAGCTGGAAAAAAATTCATCGTCCACAAAAATATTGTTAAAAAATATTACTTCCTCATTAAAAGCAATTGTAGCATCATCCATTGTTCATAAATCAAAAAATAATCATTTATTTATAATGGATAATTTAGAGGATGCATTATATTTTGTTGATGATATTAATAATACAACAGTAAAACATCAAGCGTTCTTATTTCCGTCTTCTAAAAGAATTAAAATGGGAGATAATAATATTCTATTAGAACGAATCGAGGTTTTAAAAACACTCACAAACAAAAAAAAGTATACAATTGTTACATATCCCGAAGCAATAAGAGAACTAATTATTGAAAAAAAAAACTTTACAAAAAGTCAATACAAACTAAAAAAAAATGATTTAATCAATCAAGATAACTTAATAATTAAGCTAGAAAAATTAGGTTATGAAAGTGTAGATGCAGTATTTGAGCCAGGTGAATTTTGTAGAAAAGGATTGATTCTTGATGTGTTTTCATTTGGAGAAGAGAACCCATGTCGAATATTGTTTGATGATGAAATAATTGAAGAAATACATTTCTTTAAAGTTAGTGACCAGCTTTCTATTAAAGAGACACAAGAATTTGACATTATCTCAAATATCCAAAAAGAAACTAAAAACAATCTCAATGCAACACTATTTTCATATATATCAGAAAAAAGTGTTCTTTGGATAAACAATGTAGGTAGGTTATTAAATGATGGAGATGAAGGGATAAACGATATTGGTAGTGAAAATTTAAATAAATTAATAAATAATTATCCTAGGGTTTATTCTGGCAATATAAATGAAATTAACTATTCAAGAATATTTGATTTTCAATCTCAAACACAGCCATCATTTAATAAAAGTTTTGAGCTTTTAATAAAGCATCTTTCAGAATACAAATCAAAGGGTTACAAATGCTTTATTACCACGTCTTCTAAAAGTCAATTGAATAGATTGGAAAATATTTTTCTCAATCAAAATAATTTAGTTGAAATTCTTGAATTGCCAAATTCATTAAAATCTGGTTTTAAGGATCATAAAAATAAAATCATTTTATATACTGACCATCAAATTTTTGAGCGACATCATCAATATAAATCAAAAAGAATATATAAAACAAATAACACAACAAGTATAAAAAGTTTAACTGATTTAAAAAAGGGAGACTATGTTACTCATTTTGACTATGGTGTGGGAATGTTTGACGGTTTAAGGGTTAAAAAGGTTAATAACAATACACAAGAATCCATAAGAATTATATACAAAAACAAAGACGTATTATACATCAGTATTCATGCTTTACACAAAATAGCTAAATACAAAAATTATGACCAACAAACTAACTTAGATAAGTTAGGTTCTCCAAGGTGGAAAAAGTTAAAAGAAAAAGTTAAAAGAAAAATTAAAACAGTAGCTTTTGATTTAATCCAACTTTATGCGAAAAGAAAAATGACAAAAGGATTTGCATTTTCGCCAGACACATATTTACAAAATGAACTTGAAGCATCTTTTATTTTTCAAGATACTGAAGATCAAATTAAAATTACAAGGGAAATAAAAGCTGATATGGAATCAGTGTCTCCGATGGACCGACTAGTATGTGGAGACGTGGGATTTGGTAAAACTGAGCTGGCAATTAGAGCAGCTTTTAAAGCAGTAGCAGATAACAAACAAGTGGCAGTTTTAGTGCCAACTACTATACTTGCTTTACAACATTTTAAAACTTTTAAAAAAAGACTTGAAAATTTTCCATGTAACATACAATACTTAAATAGGTTTACTTTAAAGAAAAAAGCGGTGGATATTTTAGATGAATTATCAAGTGGTAGGGTTGATGTTATTATTGGAACACATAGATTAATTAGCAAAGATGTGAAATTTAAGGATTTAGGGCTACTAGTGGTAGATGAAGAACAAAAATTTGGTGTATCTACTAAAGATAAACTGAAAACTTTAAAAGAACATGTAGATACTTTAACTCTTACAGCTACTCCAATACCAAGAACATTAGAATTTTCTTTAATGGGGTCTAGGGATTTGTCAATAATGACTTCATATCCGAAAAACAGAAATCCTATTGAAACTGTAATTTCCTCATTTAATCAAGAACTAATCAAGGAATTAATTACTAATGAAATTGGAAGAAACGGACAAGTATTTTTTGTTCACAACAGAGTAGCAAATATAGAAGAAATGCATATAATATTGTCTAATTTGTGCCCAAATATAAGTATGAGATTTTCGCATGGACAAATGGAAGCAAAAAAGTTAGAAGAAACAATATTAGATTTTATTCACGGAAAATTTGATGTACTAATAACCACTACAATTATAGAAAATGGTTTAGATGTGCCAAATGCAAATACTATCATTATTAACGATGCTCAAAATTTTGGATTGGCAGACTTACATCAAATGAGAGGACGGGTAGGAAGATCTAATAAAAAAGCCTTTTGCTATTTGCTGACGCCGCCTTTTAATAAAATGAAAGACAGTGCAGTAAAAAGACTTAATGCAATATGCAATTTTTCAAGCTTAGGAGATGGTTTTAATATTGCAATGAAAGACTTAGAGATAAGAGGAGCTGGTAATATGCTTGGAGCAGAACAATCAGGTTTTATTGAAGATATGGGATTTGCAAGTTATCAAAAACTATTAGACGAGGCAATTAGTGAATTAAAGGAAAAAAAATTCAAGTCTATTACTTTACAGTCGAAAGCAAAAAATAGTATTCAATGTACTATTGAAACGGATTTAGAATTATTTATTCCTGGTGATTACATCTATAATAGTACAGAGCGCGTGAATTTATATAAAAGAATAAGTGATTTAAAATCAGATGATGAAGTAGATAATTTGGAGAAAGAATTAATTGATCGTTTTGGTAAATTGCCTCATGCAACTTTTGAATTATTAAAATCTATTAAACTAAGAATTCTTGCGCAACAATTAAACTGTGATAAAATAATACTTAAACAAAGTAAAATGATTGCTTCATTTAGAATGAATAAGGAAAAAAGCATTAATGATATAATCATAAATAATATGATGAAAATAATTCAAGAATCTACTCTTAACAAGTATTCTATTAAAGAAAATGATGGTAAATTAAAATTATATGCTAATAATATTAAAAATCTTGATGAGACAATTAATATTATGAATGATTTAAAAAAATAATTCAAAATATTGTTTTAAAATTGCATACATGAACAAAATATTTTACTTATTTATTATCAGTTTTTCTTTAGTTTTTTCCCAAGAAAATATTACCATTTCTGGTGACATTAGAGACAAAGAAACTGGAGAAACATTAATTGGTGCCACAATATATATTCCACAAATCCAAAAAGGAACAACATCTAATAGCTATGGTTTTTTTTCAATTACTGTTCCACTTGAAGAATACAAAATTGAAATTTCATATGTGGGTTATATAACTCAAATAATTAATTATGACAATGAGATAGCTTATGAAAATTTATCAATTGAACTTCAATCAGATAAAAATATTTTAGTAGAAATTGAACTAAATGACAAAAGACAAGATGTTAATATAAAAAGTACAGACATAGGAAAAGTAGAACTAGAAGTCAAACAAATAAATCAAATACCTGTAATTGGAGGAGAAAAAGATATCCTTAAGACCATACAGTTGCTCCCGGGAATACAATCAGGAGGAGAAGGCACTGCAGGGTTTTATGTTAGGGGGGGTGGACCTGACCAAAATTTAATATTATTAGACGAAGCTGTAGTCTATAATGCATCTCATTTATTTGGTTTCTTTTCTGTATTTAATAATGATGCCATTAATAATATTGAATTAATTAAAGGTTCCATGCCAGCTAATTATGGCGGTAGATTATCATCTGTTTTAGATATTAATATGAAAAATGGAAATAATAAGAAATTTGGAGCAGAGGGGGGTATTAGCTTAATTTCATCTCGACTAACCTTAGAGGGGCCGATTAAAAAAGATACTAGCTCTTTTATTATTTCAGGTCGAAGAACATATTTTGATATCTTGGCAAAACCATATATAGATACTACATCATTTGCTGGCAGTGGTTATTTTTTTTATGACCTAACTACTAAAGCAAATTATACCCTATCAAAAAAAGATAGGCTATATCTTAGTGGTTATTTTGGAAGGGATGTTTTCTCTTTTAATAGTAGGGATTGGGGATTTAATTTAAGTATGCCGTGGGGGAATAAAACTGCATCACTAAGATGGAATCATTTATTTAATAGTCAACTATTTATGAATACTTCAATCATATTTACTGACTATAGATTTGAACTTAATGCTTCTTATGAAGGGGATGGTGTTAACTACGAAAGTGAAATTTTTTCTGGTATAAGGGATTGGAATATAAAAAGTGACATTAGCTACTTTCCAGAAAAACATAAAATTAAAATAGGAGCAAACTATACTTTCCATAAATTTAACCCTACAAGTTTTTATGTTCAATACAATGATAGTATTTCCGAAAATATTATCAATTATTATGCACACGAATATGCATTTTATATAAACGATGAGTACTCATTATCTGAAAGATTAGTAGTTAATGCTGGTTTACGTCACTCTGGTTTTCTACAGACCGGGCCTTTTACAAGATATGTTAGAAACAACTCCGGTTTAATTGGCCAAGTTGCCATCGTAGATAGTATAAATTATAAAAAAGGGGAACCTGTTAAGTATTATGGAGGATTTGAACCTAGATTTTCAATGCGTTATCTAATAAATTCTACTTCATCGTTTAAAATAGGTTGCACTCAAAATTATCAATATATTCATTTATCTTCCTTTGGATCATCTAATCTACCAACTGATTTATGGTTACCCAGCTCAGATGTTGTAAAACCTCAATTAGGTAGACAGATATCAGCTGGATACTATAAAAACTTCCAGGAAAATAATTATGAAACATCTGCCGAGCTTTATTATAAGTCAATGAAAAATTTAGTTGAATATGAAGATAATTATACACCTGGTAGCTCTTCAGATAATCCAGATAATTATTTAACTTTTGGAAACGGTGAATCATATGGTTTAGAATTATTTTTTGCTAAAAGAACTGGAAATTTAAATGGGTGGATTGGATATACATTATCTAAAACAACTAGAGAATTTGATGAGCTAAATAACGGTAAATGGTTTTATGCAAAGTATGATAGGACCCATGATATTTCTTTAGTTATGAATTACCAACTAAGTAAAAGACTTAATTTCTCCACAGTCTTTGTTTATGCAACAGGTAATTCATCTACTCTTCCCGAGTCTATATATTTTATTAATGGAGAACCAATACTTGAATGGGGCTCAAGAAATAGCTACAGAATGGAACCATATCATAGGATGGACGTTTCATTAACTTTAAATAGCAAAGAAAATAAAAAATTTAAATCTAGCTGGACATTATCTGTATACAATGTATATAATAGAAAAAATCCATATTTTATTCAATTTAACCAAGAAGGAACTCCAAGTCAAATTGGATCAAATGAACAAGAAACAGTACAGATTAAAGCTGAGCAAGTTTCATTATTTCCTATTATTCCTTCAATTGCTTGGAATTTTAAATTTTAAACTATGAAAAAAATAAACTTTATTCTCTTAATAATTCTTTTCAGTTCATGTACTGAGGAAATAGATATACCTATTACCAGTACTAATAGTGATATTGTTGTTCAAGGTTTTATTGAGAATGGTAAAACAGCAAAAATTCTTTTAACTAAAAATATGCCTATTAATCAACCATACTCTACGCAAGAATTATTAGATTCCAAAATAGATGATGCTTTAGTGACAATAAGTTCAAATAACATCATAGATACATTGAATTTAGATTTTGGATTCACTGATACATGGGCATACAATTATTCGGGAAGCAAATTAACTGGTGAAGAAGGGAGTAGCTATTTATTAGAAATAAAAAGAGGTGATGATTATATTTGGGCAAACACAACAATACCTGAATTCACACCAATAGTTACCGAAGAAATTCAATATATCATGCGCCCTACATCAGAAGGGGATCCTGCTGAAGGATGCTACGCTTTTCTAAGATTACCTATTGCAGATGCTGATTCAATTGGTAACTGTTGGCAAATATCATCCAAAAGATGTTGGGATGTTTCTTATACGCCAATGGCTGGTGGAGAAAGAGGTTTATATAATGATGAATATATCAATGGGTGGAACACAAAAATAGATGTATATCCTGGAGTTGGTTATTGGTCTTCATATGATGATGAAGATGATAATAGCTATTCTGATGAATCAAATTGTTTTGAAACAGTTGTTGATGGTTGTAGTGGTGCGACAGATGCTTTTTGGAGTGTTGGTGAAAATTTTAATCTTAAATTTTCGTCCATTGACAGAAATAGTTGGGACTTTTGGGTTTCATTATTAACTAATAATCCTGGTAGTCCATTTGGATCGCCATCACAAGCAAAGAGTAATATTAATGGAGGTTTTGGTGTATTCTCAGGGATGTCTTCGGGTTGGTATGAGCTGGAAATTCCTGAAAATTTATCAATTGATATTACTGAATAGACTATAATCCTAAAGACTTTTCAATTCCTTTTGATCCACCCAAAAGGTGTTCAATAGGGTTTTCTAAAGCTTCTTTAATTGCAACTAAAAATCCAACAGATTCTCTTCCATCAATTACTCTGTGGTCATACGAAAGAGCTAAATACATCATTGGACATATTTTAATTTCTTGATCAATGACAATTGCTCTATCTACAATATTATGCATCCCTAATATTGCGGACTGAGGAGGATTGATAATAGGAGTAGATAACATAGAGCCAAATACTCCACCATTTGTAATAGTAAATGTTCCTCCAGTCATTTCACTTAAAGAAATACTCCCTTCTCTAGCTTTTTGTGCTAAATTTTGTATTTCTTGTTCAACTGTGTAGAAAGATAATTTACTTACGTTTCTTAAAACAGGTACCATTAATCCTTTAGGAGAACTAACTGCAATTGAAATGTCTATAAAATCAAAGCTAACTAAATCATCACCATCAATCATAGAATTTACATTTGGAAATAATTGAAGCGACCTAGAAACGCTTTTTGTGAAAAAAGACATATAACCTAACTTACAATCGTGTTTCTTTTGAAATGCTTCTTTATATTTATTTCTAATTGAATTAATTTCAGACATATTGACTTCATTAAATGTGGTCAACATCGCAGTATCATTTTTAACACTTACTAATCTGGTAGCTAGTTTTCGTCTTAAAGTTGATAATCTTGTTCTACTTTCTCCTCTTTCTCTTTTAACTCCTCCCATTGCTGGTTTACTTTGTATCACATCTTGTTTAGTTATTCTACCATGCTTTCCAGATCCAAAAACATCAACAATATTATTTTCTTTCATTATTTTTTTTGCCGCGGGAGAAGCAATCTTTGACGGATTATAATTATTAGGAGATTGTGTAGTATTTGTTCGTGGTTTTGTATTAGTATTTTTAGATTTTTTATCTGAATTATCGATACTACAAATGACGTCACCGACAGAAATCGTGATTTCAGCTTCCTTAAGAATTTTAATTTTTCCACTATCGTCTGCACTTATAGTTAAAGTGGCTTTATCTGAATCAATTTCACAAATTTCTTGATCTTTCTCAACATAATCTCCATCTTTTACTAACCACGCTGAAATTTCAACTTCTGTAATAGATTCGCCAGGACTAGGAACTTTTATTTCTATCATAACATTTTATTTATTTAAATACTTTGTTTATAATTTTCTCTTGTCTTTCGTGATACCTACTACTAGAACCACTTGCAGGGGAAGCACTTTCTTCTCGAGAAATTAACTCTATTTTTAATTTAAGTGATCTAAAATGATCCATTACATGAAACCAAGGGCCCATATTTTTTGGTTCTTCTTGTACCCAAATATATTTATTTGCTTTTTTATAATTATTAATTATTGTATCAAGTTTTCTTTTTGGAAAAGGATATAATTGTTCAATCCTTATGATTGCAGTTAAACAATCTTTTAAAGAGTCTCTCTTTTTATCTAATTCATAATAAAGCTTTCCACTTGTAAACACCAAAGTTTTTATTTTTTCATGATGTGTTTTTTTATCATCAATTACTTCTAAAAAAGAACCTTCACTTAAATCAGAAAGTGTAGAAATACATTTAGGATGCCTTAATAAACTTTTAGGTGAAAATAAGACCAGAGGTTTTCTAAATGTTCTTTTCATTTGTCGTCTTAGCATGTGATAAAGATTAGATGGCGTAGTGCAGTTTATAATTTGCATATTATTTTGAGCACATAATTGTAGAAACCTTTCCATTCTAGCACTTGAGTGCTCTGCCCCTTGACCTTCGTAACCATGAGGCAAATATAATACTAACCCATTTTGTAAATTCCATTTTTCTTCAGCTGAAGAAATATATTGATCAATAATAATCTGAGCTCCATTACAAAAATCGCCAAATTGCGCTTCCCAAATTGTTAATCCATGTGGTTTAGCTGCTGAATAACCATATTCAAACCCCAGTACAGCATACTCAGATAAAAAGGAGTTGTAAATTTTCAATTCAGTGTTCTGAGAATTTAAGGAATTGAAAATATTTACCTTTGTTTCACTATTTTCACTTTTAATAATTGCATGCCGATGGGAAAAAGTACCCCTTTCAACATCTTGACCTGAAATTCTTATTGGAACCCCCTCCGCTAATAGTGTGCCATATGCTAATAATTCAGCCATACCCCAATCTAGCCTACCCTCTCCTTCAAGCATTTTTAGCCTATCATTAAATAATTTTTTAGTTTTTTTATAAAAATTATGATCATTAGGTAATTCACAAATCTTTTTTCCAATTTCTATTAGATTGGATTTGTTAAATTTAGTATCGACCTCTAACAAAAAATCTAATGGCTTTGCCTTATTGAGGCCTTGCCAATTATCTTTAACAATGGATATAATAGTAGTTTTTTTTCTTTCTTTAGCTTTCTGGTAATGGTCTTCCAAAATTGTTAAAAATTCATTTTCTATATTTTGAATTTCACCCTCTGAAATACTTTTTTCATTTAATAATTTTTGAACATATATTTTTTGTGGGTTTAAATGTTTTTCTATTAACTTATATAAGTTAGGTTGAGTAAACTTTGGTTCATCTCCTTCATTATGACCATATTTTCTATAGCAAAGTAGATCAATAAATACATCTTTTTTAAATTGTTGTCTATAGGCAACAGCAAAATCTATTGTATGCATCACCGCCTCCACATCATCACCATTAACATGTAATACAGGAGATAAAATGGTCTTTGCTACATCAGTACAATAAGTACTTGATCTTCCATCAAGGTAGTTTGTGGTAAACCCTACTTGATTATTTATAACTATATGAATAGTTCCGCCTGTAGAATAGCCATCAAGTTGGGACATTTGTATTAATTCATACACAACACCCTGTCCAGCAATTGCTGCATCTCCATGAATTAAAACGGGAATTAATTTCGAACTATTGCCACTATATTTTTTATCAATTTTGGATCTAGCTATCCCTTGGACAACAGGGCCAACTGCTTCTAAATGAGATGGATTAGGTGCCAAACTAATTTCAACTTGCCCCCCATTTAATACTTGTTTTTTACAATTGTATCCAAGATGATATTTTACATCCCCATCAAATTCATCATCCTCATATATTACGCCTTCAAACTCATTAAACATTCTGGAGAAAGGTTTGTTAAAAATATTAGCTAATACACTAAGTCTCCCTCTGTGAGCCATTCCAAATACAAATTCTTTAACTCCTTGATCTGCTCCTTTATTTATCATATGATCAATTGAGGGAATAATAGATTCAGCGCCTTCAATAGAAAAACGTTTTTGACCAACGTATTTTTTATGCAAAAATTTTTCGAAACTTACACATGCTGTCAATTTTTCTAAAATGATTTTTTTTTGCAAATTGTTGAATTCTGGTTGATTATTATTTTTATGAATAAATTTTTTAATCCACTCTACTTCATTTTTTTCTCTTATATATATATACTCTACACCGATAGACTGACAATAAACAGACTCTAAATGAATAAGAATATGCGAAAGAGTTGTAGGACCAAGGCCCACTTCATTTCCTGCTTGGAAAATAGTTTGAAGATCTTCATTATTTAATTCAAAATTTTTAAAATCTAATTTTGGTGAATAAACTCTTCTTTCACGAACTGGGTTTGTTTTAGTAAATAAATGCCCTCTTTTACGAAAATCTTCAATTAATGATATAACTTGAAATTCTTTAGAAATCTTAATTGGAAGTTCATTCTTTAGGGGCTCATATGGCTCACTTGCAAATTCATAACCTTGAAAGAAACTACGCCAATGAGTGTCAATTGAATCAGGATCTTTTTGATACTGGTTATACAGTTTGTCATAAAAAGAAATATGTAAACTACCTAAAAACGAGTACTTATCCATTAATATTATTTTAATCAAAATTACGTTTTTATGAATTTCTATTCATAAAAAAAAAAGAAAATTTTCAATATCTAACAAATTGAACAAAATTATATTTAACAGATTTGATTAAGTTTTTTTTAAAAAAATATTAAAGT
>CEUK01021951.1_pt1 | contig 19117 bp, 23 predicted proteins | sample 356451 | NCBI WGS metagenome assembly CEUK01 (sample SAMEA2622843, study PRJEB7988) | marine metagenome | isolation source: saline water (ENVO:00002010), including
GGTCTACGCGGTTTTTTTGATCACTTGTCACCCTTGGAATTCCCAGTTCCCAAGATCCGTCCAGCCAAGAGGCAACCCCATCAAACCCTCGACCCAAGTTGAGTTCAACGTCGCAGATCTCTGATCCTTGTTGTTGGTGTGCTGAACTGCTACGTCCAGTGTGTCCATGCTCACCTTCCCATTGCGAATCCTGCCTCCCTTGTAACCTCCCTTGTGATCTCTCGTTGATGGTGTTGGCCACTTCCTCACCGCTTGCTCTAGCTTTGCCTCGTAACCTACTTTTTTGAGTCGTTTTTCCACGCTCTCCGTGCTGTCGGTCATTGCTCCGCTTGCTCTTGGTGTTGGCCATTGTCTCTTCGGTTTGTCCGACAAGCTGTCTTTCACCGCTGCCCCTATGTTCCATCCATGGCCACCGTTCTCGTGGGAGGGTGCGACTCCTGTCCCCCCCGTCATCGCTGTTGGGGTTGGCCATAGATCCTTCTTGACCGCTGTTTCCAGTCCATCCCCACTGTTCTGACTCACTCCCTTGCGATTGTAGTTGCCGTGAAGAGTCGGGGTTGGCCAATTCTTGGGTTCCTCGTGTACTTGGTTCCGTAGCCTCGCTTGAGTCGTCCGACCTTTTTCCTTGTACTTCTGCCACGCTTCCGCACTCCCCTTTCGTCCCGCATCCTCCACTGATACGGTTAGCCAAGATGAAGACTCGTTTCCTTTGGTGCGGTGCGCCAACTTCACTCGCGCTGAAAATTCCAAACGTCGTTTTGTAATTAAGTCCTTCCAGGTCTTCGATAACTTCTCGAAGTCCGAGAGAGATGTGTCCTTCGACGTTTTCGAAGAAACACTGAACAGGTCTAACTGCTCGAATAATGTCGTAGATGTACGGCCAGAGGTGTCGGGGGTCGTCTTTGCCTTTTCTTTTCCCTGCTGCGGAAAATGGCTGACAAGGATAGCCGCCAGTGAGGACATCAACTCTGTCTCGAAAGCAGTCCACTGGCAGGGTTTTAAGATTCGACCATATAGGTGCGGCATCCAACTGACCCGCTTCCATCTTTGCAACCAGGTTCGCAATGGCGAAGGCTTCGATTTCCACATGAGCGACGACTCGATGTTCAAATCCGGCAAGCTCAAATCCTCTTTCGATTCCACCATAGCCGGTGCAAAGGCTAAGGACAGTGGGTAGTTCTTCGGGAGAATCCACAATTTATTTCTTCCTCCTCAGTGCGAATATCTTGTCAGCGCTGCGCAGCCCAAAGGACGCGCTAATGGCCAGGAACAAGAGATAGGTGTACCACTCATCAAGCTCGTTCAGCACATCAAAGCCATGCCGCACTCTCTCAATGATCTCCGGGTTATCAACAAACACGCCGTAAAAGATAGCGATCAATGGCGAGGCCAGGATTAAGCACCAAAACTCATCCTTATAACTGTTGGTCGTAGCATCGGCCATCTTGCTTTCCCAATCACTGGTGCTCTCTAATACCTTCATCTTTTGCGAGTGCTTCGCTTGGGCTAACTCGCCTCGATTCTTAATTATGGACCCAGCAATGTTTGCCACTGGCTGGATTAAACTCGTTAAAATACTCACCGCTCCTCCTCCATTAGTTTTAAGTGGTGCCACTTATCAATCACGTTTTCTGTTTGTTCTTTTTCTAAGCCGTGCCACACTTTGAAATTTTTCACGATTAATTTTCGCAGCTTCCGATCAAAGCCTCTTGCACTTACGTCCTTTAAAACCGCAATCGCATCTAATTGCTTATGTAAATGCTGCACATCCAAACTCATAATCTCTCCTTTACAAAAAACCGCCCACCGTCGCATCCTGGTCGAACTTTTATTTTTAGGCAGTGGGCGATTCTTTTCTCAAAACGGCGCTAGCTCTTCGCTTGGCCAAAGCGGCCTCACGTATGAAAAACTCCGCCGTGCTTTTGCATCCACCATCTCAAAAATTTCGAACTGGCCGTTGTCGATCCATACCTCCATCAATTGCTTGATCTTGCTTTTAACGCTCGCCTCTAAAACATCGAGTTCCAGCACCTCGGCCACGGCATTGCCAAACCAGTGCTTGCTCCTTACATCCAATCGCCAATCGCCCTCCTTCATCCGCCCTTTGACTGCCTCGAGATCCTGCACAGTGATATCGCTAAACGCATCTGGCCAAGACCACGCCTCAACCACGCCGACGTTATCGCCGTTGGGCAAATCAATTGACCGCATCTCCCGCCAGGAGTTGTCCGTTGTGGGTGGTGCGAGGTTGTCTTTGCTGTCTGCTTCTCTCGTGTAACGCCATGCCGTGCTCTCATCTATTCCAGCAAGCCTCGCTTCATCAGGCGTCATCTTCACTAAACGACGAACATGGCGAGCTTTATCGGTAAGAGCGCTTGCACCTCTGGCGTCGTCATAACTGACGCTCGACCTCATCGCTTGCGCTTTCCTAGTGTGATGCACGATCTCGATCGCGCAATTTGCCCGGTCAGCAACAACAGCCCATTGCGTAACGACTGCATTCATGGCCATGTTGTCATTTTCATTTATGTCGTGGGTCGCAACAAAAGGATCGATAATCACCACATCAATTTGGCAGCGGGTAATGAACTCAACTAACAAATCAACAACTGGTGTCGGCACAATTTGATCACCAATTTTTTGCGTGACCATTAGCCGATCATCGCGGCCACTGTTTACAAAAAGAGACTCTTCGTATTCCTCTGGGTCGATTCCGTAATGCAGCATGATCGCTGCGAGTCTGCGATGGAGCTCCTCGAGCGGGTCTTCTAAATTCCACACCCACACCCTGCGCTTTTCTGTTTCTATGCCTAACAAATTTCTGCCAGTGGCCATTGCTACCGCCTCGGCCATCGTGAGGGCAGTCTTGCCCGTTCCACCACCAGCCACCGTCACGCTCAAAAATTTGCGAATGTAATGCCGACCATAGACCCATTCTCTTTTAGGAATGGCTGCAAAATCTGTGATTGCAAACGGCTTAGGTTGTAATCGGTGCGAGAGCTCTTCCTGCACCTCTTCTAACTCTTTAGCTTTTTCTTCTTGTTCTCTGTTCCAAGCTTGGACAATGCCCTGGACCGTGCGAATGACTTCGCTGCGGTGTAACGGTGGTTGATTGTGTTCGTTCCACTGCAAGAGATCGTCAATAATTTCCGATTGCGTGTAACCTCGATTTACTAAGACGCCAGCCTTGCGGCAAGCCTCTGCATTTCTGTTGCCCTCCTCCACACCAAGTTTTGAAGGATCAAGAAGAAACCCTCCCTTGTTGTAGTCTTCGATGCGCAAAACGTCTGCCTGGAACACAGGCGGCAACTCTCGCCAGTCTCCGTCGAACCCCTCGACCACTTCCTCGGTATACACCGCACCGCTCTCATGCACTGAGCCTGGAGCAATGACGATGCCGCCCTTTCCCCTCACATCGATCTTGGCATTGGCATTGGTGCTGTTTCTGATTTCTAAATTAGGGCTTGCCTGAAAATAAAAATGTCGGCCCCGCGAAGTTTTAACCGTGCGCGGCGTAAATGGCAGATTCTCTTTTATCCAAACTTCTGCCTCCTGACTATCGGCATCAATTACCACTAATTGTTTGCCGCACACGATCGCGTAGTTTGCGCCCTCGAATTCTCTACCGAGCCATCGCTCAACTAAATGAGCAGGCGGGTCTTCTGTTTGCCACTGAGCCCAAGGGACAAGAGGATGTTTGCGAACAGGGTGTGCGGGGATGACTGTTAGCCCTTCCTCAATTAATCGTTGCGCTTCGTCACGGGCACTAACCATCAAGCCAAATTGCCTCCGCGATTTGATCAAGCTCAAGGTCTAAAAGCTGCATCAGATTCTTAACGTGGGTAGGTGGAATTCTTCCGCGAATGTTCCATTGGTAAATGGCGTGGCGAGAAATATTTAGGTCGTTTGCAAGTGCCGTGATGCCATAATTTTTTATTGGACTCCACACATTTTCTGGCAGCATTTGTAACAAACCGTTCACAATTAGAGGTCAATTTTTACGTTAAAGAGAAATTGATTTCAAGAGTATGGCGTAAAACTTTTCTAAATTAGTTGCCACTTTTAAAAAACTGCTATATCTTTGACTTAAACAGTCAACGAGAGGCAACCTATGTCACATCTAGAAATCGTCAATCACAACGAGCCCGACCTGGATCAGCTGGCAGAAATTTGGCTAATGCAAAAGGCTTGTGAGGAAGCTGCAAGGAAAAAGCGCTTAGAGGTCGAGCAACGAATGCTGCCTTTGCTGGAACAAAAAGTCGAAGGCCAGGCCACCACAACCACGCGCCACAACAAAAAGATTGTAGTAAAAAAACAAATCAAACGCAGCTTTGACGGCAAAGCCTTAAACGAAGTTCGTGATCAAATTCCAGTTGATATGTTGCCGCTGAAAATTAGCGAAGTGCTGGACATCAAGCGACTGCGATATTTACAAAACAATGAGCCTGAAACTTATAAGATTCTTTCGCGTTGCATCGTCAGTGAACCTCAAAAACCCAATATAAAAATCGAACAAATATCTGAGCTCTAAATCCCCTGGCACCACGGCTGGCGGGAGAGAGCTCAGAAAATTCATGCCTCCCGCCAGTTTTTTAAAAAACAAAAGGAAAACGTATGGCTATAGATTTATCGGCGATTAAAAAAACCAAGGGGCTTGATAGCCCACCAATGATTTGCATCCACGGCACCAGCGGGGTTGGTAAGACTACCTTCGCTAGTCAAGCACCCTCCCCCATTTTCATTCAGACCGAAGCAGGGCATGGGATGCTTGAAATCGACACATTCCATTTTGGAAGCGAAGGCATTGCGACGAGTTACGAGGAAGTCCTCGAGGCCGTAGACAGTCTTCTAAACAACGACCACAAATACGGCACATTGGTCGTTGATTCAATTGACCACCTCGAGCCTTTGATCTGGGCAGACCTGTGCCACAAAAACGGCTGGGCCAACATCGATAAGGCTGGCTATTCGCATGGTTACAATGCTGCCGCGCAGGAATGGCGAGTCTTCTTGAAAAAGCTTGAGACACTTAGGAAAACGAAGAAGATGGCAATCGTTTTGATTGCGCATAACCAGCAAAAGAAAATCGACGATGCCGAGTACGGCCAATTAGACAAGCACGATCTCAAACTGCATCAGAAGAGCTCAAGCGTTGTTGCCGAAACCGTGGACTGTGTTTTTTTCGCAAAGCACAAAATTACATTGCGCAAAGAAGATAAGGGCTTCGGCCAAACTCGCAACAAAGGCATCGACACTGGGGAGCGCGTCCTGGTAACCACTGGTAGCCCACATTACACGGCCAAGAATCGTTACAACTTGCAAGGTGAGATACCGCTAAGATGGAGCGCATTCATGGCTGCATTAAAAGAATCAACCAATCCAGAAAAGAAGGAGCAAGCAGTAAATGGGTAATCTAAATTTTTCAATCCAGAACGAGTCTGAAGATCAAGATCAGGGCTCTTACGACAACACACCAATCCCGCCAGGGAATTACCATGTAGTGATTTTTGATAGCGATCAAAGAGACAACAACCAAGGAACCGGGAGATGGTTGCGACTTGGTTTCGAGGTGAAAGGCGGCCCACAGGATGGTAAGGACTTCAGTGTTTTTTATAACATTAAGCATAGTAATCCTGTTGCTGAGAAAATTGCGGTTGAGGAGCTTTCTCGATTGTGCAGGGCAATTGGCCTTTCCGGCACGGCAGAAAACGAAGAGGACATCTTGAATAATGAGCTTATCGTTGAAACTAAAATTGACGTAGACAAAGAAGGCACGGAACGAGTAGCGGTCAAGAAATACAAACCGCTCCCTAAAGCAGCCCCGGCTCCTCAAGCACCCACGAAGGCAGCCAACCAAAACAACTTCGATGATCCAGTGCCTAACCTTGGCGGCGAGGAAAAAGCCCCTTGGCAGAGCTAGAGCTCATCGAAGCAATCGACCTGGCCGTGGCGGAAAACAATCCGCCATCGGTCGGGAGGCACTACCTCGGCGGAAGTCAGATCGGCGAAGAGTGCGAGCGGAAACTCTGGTACTCATTTCGTTGGGCGATGCTAATTGTCTTTGGTCCTCGCATCTTGCGCCTTTTCGATAGAGGCCATCGCGAGGAACCCGCATTAATAAAATATCTGACCGACGCTGGCGTTGATTGTTACGAGGTTGATGAAAAAACTGGTGAGCAATTCGCAGTGAGTTTTGCCTGGGGGCATGGGGGCGGACATCTGGACGGCGCATTAAAAAATTTGCCAGATCATCCTGATTGGCACCTAGCCGAATTCAAAACTTCGAGCGACAAAGAATTTAAAAAGGTGCAGAAAGCAGGGGTGAAAGAAGCAAAGCCAGTCCACTACGCGCAGATGCAAATTTATATGCATCTATCTGGCCTTAAGTTTGCGGCTTACATTGTTGTAAACAAAAACGACGACGCCCTTTATTTTGAGCGAGTTGTATATGACCCAGACGAAGGAGCTAGGATCGAGGCAAAGGCCGAAGCGATTGTGGCTGCCGAGTCTCCGCCAACGAAGTTGAGCGAAGATCCTACGTTTTTCAAATGCCGCTTCTGCGACTATAGAGAGCTCTGTCACTACGAGCAAACGCCCCAGGCTAACTGCCGGACTTGTGTTCATGCAACGCCAGAGAAAGAAGATGGCCGCTGGCTATGTGAAAAGAAAAACTTGGAGCTCACGCGCCAATTGCAAAAGCAAGGGTGTGATCAGCACCGCTTTATTCCGCACTTAATTGAAAACTGGGCGGAGTTTATAGAGATGGACGGCGAGAGCGTTAAGTACAAAAACACTCAGAACGGAAAAGAATTTTTTAACGGCGAGCCAGGATACTCCTCTATTGAGATCAGTTTGGTAAACGACGTAAGGATCATCGGCAACGAAACCGTCGATGAGATTAAACAAACATTTGATGGGAGACTCGCGGGATGACGAAAATTACAATCGAGATTGACGACGATGATGCTCGAGAGGCGCTTGAGTGGGCCGGAGAGGTGACTGCTTTATTAGAAAAAATTGTATCGATCTTAGAAAACAAAAAAGAGGATTCTTAATGGAACCAGTACAAGTAGGAGAGCTTTATAATTTTGTGATGCGAGCCCTCGATAAACCCAACAACTTGCCAAATTACGAATATATGGTGCAACAAAACGACGGTCCATTTTCCATGACACATTCGTTGACGGGAAAAAAAGTACATCTAAAAAACATAAAAAACTATAGAAAAAAATGGTGTAAGAATTTACGAACAGAGTTACGCATTGCAAAGCGTTTTGATGTAGAGAACGATCTTATGAATTTCGTTTGGGATAATTATGTTTCTGAAAAAACACCAAACGAATTTTATAATTATTTTGATAACTTTCGTTTACCGTTTCCTCGAGTATGGGTTGAGTTTGATTCAAAAACTATCGAACACGGTTTTGAGTTTGGCAGTTACGACGATTATGGCCCAGAAATGAAAAATTTGATTAACGCACAATCAAGAACATTTGGTTGTTTAATTACTGAAAGTAAGCAGCAAATGGAGGGTAGAGAGAATCCTGTCAACGCATTGAACTTTAAATTTTTCCATGAAAATTATTTTCATGCGCCTGTCATCGTAATCCCGACAGATCGTAGTGATCGAAATATTAGGGAACTTCGCGCACATAATTTTGATGTTGAAACCAATGAGCGAATCGACGAAATTCAACAATATACGTCATTACACGCATTCGGTTTCACTTTGATGCCGCCTGGAATTTTTATAGATCGACAGGGCCGCACACTCACTTATGAAGATAACACATATGATGGCGAACGCACGTATCGTCATTGGGATGAATCTAAGGGATACATTTATTATGGAAATGACAGTTATCGCAATTTATGTGACAACGTGCGTATCGACGACAACTTTAGTTTCGCATTTCGAGAAAATCACAAGTCACTAAATATTTTATATTTATCATATATTCCCACTGCATTACGTTTCGTAATTTATTTAATGAACGTGCTGAATTATCCCTGGACTAAAACAGAGAAGGTGATGGGCGTAATTGGCAGAAAATCTAAAACGCCAAGAATTGCGCCGCAAGATCACTACTATCGTGCAAAGATTGCTTTGCCAAAAGAGGGCATCGAAATACGCGATCCCCTCCCTGGTCGAGAGGAGCATTACGGCGTAAGGCAGCATCAGGTTCGAGGACATTGGCGTATATTAAGAAATGAGCACGGCGAGTTTAAAAGAAGAACTTGGGTCAAAGCGCATACGCGAGGCGATTCAAAACTCGGTGTGGTGCATAAAGATTACGCCCTCGAGGCAGACAAAAAAGAAATAGCAGAAAGAGCAAATTATGAGCGCTTATGACAAACAAATTGGCGGCGATCATTACAAAGGCATGGCGATTCAGCCCATAGAATATATTCAAGCCAACGGATTAAGTTATATCGAAGGAAATATTGTGAAGTACATCTCTCGGTGGCGCGAGAAAAATGGAATTGAAGATTTAAAAAAGATAAAGCACTACGTCGAATTTTTAATAGAAGAAGTCGAAGGCAAAAAAGAAAAAGAGCTCGGAGAAGTGAACGATCAAAAACTGCAAGCATACATGGAACAAACTGGATGCGAAGGAGGAACATGCGAATTTTGAAGAGACGAAGCTGGGGAGACAACCCTGGCGATTGGAGAGAGAGAATTGCATGGCCAAACGTTTATGGCTATGCGTTGACCATAATAGTTTTAGTAGGAGTTTTAGTGTTATGAATTTGTTGTCGTTAAAAGAAACAGCAAAAAAATGCGGAATCAGCACACGCACAATTTATCGAATGTTGGAGGACGGCGGGAGTTTTCCAAAACCAAGCAAGCCTTATGGACGCCGCCACTATTTTGTCGAAAGCGAAGTTGATCAATGGCTCAAGGAAGCAACATCCGAAAAAGCAAAGTCCTCATACTCTTGAATTAATTTAACGCGCCTGTCGGAAAGGTCGGTCCTCATGTACGCCGCGAGGACCGCATTTCTTTCTCTATGCCCGAGTTGGCGATCTGCGTCCTCTCGAGTTCCTGCCCCTCCGCCACCAATGCTCTACAGCCCAGTAAAATCAATAGGTTTAGTTTTTAGGGGGCTCTTAGGGATACCAATAGGGATACCAATTGTTTTTGCCGTTGGTTTTAGGGCATTAAGAGTTGTTGCTGTTGCTGGTTTAACCCCCTGGCTTCAAATGGGTCAGCAGTTGCAGCGTTACCACCTACTATATTGCCAACTAGGGGAGCTCGAGTAAGCCCCTGGCCAATGAAGGGCAAGACCCTATCCATGAACTCAGGGGCGTTTCTCCTAACTACAGTAAGCAAATCTCCACCGCCTAATAGCTCTTCTTGGATTCTTTTTAGCCTGACAGGATCGACCTCGGTCATCATCTTGGCAAGTTCATTGGACATTTCCATCAAAGCAACGTCCTGACCAACTGCTGATCTTTCGCGCAAATTGTTGAAGATGATTTGATTCATATCGCGCGGAATGTCTGTGCTTAACGCAACATCGTTTCGCATCATGCTTGTGAGCTCTCGCCTTTGCTGCGTTGCGGAGTTCATCCCGGCTCGTTCAGTAACGTGCATTTGTGATTCGCGCAAAAGGTTGTCGTAAAAAATGTCAAAATCTTTCTGCCCTTTTTCATTGGGTGGAAAAGACAATCGAAGCAGTTCTTTTTTGCGCGGCGTTTTAAATAAGTTAAACGCAATATTTGCAGTCTCGGGTGAGATGTCGAGTTGATCCTGGTACGCATTCAGAGCACCAAGTCGAAAGCCCTCGAGCTCTGAAGGATTCATTTGTCTCAGTGCAGCCAGGAGCTCATCGGTGTCTTTGGTTCTGAGAAAGTCTCGACCAGTTTCCATTGCGTTCATAACCGCTGTATCACCCGCATAAGTATTTCTTGCTGTTTTGTAAAGCGGATTTGCATTGTCTAACCAATCAAGAAATCCTTTTCGAAAATCTCTTGTGGCCATTACTTCAGTCGCACCAATTCCCTCTTGTGGCATTTTAGGAAACGCCACATCATCAATGCCCATTTTCAAATAATGTAAAAACTGAGTCGGCACCCCATTTACCAGATCGCCTTTATCATTAATTATCTGACCTTGGTCCGTGAGCCTAAAGTTAACGCCGTCAGTTTCATTCTTAATGGCAGCGATCCGCATTCCTTTTCTGTATGCATCTTGCATGACAGGGTTTTGCATCATCATTTGCAATTCGTTGTCATAAGGAATGAGTTTTTTATTTGCGCTTTCGTAAAGTTTTTCTGCCGCTGCACCCCTGGCCGATTTGACCGCCTGAAAGTCTTTATAGAAACTTGCTTCATTTCCAAATGCTTCCTGCAAAAAACCTTCGATTCGAGCGCTCCTTCCTAACCTCCTTTGATTAAGAAAATTGTTTGCTTGAATTTTACCGGGGCCAGGTAACACGCTAATGGCATCAGTCAATGCTTGTGTGTTTTGGTTCAAATCAGCAAGCGAATAATTTTTTCCCTCAAGCGCAGCAACTCTTTGAATTGCTTCTTCGACTGATAGACCCTCACTTTCTATTGCATCAATTAGGTATTTCTTAGCGAGCTCCCTGCCGTCTTTTTTCATGCGGCGATTGCCTGATTGAAAAACAGCTTTGTATGCCTGGGCAAATGGACCACTTAATAAATCAATGCCGCCTTGAGTCGTTAACCCAGCAACGGTTCCAATCGCACCAGAAGAGAGGCGATCAGTTGCGTCTCCTTCGCCAGCCATGAATCCAGATAGTCCTCCTGAGCCACCAGCTAACGCTAAGTTTTTACCAACAGAGCGAGTAGCACCCATTGGACCACCTGTCGCAAAACCGCCTAGCGTTTCAAGTCCTAAAGCACTGACCGGGTTGTCTTGTGCAAATTGTCGCAACGGCCTACGCTCGAGCTCCGTGGCAATGTCTTGTTGAGAGAATTGATTCGCTGGCCCATATTGTTCGTTTAGGGCTTGAGTGATTGCAGCGTCTTGCGGTCCCATAATGCTAGGCAAAAAGTTTCTAAGAGCCCCGGTAAATTCATCTCCTGCACTAAAGGTCGCGCCCTGCAAAATTGTCCCTAATTCTGCTGGCGCTATACTGCCCTTGTTGATTGCATCGATGAGCATTTGTCCCTCTTCAGAAAGTCTACCCTCTCGTTGCATTTGCACCAGGCCTTGATAAAACTCTTCTAATTTTTCCCGCGTTACATTACTCATTATTTTTTCTCAAACCTTTTTAACCCTTTGCTAACGTCGGGTTGCATATTTAAAGCGGAGGCTGCTTGCGCTTTCAAACGTAAGACATCAGCGCCTCTAAATTCTGGGCTTTGTTGTATTTGGAAAAGTTTCCTTTCCCAGCCATTTTTAAAAGTGGTCGGATCAAATTTATAATTTTCCATATTTTTTTCTGTGTAGTCTAACCACTCGCGCTGGATTAACCTGGCTCTCTCTAGCTCAATCATTTTAGTTTGTATGATGATCATGTTGCCGATTGGAGTTTTAGAAAGGTCTGCTGCTGCCGTCCCAATGAGCTCCATGTCTCTGTCAGTAGGATTAACACCGAGTGTTTTAGCAAGAGGTAAAATAAAGCCAGTGGCTAATCCGCTAAACACTTGTTCCATCGTGGGGTCAGCGTCTGTTAGTCCTAAATTGAAACCAAGGTTTTGCAATCCAGTAATGAGCTCCTGGCCACCACCAGTCCGAGTGCCTTGCTCTAACAAAGTTTTCATATCAGACAAGCGCTTTAATTGCTCTGCTGCACCGTAAGAATTTTCAGAATAAGTAGTACCTAAACTTAAAACTGTTGCTTGGTTTTTTTCTGCTAATGTATCTCCCAGTTTTTTTCTTCTTTGAGATTCGAAAGGACCAATTGCTGGCTCTTGTCTATCAGTCGAAAATCCTGCGGGTGGTAAGCTTGTGCCTGTCCTGCCTTTTATTAAATTAGCCTGATCCTGATTTAATTCTGGACCTGGCTGCGAAAAATTTTCGTTTAGATAATACTCTTGTATCTCTTTCGGCAGATCAGTCACTTTTGTAATTTCGCCAGTCATTTTATTTTGCGTGTACATGTTTCCGGCTGGCCCATAAAAAGGCTTAGATTGTCGTTCTTTTAAAATATCACCCAACATTTCAATAGAAGCATTGTTTGCAATATTTGGATCGACTCCGCGCTCTATCATTGCCGATCTAAAATTTTGCTCTTTGCGAGTGGCATCCATACTCCTCATTAAATCGAATTGGCTTGCCAAATATTTTTGGTTCGCCAAAATTCCTTGGGGATCTGGTCGAGTTCCATACTTAATGCCGATTTGATTTCTCAGATTACCAAAAATATTCCCAATGGCTTGCCCAAAGTTTTCTGGCCTTCTAAATTGATAAGGCAAAATGGTTTCCTGATTATTAAAACTTTGCATAAATTGTTGTTGTTGCGCAGGAGACAATCTATCAAACATTTCTCTCAAAGCTGCTTGATCATCCTGGCGCGTTAAATCCATTTCGCTCATCCTAATAAACTCCCAAGGATTAACTGATCTGTGTTGAGGTAGTTGGGCATTTGGTTTATAAATCCACCTTGCATGGTTGGCATTTGTAAATTCATGCCAATTTGAGGGATTTGATTGCTGCGACTTTTCCCTCTTCCCTTATTTTTCATTTGATTCATCATAAACTGTTCAAAGTTTTTTGGATCTTGCATCAAAGCCAAAACTTCATTGTTGTTTATCGCGTTATCAATCATGCCCATCGGGTCCATAAAATTGTCACCGATCTGTCCGATTCGATCTCCGATTCCACCAATAATTGCATCAAGTATTTTCATCAAATTATTCCTGCGTTAAATCCTCTAGATCTTGATCTCGACACTAGCGGATTCGGCAATATTCCCGCCGCGCCTCTTAACACATCAAACATTCTGAGAGGGAAGTCTCTTTCGTCTTGGAACCTGGCAAACAGATCATCGAGGATTCTTTGGGACTGTTGTTGCTGCATATCACCCACACCAAGGATTGCATTCATGTCTGCAAAGGTGGTGCCTCGTAAATCTTGGCCAAGTGAACCGAGTTGGTTCGCCGCATTCATCCTTAATCTCGCTGCGTCACTAAGGGCGTTCTGATTGGCAAGCGCTGCCCGAAGTCTGGCATCCTGGTTGGCACGGCCTGTTTGGAATCTCGTTGATTGATTTGCCAGCGCAGCCCTTAAGGCATTTTGAGCATTTTGAGATTGGCTTTGGAAATCCGTTGATTGATTGGCCAATCTTGCTCGTAATGCATTTTGGGCGTTTTGAGCCGCCCTGGATTGCTCCGCTGCGAGGTTGCTCCTAGCTGCTGTTAAGTTTGCTCCCTGATTGCTGCGAGCGGCTGCGAGGTTGCTTGCCTGATTCAAACGGTCAGCGGTCAAGGCGCGATTGGCATCGGCCTCAAGTCGTTTCGCTGCTGACTCAAAACCACTCTGCCGCAATCCGGCTGCCGTCTTTGCGGCTTGTTCCAGGGCTGCACGATTAGTTTCCGCTTCAACAATGCCTTGCCTATCTCCACCAAACGCTCCAGCGCTAATTGCGCTTGCAGCGTTTTGGTTTTGCTGCATTTGCCTCGCTCTCTCAATGTCACCTAATGCAGAATCAACGACCGTATCTTCGAACGTATTCATGTAGGGAGTGAGGCTCTGATCTCGGAATCTTTCTGCACCTACTTGATCAGCACCAATGTTTTGAGCGTTGATCGCTGCGAAGGGATTTATCCTTTCTTCTGCAATGAACCCTGGACCAATGTCCCTCGAACCAACTCTTTCCATACCAATTGTATCTGCGCCAACTGCCAGTGGATTGAAATTAGTTAGAGCACCAGTTGTGTTGATGGCATTCATCAACTCGTTCTGGCCAATGCCAGCCTGAGCGGCATCCACAACACCCTGCATTCCGGCAAGTTGCATCGGGGACAATGGAGCCACGGTGGCTGCATTGTATGGTGCATATTGAGTGGTGTTATAAAGATTTCTTCCCGTGTTAAAAACGTCCAGTAAGGCCGATTTCAATTCTGGGTCAAAAGTCTGTTCACTGCTTGATTTGTTTTTTCCAAAGCCCATTATGATTGTCCTGAAAATCTGCGCCACTCATCATCGGTGACAAATCCTGAAAGGTCGAAATCTGCGCCCTGACTAATGGCGCTGCTTTGATTTCTCATTGCTTGTTCTCGCGTCATACCTCGACCCATAAGTGTTTGAATTCTTTGTTCGTATGGCGATACCTGCGGCGAGTTGCCCGCTGCCTGATCCAAAATCGGTGCGCTCGAAGTGTTAGTCGCTTGCTGATTTTGTTGTTCCATAGGTTGTGAGGCGGTGTTAGTCGCTTGCTGATTTTGTTGCAAAACCCGCAAATCAATTCTTCCAAAAGGCGTATCAATGAAGGGCGGCATATCATATACCGGGCCTTGAGGTTGCGTAGGCTCTGGCGTTGGGTCTGGATTCACTGGCTCGGGAGGCGGCGCGTAGTTGCTGCCCGGTGCCATGAATTGCTGATAGTATCCAGGGTTGGGCTGATTCACTAGCAAGCGTCCGTTAAATTGACTTGGCCCAAAAAAATCTAAGCCAGGTCGGTAATCACTTTGGAAACCTGGTGTCATGCGATCAAACAATCGGTTGCCTGGATTATAAATATTTTGGGTGTTCGATGGCTGATACATTTGCATTGGCTGTTGGTAGAATCCGCCACCCATTGGCTGCACAGCACCGCCAGTTTTTAACCCACCAGCACTCCTATTCTGGCCTCCGCCTTTCCCAGCGCTTTTCCCTGACGCGCTCATTTGACCTCCTTATACATAGTAACGTGCGCAACCTTGTAATCTAAATCTGCGAGTGCTTTCACCCAACCTTTGCGCCCGGACAAACTAATGAACTGTGCATCAAGTTGTTTTGCCCATTTGCCAAGCGTTTCGTCGATGCTTTTAATTTCTGATAAATCTCCTGCTGCTAAGAAAATATGCAAAGCTCTCATGTTTGGGTACTCACAAATCTCTGTGACTAAACAAGATTTTTCCATCGGCCAAAACTGCATGTCCTGGCTGGCAACGCCTCGCACGATGTCTCTGAACGAATGCGTGTTATGACCAAACTCTAATGCCTTTTCGAGCATTTCTTGATATGGCAGCATCGCCTCGAGTGGTGTTGCAGCTTGTAAACTTTGCTCTCTCATATTGCGCTCGCTGATAAATTGCCCGAGTTATCGACGGCGATTTGATATCGGGTGCCGTTTGGGCTTTTAATAATGACTCGACCATCACCTACTTCAATGTCCTGATTCTTTTTGTGATTCAAATAGTCGGCTTGCTCAATTGCCAGGTTAGTTTGTGCAATAGTCACTCTGTCGTATCGATCATTTGGTGTCGGAAGGATCATCGTTTGCCTCCCGCGACGGCATCAAGTCGCATGGTGCCAACTCGCCAATCACTATTTTCTGCTGCATCAATTCTCATAGAAACTTGCCGTCCCTGGAATCTTACGCTAGTCGGGTTTGACATCGTGAATGGACCGTGGCTTGTTTCTGCGCCATTCGGATAAAGGCGCGTTTTAAAAGTCGCTGTAACGTCACCTTGGTTTTTTTCATCAGGGATCAACTGTCGGGCCACCATCAAATTGTCGCCGTTCCCGAGTTCCACAGGACCGCTCTGAACAAAAGGCGAAGCGCCGTCATATGCATACCCGACCTCATGCTCATAAACGTAGCCGTCGGTGCCTACCATTTGCGGGTAAAGGAAAACACCCGAATCTGCACCAGCTGTTCGAGCAAGTGTGCCAATGTTCCAATGGTTGTCGCGGTAATTCCAAACAACATAGCTGTCGTTCTCAATGCTATTGACTGAGGGATAAAACCACCAAACCTCATTGAATTCAGAATTCAAAACACCAGCAATTTTAGATCGCTGCGCTTTGTTGATGTTGGAAAAGAAGAAGTCACCGACCGCGCTCTTCAGTACTTTTACTGATCCATCATATATATGGAAACTATTGAGGCCAGGCCAGACGGCAAACTGGTCAGCTGCAACACAACCATTTGCGCTCACGGTTCCGCAGCCGTCTCCAACTCGCTGAAAACTGTAAACGAATGGCGGGCCCGAATATCTAGCAACGTGAGCGTCGGTAGTTGTTAGCAGCAACGTCTCACCTCGCAGACTGTGGCCACTGATAAGAGAGCCATCGGTTGTGAGGTTCTGGCCGCCAGCTTGATTAGTCGCAGCGGCGGTCCAGGTGTTGTTGTTTTCCTGGTCGCACCATTCAACCCGGTTGTTTTCTCCGCCAGCACCCAGGGCAAAAATAAACCGCTCGTCCGTCACGACAATTGCCGTCGTGCTGGTCGGTGCATTGCTGAGAACGGCAGCCGCTGAACCAGTATTGTTTATCCACTGGTAAATCTTGCCGTCCGACGTAGCACAAGCAATCGTATACTCGCCCCAGGTATCTAGCGACCAAGTGTCCGCAACCGAATAAGCGCCAGTGTCTGGCCGCAAAGTTCCCCATTCGAAGCTGCCCCAGGTCGATCCGCCCCAAGCAAGATTTTGGTCTGCATCAGCGTTGCCAGTTGTAAATCCAGCCGGCGTAATATCGTAAATCTGACCAGCTTCTAAAATCACGTATAACTTCGTATTTGATCCTGCGACCGTTCGTCGGTTGCTCGAATTGTCAATGTAAGTGAGCAATGCTCGAACGCTTCCTGCCAGCGCACTTACTGATCTTGTTCGCCACCCCTTAATCGGCTGTAACGCACTCTCATACCACCTAACCAAGTTCCCATCGTTCCAGCTATTGAGTTGTTGAAACTCGGTGCCGTTCTTAACGATGCCTGGAGGGATTGCGAGAGGAATTAATGCCATCTAATAGCTCCAAATCGCAGGGCTGACCCGATTAGGATCAACGTCTAAATGAATAAAACGCCCATCGCCTTTTTGATTGACGCCAATTCTTTCAATTCCGTGCTCCATTGCCGAGCGAATTAATCGTAAGGCTTGCTCGCCCCTTACGCTAATGTCTACGGCGTAACCATTTGCATGGGCTCCAGGCTTCGACTTTTTTGCCTCAATGGGGTGATCCGGACATCTATAACCGCTCGTGACAATAAACGGAAAACCACACTCACCACGCATGACGTTGAGTAGATCAACAATGTCTTTCTTAATTCCTTGTTTTTTGCAGTGTTGGCACATAAATTCTTCTGGGGAAAAATAATTCACTTCTTTACGATTTCAATTTTCGGATCAGTATTTGCCATTTGTTTGATACTGGCAGCGTAAGTATTCATAAGAACTAAATTTTCTTTTTGCCGCATTTCTAAAATTTGCATCTCCTCTCGCAACTGCTGCATTCGCTCCGCCATATCCAAGGCTTCTTGCCCAAGCGCTTGCAAATCAATTTCTTCGCCATCAATGACAAATTTCAACGGTCCTCCTAATCCCATATCTGGGATGAAACTTAACTTCTTATTTTAACATTTTGGACGGCCACACTTACGCATGTTGGCTTGCCTTTCTTTCGCGTACTCAAGTTTTTTTATAGCTGACTTAAGTTGCGCATCTTGATACTCGCCGTGCAAAAACCAACCAGCCCACGCAAGAAAAATGAACGACACTGTTATAAATGCGCTCGCAGAGATCGCTTGCATTTTTTTTCGACGCTCGGCCCTTTTTTTTCCAATCTCTTTCAAATAATTAGTGTGCTCACGCTGGCTTTTTTCCATAAGCCGCATTGCATCTTGGTAAATCTTTTGTCCGCCAGGGAGCATACGGAAATGATCTGCAAGCGCTTGTCTAGCCTGGGCAGCTTTTGCTCGGCTTGTGGCCAGCTTAATTGAGTCTGCCTGGCTAAGAGGTTTGCGGGTTTTTTTCTTGCGCTCCCATTTATCAAGGCGCTGATTTGCGTCTTGGAATTTGTCGAGAATGCCAACCGCTTGCTCAACATTGCCGCCAGTCTCGCGCAGTGTGTTTAGGCCAGCATTAACCGAGTTTAAAATTCCGAGGATGGCGGAAATTTCCGCAAACAATTTACTTACCCGAAATAAGAATTAAAGAACATAACCCCAAGAATCCAAGGGTAAATTGCCCAGACACTGAGTTCTAGGCGATTCATCCTTGCTGACCCTCTCTCAAGGCGATCAAGAATGTTTTGTTGACGCTCGAGGCACAGCTTCTCGTGTGCTTTCAAATCATCCATCAAGCGTTGGCTTGGTGTCAGGAAAGTCAGAGGTGCTCGGCCAATCTCTCAATTTTTGCCGATAAGTTTTATATGCTGCATTTTGAGGATGGTCAGTAAGTAAAGAAAACATATCGGTTTGTTGTAATTCAAAATCTCTCCATTGTCTTGCATTAGTTTTTCTTTCCTCTAATGGAGGAGTTTCAGCCACATAGAATTGAAACTCTTTAATCATTCCACTGTCATAAGTATCTTTTATCCAATCACCGCTCACCGGATCTTTACCCGGATTAGTAATATTTTCTCTTTTCATGCTCCAGTAATTCCTAATTGATGATACTGAACATAAGCGCGATTATAGTCAGAAAAAGTAAGAACCGCTGAAACATAATCTTCAAACTTAAAGCTTCTTTCTGCGTAAAGCATTAGGTAACCTGCTTGGTATTGGTGCATTGGTTGTTCAGCAGTATCATATCTAATTTGTCCGTTATGCTCTTGTGTGACCCCCGGATAACCTAACGGATACCCTCTACCATTAGCACCGTTAGTGGTGCTTTGAGAATCCATAAACAAACTTCCAACTACGAGCCTACCTGCAAAATTTGCAGTATCAATAATGTGTTCAACGCCATCTACTGTAATTCTAAATTTATGGTCTGAAGTTGCGTTAGAGGTTCTTCCAATCATTGCTCCAATAACTATTGGATAAGTCAAGTTTGTTAAATTAACAACGGTTACATAAGCATTTAGTGTGCTTGAAAGAACGCTATCTCCTCCGTAATACCCCCAAGCACTTGTCATAGTAGTCCCTGTACTGGTTACACCTGCCGAAGTTACAAGTCTTGGCTGATCTAAAGAATAACCTCTATATATAGGTAGCTTTGTTGGATCTTTTGTTAAATTACCAAAAGGTAAAGCGTCAGATTTCGTTTTAGTTAA
>CEUK01354176.1_pt1 | contig 19081 bp, 18 predicted proteins | sample 356451 | NCBI WGS metagenome assembly CEUK01 (sample SAMEA2622843, study PRJEB7988) | marine metagenome | isolation source: saline water (ENVO:00002010), including
ATCCATAGTAGCAGCTCCATCATGAACCTCACCAATTTTATGACTTACACCTCCATAATATAAAATTCTTTCAGTAGTAGTGGTTTTTCCAGCATCAATATGAGCTGCAATTCCAATGTTTCTAGTATATTTTAAATCTCTAGCCATTTTTATCTAAAATCTAAAGTGTGAAAATGCTTTATTTGCCTCAGCCATTCTATGAGTATCTTCTTTCTTCTTAAAAGCTGCTCCTTCTTCTTTAAAAGCTGCAACAATTTCAGCTGCTAACTTTTCACTCATTGTTTTTTCATTTCTTTTTTGAGAAAAACTAATTAACCATTTAATAGCTAATGAACGTTTTCTACTATCCCTTACAGGAGTTGGAATTTGAAAAGTTGCACCACCAACTCTTCTACTCTTAACTTCAACTGCAGGAGTAATGTTTTCAACAGCTTTTTTCCAAACCTCTAAACCATTTTCAGAAGTTTTTTCACTAACTATATCAATACAATCATAAAAAATATTAAATGCAATATTTTTCTTTCCATCAATCATAAGACTGTTAACAAACTTTGTTACCTCAGTATCCTTAAATTTAGGATCAGGTAAAATAATGTGTTTTTTTGCGGTTCTTCTTCTCATTTTAAAAACGTATTATTTCTTCTTTGGCCTTTTAGTTCCATATTTTGATCTTCTTTGACTTCTTCCTTCAACACCTGCAGTATCAAGAGCACCTCTTACAATGTGGTATCTAACACCAGGTAAATCTTTAACTCTACCACCTCTTACAAGAACAATACTGTGTTCCTGTAAGTTATGTCCTTCTCCTCCAATATAGGCGTTTACTTCTTTACCATTTGTTAACCTAACCCTAGCTACTTTTCTCATAGCTGAATTTGGTTTCTTTGGTGTTGTAGTGTAAACACGAACACACACTCCTCTACGTTGAGGGCAAGACCCTAAAGCTATTGATTTACTAACTTTAGTTTTTGACTGTCTTCCTTTCCTTACTAACTGCTGAATAGTTGGCATACTATAATATCTATTTGTTATTTTTTCGGTTTGCAAAGGTAGAATAATATCTACAATATCCAATATGACACATGTTTTTTTTTACCTAACCCCAACAGAGGTAAAATAAATTATTTTAAAATAATTGTAAAATTGATTCTTAAAAGTGAAGAAATTTTCACCAATAAATTGTTAACATCAAAACAATAAAAATTAGTGATTATAATTTCTATTTTTGACCAATGGATGTATTTGAAGGATTAAACAGTGCACAGATTGATGCAGTTAAAGTTATTGATGGACCTATGATGATTATTGCTGGAGCTGGTTCTGGCAAAACAAAAGTTCTCACGCATAGAACAGCTAATTTAATAAATAATGGCGTTGACCCTTTTAATATTTTAGCCCTTACTTTTACCAATAAAGCTGCTAAAGAAATGAAACATAGAATTTCATCTATGGTAGGAGAAAATGAGGCAAGAAACATATGGATGGGCACATTTCACTCAATTTTCGCTAAAATTCTAAGGTTTGAACATCAAAAAATTGGATACCCCTCAAATTTCACCATCTATGATACTCAGGATTCTAAAAGCGTTATAAAATCGATTATTAAAGAAAAAAAACTTGATGACAAACTATATAAACCAGGGATTGTATATAACAGAATCTCTGCGGCAAAGAACAGTTTAATTTCTGCTAAGAATTATATCGAAAGTAATGAAATTAAATCTTCAGACAGATCAACAGGGAGACCATTTATTGGGGAAATATATTTAAGTTATCAAAACAAATGCTTTCGTTCTGGAGCCATGGATTTTGATGATTTATTGTTTAAAACAAATGTACTTTTACAACAATACCCAGAAGTTCTATATAAGTACCAAGAAAAATTTAAATACATCCTTGTTGACGAATATCAAGATACAAATCATGCTCAATATCTAATTGTAAAATCATTAGCTGCTAGGTTTGAAAACATATGTGTTGTTGGAGACGATGCTCAATCCATTTATTCCTTTAGGGGAGCAAACATCCAAAACATTCTAAATTTTAGAAAAGATTATCCAGATTATAAACTGTTTAAATTAGAACAAAATTATAGATCTACAAAAACTATTGTTAATGCTGCAAACAGCATAATTAAATTAAATAAGGATCAGATTAAAAAAAAGGTTTGGACTTCAAATATTGATGGGGAAAAAATAAAAATATTAAAAGCTTATTCTGATAATGAAGAAGGTAAAATTATTGCAAATCACATATTTGAAGAAGCAAATAATCAAAAAACAGCATTTTATAATTTTGCTATTTTATATAGAACCAATGCGCAATCTCGCTCATTTGAAGAATCTTTAAGAAAACTAAATATTCCTTATAAAATTTTTGGAGGCCTTTCTTTTTATCAAAGAAAAGAAATTAAAGACCTCCTAGCTTATTTTAGGCTTTCTGCAAATTTAAAAGATGAAGAATCTTTAAAAAGAATCATTAATTACCCAAAAAGAGGAATAGGGTTAACAACTCTTAATAAAGCATTAATATGCGCCAACCATAACAATGTTTCAATATGGGATGTACTTGTAAATCCAAATAAATTCGGATTTATTTTAAATGGCGCTACAAAAGCCAAAATTGAAAGTTTCATAACTATGATTAAGCACTTTAATTCAATAATAAATAAAGATGAAGCTTATAATGTGGCTTTAGAAATAGCAAAACAATCTGAAATAATAAAAAACTTAAGCACTGATAAAACTCCTGAAGGCATTGTTCGCTTTGAAAACATTCAAGAACTTCTAAATGGTATACAAGAATTTAGCAAATCTAATGAACAAGAAGATAAAATAACATTAGCAGATTTTATGTTAGATGTTGCCTTATTAACTGATGCTGATAATGAAAACGAAGAAGACAACAATAAAGTTTCAATGATGACCATTCACGCTTCAAAGGGCTTAGAATTTCAATATATATATATTGTTGGACTAGAAGAGAATTTATTCCCTTCTCAACTTTCTTTAAATTCAAGAAATGATCTTGAAGAAGAAAGAAGGTTGTTTTATGTAGCATTAACCAGAGCAAAAAACAAAGCTACTCTATCTTATTCTGCAAGCAGATTTAAATGGGGAAACTTCATAAACTGTGAACCTAGTAGGTTTATTGAAGAACTTGACCCAGCATTTGTAATAGAATCTTATTCAAAAAACACTTTCGAGCAAAAAAAAGTAAAACAAGAATCATTAAGTTCCAGTAAAAATATTTTCATTAAACCCCAAAGAAATTTAAAACGAATAAAAAAAACTACATCATCAATACCAATAGATTCATCTGAAATGAGCAAAATAAAAATAGGATCTGAAGTATTACACGAAAGATTTGGAAAAGGAAAAATTATTGAAATACAAGGTACTTTTCCAAATACAAAAGCAACTGTATTTTTCCCTTCATCCGGTCAAAAACAGTTGTTATTAAAATTTGCTAAACTTCAATTAATAAAAAATTAATTGTAAGAAAACATATTATTACTACTTTTGGAACTCTAATTTACATTCAAATAGAATATGACAACATCCTTAGAATTGGCCTATAATACAGACCAATTGCCCTTAACAATTCCTGAATATGGAAGGAATGTTTATCAAATGATTAAACACGCTATAACAATTGAAGACAAAAAAGAAAGAACAAAATGTGCTGAAACAATTGTTAAAGTAATGGCTTTAATTAACCCTTCTCAAAAAGATAAAGATGATTATAAACAAAGGCTTTGGGCTCATTTATATATAATTTCTGAATTTAAACTTGATGTTGAGTGTCCTTATGAAACGCCTAAAGAAGAAACTTACTCTTCAAAACCTGAAGATGTCCCTTACCCTAAAAACGACATTAGGTTTGGTCATTACGGAAAAATTATGGAAGACATGGTGAAAGCAGCAACCATATATCCTGAAGGTGAAGAAAAAAAGAAACTAATTAAACACATAGCTAACCTTCTCAAAACATCATATTTACAATGGAATAGAGATTCTGTAAATGATGATTTAATAATTAAGCAATTAGGACAACTATCTGATGGCAAACTTACTATTGATGCTTCTGAACTTAGAGAAACTGCTGATATATTAAAGCATTACAAGAAAAAACGGAATATTTCAAAAAATTATAGCAAAAACAAAAACAGAAGAAAATATAATGGGAGCTTTTGAAATTATTGGGGGAAAAAAATTAAGTGGAGAAATAACGCCTCAGGGAGCAAAAAACGAAGCCCTTCAAGTTATCAATGCAGTTTTATTAACTAAAGAAGAGGTTATTATTAATAACATTCCAGATATTATTGATGTCAATAAACTTATTGACCTTTTAAAAACACTTGGTGTTAAAATAAAAAAATTAAGTTCAGGTTCGTATAGTTTTAAAGCTGATGAAATTGATGTAGATTTTATGACATCAGATGAATTTAAAAAGAAAGGGGCTAGCCTTCGGGGATCAATAATGGTAGTTGGCCCTCTATTAGCAAGGTTTGGAAAAGGATACATTCCTAAGCCGGGTGGTGACAAAATTGGCAGAAGAAGACTCGACACTCATTTTATAGGATTTCAAAAATTAGGTGCTGAATTTGAATATAACAAAGACACTAATTTTTATAAAGCACATTCTCCTAATGGGTTAAAGGGGACATATATGCTTCTTGATGAAGCATCTGTAACAGGAACTGCTAACATAATAATGGCTTCAGTTATGGCAAAAGGCAAAACAACCATCTATAATGCTGCATGTGAACCTTACATTCAACAATTATGCGAAATGCTAAATAGTATGGGTGCAAAAATATCAGGAATTGGTTCAAACAAAATTTATATTGAAGGAGTTGAAGAGCTAAATGGATGTAACCATACTATTTTACCTGACATGATTGAAATTGGAAGTTTTATTGGGTTAGCAGCAATGACTCAATCAGAAATCACCATTAAAAATGTTGCCTATGATAAACTTGGTGTTATTCCAGAAGTATTTAAAAAATTAGGAATTAAATTAGAAAGAAGAAATGACGACATTTATATTCCATCACAAGAATATTATGAAATAGAATCCTTCATTGATGGGTCTATAATGACCATTTCAGATGCTCCATGGCCTGGTTTTACTCCAGATTTATTAAGCATAATTTTAGTTACTGCAACCCAAGCAAGAGGCAGTGTTTTGATTCACCAAAAAATGTTTGAAAGCAGATTGTTTTTTGTAGATAAATTAATTGACATGGGTGCTCAAATCATATTATGTGACCCACACAGAGCTACTGTTATTGGATTAGAGCGAAAAACATCTTTAAGAGGAATTACAATGACATCTCCAGATATTAGAGCAGGTGTATCGCTTCTTATTGCAGCACTTTCAGCAGAAGGTAAAAGTACGGTACTTAATATTGAGCAAATTGACAGGGGATACGAAAATATTGAACAAAGGCTATTAAATCTTGGAGCTCAGATTAAAAGAGTAAATTGATTTGGAATAATCTTTGATACTATTCTAAAATAACAAAAACAAATGAAAACAATTTTTTTTGCAATAACTATATTCATTGGCAACATCACAAATAATACTTATCAACTTGAAAAACAAATTCAAGAAACAATAGGTTTAGAAATTGGGAATAAAGCTCCTGAACTTAGTTTCAAAAATCCAAAAGGTAAAATCATTAAGTTATCATCTCTTAGGGGTAACATTGTCCTTATTGATTTTTGGGCATCATGGTGTGGCCCATGCAGAAGAGAAAACCCAAATGTTGTAACAGCCTATAATAAATACACAAAAAGTAAATTTAAAAACGCAAATGGATTTAAAATATATAGCATTTCACTTGATAAAAATAAAGCTGCTTGGGAAAATGCTATCAAACAAGATAATCTTTCTTGGGGAGAACATGTTTGTGATTTCAAAGGTTGGCAAAGTGAGGCAGCAATAAAATACAGTATTCAACAAATACCATCAAATTATATCATAGACGCTAATGGTATTATAATTGCCAAAAATGTTAAAGGAGATTTACTTCATCAAGAACTGGACAAATTAGTCAAATCATTATAAAAACCTGACAAATAAAGCGTTATTAATGTCAGTAATGACTAATCTATAATGACACTTTGTCTTATTTATCATTTGGTTCATCTTTTGATATGTTTTATTGTCGTTAAATAACTTATTAATGAAAAAGAATAAAATGAATTCTAAAAAAACTGAAGATTCAGTTATTGACAAAGAACAAGTGGATGTCGAAAATAGCCCAGAAAAGAAATCAGAAGCTTCAAATGCAGAGACTGAAAAAACAGAAGAACAAGAGGATTTCAAAGAAAAATTCATTCGACTTTATTCTGAATATGAAAATTACAGGAAAAGAACTGCAAAAGAAAAAATTGATATATTATCTAATGCTAGTGAAAAAGTAATTACTGACCTTCTTCCAATTTTGGATGATTTTGAAAGAGCAATATCTAACAATGATAAAATTGAGGATATTGAAGCGGTTAAGGAAGGATTTGGTTTAATTCACAACAAGTTATATAAAACTCTAACATCTAAAGGATTAAAACCGATGGATTCAAAGAAGAAAGATTTTGATTTAGATCTACACGAAGCCATCACAAAAATACCTGCTCCTAAAAAATCATTAAAAGGAAAAGTTGTAGATGTCGTTGAAAAAGGTTATCTGATAAATGATAAGGTCATTAGATTTGCTAAAGTAGTAGTTGGAGAGTAGGCATTTAAAAAAACAACAATGAGCAAAAAAGATTATTACGAAGTTTTAAATGTATCTAAAAATGCTAGTGAAGCTGATATTAAAAAAGCTTATAGAAAATTAGCTATTAAATATCACCCAGATAAAAATCCTGGTAATAAAGATGCTGAATCTAAATTTAAAGAAGCTGCTGAGGCTTATGAAATTTTAAGTAATGCTCAAAAAAGACAACAATATGATCAATTTGGTCATGACGCGTTTAATGGCCAAGGATTTGGTGGTGGTGGCGGTATGTCAATGGATGATATATTTAGTCACTTCGGTGATATTTTTGGCTCATCATTTGGTGGAGGATTTGGAAGAGGAGGAGGAAATAGAGTTAGAAAAGGATCTAATTTAAGAGTAAAAATCAAACTGACTTTAGAAGACATAGTTAATGGTGTAGAAAAGAAAATAAAAGTTAACAAATTAGTCGCTGCTGAAGGTGTTGAATTTACTGATTGTGGAAGTTGCAAAGGTACAGGACAAGTTACAAGAGTAACCAATACTATTCTTGGCGCTATGCAAACCTCATCAACATGTCCAAACTGTAAAGGTTCTGGTCAAATAATAAGCAAAAGGCCAAACGGAGTAGATGCAAGTGGGCTTGAAAAAAAAGAAACTGTTATTAAAATTGATATCCCTGCTGGGGTTGAAGGGGGAATGCAATTAAATGTTCAAGGAAAAGGAAATGATGCTCCAGGAGGAGGAATTAGTGGTGACTTAATTGTTCTAATTGAAGAGGTTGAACATGAGCATTTAATAAGAAATGGGAACGATTTATACTATCAACTTCCCATTAGTTTTATGGATGCAACTATTGGAATTAACATAGAAATACCTATGGTTTCTGGTAAAGCTAAAATTAAAATACCACCAGGAACTCAAAGCGGAAAAAACTTAAGACTTAGAGGAAAAGGAGTTCCTGATATAAACGGATATGGGAAAGGAGACATGATTATTAATGTCCAAATTTGGACTCCACAAAAATTATCAAAAGAAGAAAAAGATATTTTGCTAAAATTAAATGAAAGTGATAACTTCAAACCAAAAGAAAATAAATCAAATAGCTTTTTTGATCGCGTAAAAAATCACTTTAATTAAGACAGTATAATAGTTAATGCCTAGAAAAAACATTATTGAGCTAAATGGAGTTAATAAATCCTATCAAAATTTTAAAGCTCTAAATAATTTAAACCTTAAAATTCCAAAAGGCAAAATTTTTGGTCTACTTGGTCCTAATGGCGCAGGAAAAACTACCTTGATAAGGATTCTTAATCAAATCCTTATTCCTGACTCTGGTGAAGTATTGTTTAATGGTGAAAAATTAAATCAAAAAAACATAATTAACATTGGATATCTACCTGAAGAAAGAGGTTTATATCGTAAAATGAAAATTGGAAATCAAGCAATGTACCTTGCTCAACTTAAAGGTCTATCTAAAAAAGAAGCCAAAGATCGATTAGATTATTGGTTTGATAAATTTGAAATTTCAAATTGGTGGAATAAAAAAATTGAAGATCTTTCAAAAGGGATGGCACAAAAAATTCAATTTATTGTAACAATTCTTCACGATCCAGATTTATTAATTTTAGACGAGCCATTTAGCGGACTTGACCCTGTAAATAGCAAGCTTATTAAAAAAGAAATCCAAGAATTAAAAAAGAAAAAAACTACTATAATTCTAAGCACCCATGACATGAATTCTGTTGAAGAAATATGTGATGAAGCTGCTATTATTCATAATTCAAATAAAATTCTTCAAGGGAAAGTTTCAGATTTAAAAGATCAGTTTCAAACTAACCAATGGAAAATTAGCTACAAAGGAAGTAACATGGCTTTTACAAATGCAATTTGGGGAGGTTGGAAATTAATAAGCCATGAAACAATCAATGATATTAATACTGCTATTATCGAGTTAAATGAAAAACTATCTATGAATGATTTTCTTAAAGGAATTATTGAAAAAATCAGCATTATTGAAGTCAAAAAAAACACACCTTCAATGCAAGATGTCTTTTTAAAAGCTACTACAAATGAGTAAAATTGGCTTAATTATTAAAAGAGAGTACTCTACAAGAGTTAAAAAAAAGTCATTTATTATAATGAGTATTTTAGGCCCTTTATTAATTGTGGGGTTTTTAGCATTTACCGTATATCTAAACAAAAAAGACAGCAATAGTTATAAAATTTTAATGGTTGATGATGCTCATATTCTTAATGGGAAAATAAGAAATAACAGCAAAGAAAAATATGAACTTTTTTGGGCACCCGAAGATAAATCTTATGAAGAAGCACAAGAAATATTAAAAAAAGATAAAAGTTTTGACATTCTTCTTTATATCCCTAGTAATATAACCTATTCTAAAACAGCAAAATGCTTATATAAAAGCATTCCTTCAACTGCAGCTCAAAAACATTTGACTAGCATTATAAATGAAGCTATTGAGCTTTATAAAATTGAAATAAATGAGATTGATGAAGAAGCTTATAGATCAATAAAAACAAAAATAAATTTAGATGTTATTGATATTGGAAATGCTGAAAATAAAAACATTCAAAGAAAAGCATATGTAGGTTATGTTTTTGCTTTCCTTATCTACATTTTTATTTTTATGTATGCTGTACAGGTAATGAAAGGAGTTATTGAAGAGAAAACAAATCGAATTGTTGAAGTTATAATATCATCTGTAAAATCTTTCCATCTTATGATGGGGAAAATAATTGGAATTGGCCTTGTTGGGTTTACACAATTTATAATTTGGATTACTGTAATAACTTTTCTATCTATTTCAATATTATTATCAACCTCCACTGAAAAAAATTCTTTAAATAGTGACGTAATTCAAGAAAACGTAATTACTGGCACCAATCCAGTATTAGCGAACAGTAATGAAAAAATAGATCAGATTTCACAATTTTTATTATACGAAATAGATTGGTCAAACATGTTTATATTTTTTGCTATATATTTTATTGGAGGATACCTTATATATGGCAGTTTAATGGCTGCAATTGGTTCCGCTGTAAATGAAGAAACTGACACTCAACAATTCATGATACCTTTAACAATACCATTAATTTTTTCACTTACAATGATTCCTCATGTAATTGACAACCCATCGTCAAGCACTGCATTTTGGCTAAGTGAAATTCCATTTACTTCCCCTTTAATTATGATGGTTAGAATCGCTATGGGCATAGGAGAAGGTGGTGTAGAATTATGGGAGATAATTTTAAGTATATTTTTATTATTTACAACCTTTGTTTTTTGCACATGGATATCAGGAAAAATTTACAAAACTGGAATATTACTATATGGTAAAAAACCAAGTTATAGAGATATTTACAAATGGATTAAATCATGAAACGTATATTAATTATTGATGATGAAAAAGCAATCAGAAACACTCTTAAGGAAATCCTTGAGTTTGAAGACTATAATATAGAAACTGCTGAAAATGGATATGTTGGGTTAGATTTTGTTGATCAAAAACCTTATGATTTAATTTTTTGTGATATTAAAATGCCTAAAATGGACGGCTTAGAATTTTTAGATTTTTTACAAAAAAAGAATTCAGAAATTCCGGTTATAATGATTAGTGGTCATGGTAATATTGAAACAGCCGTTGAATCGTTAAAAAAAGGGGCATATGATTACATTCAAAAACCCCTAGATCTTAACAGAATATTAGTTTCTGTTAGAAATGCATTTGAAAAAGGAGATGTAATTAAAGAAAATAAAATTTTAAGGAAAAAAATTAAAACAGATAATCAAAACAAAATCATTGGAGAAAGTAAGGCTATATTAAATATCAAACAAATGATAAATAAAGTAGCTTTAACTGATGCTAGAGTTCTTATTACAGGAGAAAACGGTTCTGGGAAAGAATTGGTTGCTAAACAACTTCATGAGAAAAGCAATAGAAATAAAAACCCCTTCATTGAAGTAAATTGTGCTGCTATTCCATCAGAACTTATAGAGAGTGAACTTTTTGGACACGAAAAAGGTTCTTTTACATCTGCACATAAACAAAAGTCAGGACAATTTGAAAAAGCAAATGGAGGAACTTTATTTTTGGATGAAATTGGAGATATGAGCGCCTCTGCTCAAGCAAAAGTGTTACGTGCTCTTCAAGAAAATAAAATAATTAGAGTAGGTGGTGAAAAGCAGTTAAATGTTGATGTTAGAATTATAGCAGCAACAAACAAAGACTTAAAAAAAGAAATAGATAATGGGAATTTTCGTGAAGATTTGTTTCATCGTCTAAATGTTATTCCTATTCATGTGCCTTCTTTAAATGAAAGAAAAAATGACATTCCAATTTTAGCTGATTATTTTCTAGAATTAATATGTAAAGAACAAGGCATTTCTAAAAAGAAATTAAATTCTTCTGCGTTAGAAAAATTAAAAAAGATAAATTGGACAGGCAACATTAGAGAATTAAGAAATATTATTGAAAGGTTAATTATATTATGTGATAATGAAATCACAGCTAAAGACATTTCTTTATATTCAAATGAAAAATTAAGTAAATAATATTTTTTTTGCTTTAGGTATTACATTATCTAAACCAGATAAATCACTTCCTCCTGCAGTTGCAAAGAAAGCTTGCCCGCCTCCACCTCCTTTAATTTCTTTAGCCAATTCTCTAATTATTTTACCCGCATTCCAGTCTTTTGACTGAACTAAAGAATCATCAATCATTATGGAAATAAGAGGTTTGTTATTGGCATTACTAATCAAAACCAAAAATAAATTTGATAATTCACCTTTTAAATCAAATGCTAATTTTTTTAAAGAATCTGCATCCAAGTCTGACTTAAAACCAATAAAGTTAATATCGTTTATCAATTCAGAAGAAGAAATCAAATCTGACTTTATGCTGTTAAGTTTTTCTTTTTTATAGTTTTCAATTAATTTTAAAAATCGTTGATTTTCTTGTTGCAAATCTTGAATTGCTTTAACAACATTATTTGGATTTTTTAACAAATCAGATACTTCATCTAATATTGAAATTTTACTAGCTATATACTCATCTGCCTTTGCAGAAGATATAGCTTCAATTCTACGAATTCCTGCTGATATTGAAGATTCACTTAGTATTTTAAAATTGCCGATTTCACTAGTAGAATTAACATGAATTCCTCCACATAATTCAATAGAGTCTCCAAATTGTATGGTTCTAACTTCTTCACCATATTTTTCGCCAAATAGCATCATTGCACCAGACTCTTTAGCTTCATTTATAGGAACTTTTCTTTTTTCTAATAAAGGCAAACTTTTACGAATTTCTTCATTAACCATTCTTTCAACTTTTTCAAGTTCATCTTTTGATACTTTAGAAAAATGAGAAAAATCAAACCTTAAATATTCTGGATTTACTAAAGAACCTTTTTGCTCAACATGGTCACCTAAAACAGTTCTTAATGCTAAATGAAGAAGATGTGTAGACGTATGATTTTTAGCAGAAAGACCCCTTTTTTTAACATCCACATTGGCAATAAATTCATCTTTTAAATTTGATGGTAATTTTTCTGTTATATGAATAATTTCACCATTTTCTTTTTTAGTGTCCTTAATTAAGGTTTTATCAGATCCATTTTCAATAAAACCTACATCTCCAATTTGACCACCACCTTCAGGATAAAAAGGAGTAATATTAAATACCAATTGATATATAAATTTTCCTTTTACTTTTACTTTTCTATATTTAACAATTGACACTTTTGATAATGTTTCATCGTAACCAATAAATTCTTGTTTAGAATCTTTTACCAAAAAAGCCCAATCGCTTAACTCTTTTTCTGCATCTTTTTTAGATCTTGTTTTTTGCTCAGATAGCGCTTTTTCAAATTCTAAATCATCAACCAACAGGTTGTTCTCTTTAATTATTAGCTTCGTAAGGTCAAAAGGAAACCCATATCTATCATACAATTCAAATGCTAACTTTCCGGAAATTGATTTTATTTCATTTTCAACTGCTTCTTTACAAATTTGCTCAATTCTTTTTAATCCAATTTCAAGTGTTCTATAAAAAGAATTTTCCTCTTGGTAAACTACTTTTTTAATCAATTCTTTTTGACTATAAACCTCATCAAAAACCCCTTTAAATTCGACAGAAACATCCTCAATCAATTCATGTAAAAATGGTGATTCAATTCCTAAATATTGATAACCATACCTAACAGCTCTTCTTAATATTCTTCTAATAACATACCCAGCACCAGTATTTGAAGGCATTTGACCATCTGCAATAGAAAAACTAATAGCTCTAACATGGTCAACAATAACACGAATAGCTATATTTATTTTTTCTTGCTTCTGATTATCAGATTGAATAGAGTATTTCTTATTTGATATCTTTTCAACTCTTTGAATTAAAGAAGAAAATAAGTCAGAGTCATAATTGCTTTTCTTTGATTGTAAAACCATTGCTAATCGTTCTAAACCCATCCCTGTATCAACGTGTTTATTTGATAAAGTTTCTAATGAGCCATTAGCTTTACGATTGTATTCTATAAATACTAAATTCCAAAGTTCTACAACTTGTGGATGATCCTTGTTTACTAAATCTCTACCAGAAATTTCTTTTCTTTCTTTATCTTTTCTTATATCAATATGAATTTCAGAAGAAGGTCCACAAGGACCTTGGGCTCCCATTTCCCAAAAATTATCTTTTTTTGAACATCTTAAAATATGATCTTCATCAACATGTTTTTTCCAAAACTCATAAGACTCTTCATCTGCTGAGGTGTTGTCTTTCTTATCTCCATCAAAAACAGTCACATACAATCTTGATTTATCTAATTTATAGACTTCTATAAAAAGTTCCCATGACCAAGAAATAGCCTCCTTTTTAAAATAATCTCCAAAAGACCAATTACCTAACATTTCAAACATAGTATGATGATATGTATCAACCCCTACTTCCTCCAAGTCATTATGTTTACCTGAAACTCTTAAACATTTTTGAGAATTGGCTAATCTCTTGTTTTTAGGATGTTTTGTCCCTAAAAAAAAGTCCTTAAATTGATTCATTCCCGCATTAGTAAACATTAATGTTGGGTCATCTTTTATTACCATTGGAGAAGAAGGAACAATAACATGATTCTTATTTCTAAAAAAATCAAAAAAAGCAGATCTAATATCTTTTGAATTCATTTAACTCTTGAATTTCATATTTTAACAATTGGCAAAGTTATCTATTTTATAAGACTTATACGCTCTTGAATTAAAACAATAACAATTAGTTTCTTTGTAAAACCAATATTTTTATAATTAGTTCTGATTAAAAAAATTATTTTTGTGTTTTGATAAAAATCCATTAAAAATTATTTTTATTAAGTACAAAATTCAGACATCTAATTAGTCATAGTAAAATATTTTAATTATTTAAAAAGCATAATATGAAGAGGATAATAACTATACATTTTTATTTATTCATTTTATTAAATTTATCTTCTCAAGAAAGCACTTATAAATTCATTGGAGTTGGAGATATGATGTTGGGAACTAATTATCCATCAGATTCATACATTCCCCCAAAAGGAACTAGATTACTAAAAAATGTTGAAGAAATTTTAAAAAGTGCTGACGTTACCTTTGGGAATCTTGAAGGTACAGTATTAAATTCTGGAGGAAATGTAAAAAGGTGTTCAGATCCTTCTCTATGCTACGCTTTTAGACAACCAGACTCATTAGTTGACCAGCTATTGGATGCCGGTTTTGACCTATTATCTATTGCAAATAATCATGTTGGGGATTTTGGATCTTCTGGAAGAACTCATACAGTCGAAGTATTAAGAAATAAAGGTTTTTGTTTTGCTGGGCTTGAATCTATACCATGGGACACTACAACAATTAATAATTTAAAAATTGGATTCTGTGCATTTTCTCCTAATAATGGGACAGTAAGAATTACAGACTTAGAAAATGCAAAACGTATCGTCAATCTATTGGATTCTATTTGTGATGTGGTTGTAGTCAGTTTTCACGGGGGAGCAGAAGGAGCATCAAATACACATGTAAATAAAAAAACAGAATATTTTTATGGTGAAAACAGAGGAAATGTGCATAAATTCTCACATGTAGTTATTGACAATGGGGCTGACATTGTTTTTGGCCATGGGCCTCATGTAACTAGAGCATTAGAGATATATAAAGATAGATTAATATGTTATTCTTTAGGAAATTTTTGCACCTACAAACGTTTTAATTTAAGTGGAGTTTGTGGATTGGCTCCAATTGTAGAAGTAAATGTAAACAATAAAGGAAAATTTATTAGTGGCAATATAATTTCTATAAAACAAATTGGTTCTGGAATTCCAGTAGTTGATCCAGAACAAAAAGCCCTAAGTGAAATTAAAAAGCTTATATCGTCAGATTTTCCGGAAAGTAAAATAGTTTTTAATGAATCATCTTTTACTAAAAAACTATGACTAAAACATTTAAACTACTTTTAATTATTATTTTATTTTCCAACTATATTAATGGTTTTGGTCAAAAAATTCCATTATGGTCATACAAAAACAATAATCAACCTGCAATAATTTCTTATAATCTATTGGATTCTATTTTTGAGACTGCTAAAAGTTTTTTAAAAACAAAATATGTTTACGGAGGGTGTTCTGAAAAAGGATTTGATTGCAGTGGCCTAATTTATTATGTATTTCAAAAACACAATATTTTATTAAGCCGATCTGCTGATGCTCTATCAAAAATTGGGAGCAAAATTATATTTGAAGATATAAAGGAAGGAGATTTGCTTTTTTTCAAAAGCCGAGACATGAGCTCTAATCGAATTGGTCATGTTTCTTTAGTGATTGGAAAAACTGAAAATTCATTTCAAATGATACACTCTACAAATAGAGGTGTTGTAATAGATGTATACAACGAAATAAAGTATTATCAAGATAGATTTTTATTCGCAAAAAGATTTTTAAAAACTAATGAATAGGCACATTAATAATCGAAAGTTTATTACTTTTTTCACATTAACTTATTTAAGTATAGTTGGAGTTACTCAAACGGATACAACCATTAAAATTATTGACACTATTTCGTTTAATAATGAAAAAGTTTTTGTTTATAATAATAAAACATGGGAATTTTCAAATGTCATTGAAAAAATAAACTACTTAAAAACAACTGCAGACACCTCTGCCGTTTTTAAAAAAAATTGGAGCAAGCTAATATTCCCTTACCCATATAATGAAAATATACCTGATAGTGTTTATATATCATTTAATAATGAATATGATACTTTTAACATTCCATATAAAAATGTACTAACATCAGGTTTTGGATATAGAACAAGTGGATTTCATAAAGGAATTGATATAAGATTAGCTAAAGGAACTAAAGTTAAAGCAGCATTTAATGGGAAAGTTAGATATGCTAGATTCAATAATGGCGGATACGGTAACCTTGTTATAATAAGACATTTTAATGGATTAGAAACTTACTACGCTCATCTAAGTAAAATTTTGGTTGAAGAAGATGAAATTATACAATCTGGAAAAGTAATAGGATTAGGTGGTAAAACTGGAGTAGAATGGTCTGGAACTCATCTTCATTTTGAATTTAGATATAGAGACTTGGCTTTTGATCCATTTAAAATAATTTCTTTAGAAAAAGGGTGTTTACTTAAAGATGATGTAATGTTAATGAAGTCAGATTTTCACCCATCCCTTCAAAATCAAAGAAAATATCATAGAATTAAATCAGGAGAAACTCTTTCACATTTAGCTAGAAAATATGGAACAAGCACTTCTAAAATTTTAAAACTCAACAAAAATTTATCTGTAAATTCAATATTAAAAATTGATCAACGAATAAGAGTAAGGTGACTATTTAAAATATAATTTTATAAATTGAAATTAAAAAAAATTATATTTTTGCAAAAACTAAATTAGCTTTTGAAAAATATTAATTATAAATACAATCCTGAAACATTAGAATATATTGAAGTTAAAACTTCATTTTGGGGTAAAATAAAAAAAATCTCCTATTATCTAATCGCTTCGATTGTTTTTTCTTTTATGATTCTTGCTGTTTCATTCTATTACTTAAGAAACTATATCAAAAAGGAATCTTATAATGAAAGTCAAAATATTCGACAAGAAATCAATGCATTTAACGCAGATTTAAATAACATATTAGAAGTATTAAATGATATTCAAGAAAGAGACGATAATATATATAGGTCAATTTTTGAAACCAACCCTTATCCTAACTACAAAAGAAAATTAGGAACAGGTGGAAATCCTATGAAATTTAAAAAATTTGAAGGGTTAACTCATGAAAACATATTAACAGAAATAGCACAAAAAATAGAATTGGTTGAAAAAAAATTAGTTGCACAATCAAAATCATTTGATGAAGTTTTTAAACTAACTAAAGCCAAACAAGAAATGCTTAAATCTATTCCAAGTATTCAACCTGTTTCAAATAAGGATTTAACTAGAATAGCTTCAGGTTTTGGAACTAGAATGCACCCAATTTATAAAATACCGAAATTTCATTCAGGAATTGACTTTACAGCACCTATAGGAACTGAAATTTATGCTACAGGAAATGGAACTATTGAAAGAGCAGCATGGAGTGGAGGTTATGGGAAAACCATTATAATTAATCATGGCTATGGTTACAAGACCAAATATGCACATTGTAGTAAATTAAATTGCAAAACTGGTCAAAAAGTAAAAAGGGGTGATTTAATTGGTTTTATTGGAAATACTGGACAATCAACAGGACCTCACCTACATTATGAAGTTCTTAAGAATAAAAAACCTGTTAATCCAATAAACTTCTTTTTTAAAGATTTAAATGCTGAAGAATATGCAAAGGTGATTGAAATATCTACAAGACCAACTCAATCTATGTAAATCAACAATTATTTGTTATTTTTACTTTTACTATTTAATAATAATTATTAATCAAATTATTAGCTTTACAATATGGAAGAAAATCAAATTGAAATTCCAAAACTCACAAAAGTTTACTATTCAATTGGTGAAGTAGCAGATATGTTTAAAGTAAACACATCTTTGATACGGTTTTGGGATAAAGAATTTGATATAATACAACCAAAAAAAAACAAGAAAGGAAATAGACAATTTACTCAAGAGGATGTTAAAAACTACCATTTAATTCACTTTTTAGTTAAAGAAAGAGGTTACACTCTAAAAGGAGCTAAAGATAAAATTAAAGGCAATAAAAATGAAGTAACAAATCAGCAACAACTCGTAAAAAAAATGTCTAGGATTAAATCTTTTTTACTTCAACTTAAACAAGAATTATAAATTTTAAAACAATGGAAAATATAACCACTTCACAACAACCAATAGAACAAAAATCATTAGCAAAAAACTTTGTTGCCAATGTTTTTTCAATGATGTTTATTGCATTAATGGTTTCTGGAATTACAGCCTTTTGGTTTGCAAGTTCTGGAATGACATACAACTTATTCTCCCCTACTGGAGGAATGAATGCGCTTGGTTGGGTTATCACACTTGCTCCTCTAGGACTTGTAATGCTTATGAGTTTTGGTTTTAAAAAACTTAGTGTTATGCAATTAATGGGTGTTTTTATGTTGTATTCATTACTCACAGGAATGAGCTTAAGTTTTATTTTTATCATATACAGTGCTCCATCAATAGCAAGTACGTTTTTTATTAGTGCAATTACTTTTGGAATCATGGCCTTTGCAGGATATACTACTCAAACTGATTTAACCAAAATGGGAAGCTTGTTATTTATGGGGCTAATAGGTATTGTTATAGCAAGTTTAATTAACCTATTCATTGGAAGTGAGGGAATAGATTACATCATTTCTATTATTGGAGTTTTAGTATTTACTGGCCTTACTGCTTATGATGTTCAAAAGATAAAACGTATAGGAGCTGGTATAGAACATGGAACTGCATCTAGTCAAAAGCTTATGATAATGGGTGCACTGACTTTATACTTAGACTTTATTAATTTATTTTTAATGCTTCTTCGTTTATTAGGGGGCAGAGATTAAAATTTTACAAAATGAAAGCATATGTTTTTCCTGGGCAAGGAGCTCAGTTTATAGGAATGGGCAAAGATTTATTTGATAATTCCTCTTCAGCAAATGAATTTTTTAATCAAGCTAATGAAATTTTAGGTTTCAAAATAACCGACATAATGTTTAGTGGGACTGATGAAGAGTTAAAACAAACTAAAGTTACTCAACCTGCAATATTTTTACATTCGGTAATTTTAGCAAAATGCTTAGGAGACTCTTTTCAACCCGACATGGTAGCTGGCCATTCTCTTGGCGAACTTTC
>CEUK01050447.1_pt1 | contig 19063 bp, 21 predicted proteins | sample 356451 | NCBI WGS metagenome assembly CEUK01 (sample SAMEA2622843, study PRJEB7988) | marine metagenome | isolation source: saline water (ENVO:00002010), including
ACGCTTGACATTGCTAACTCAACAGCATCTAACCGTTCCACACCGTTAGTTACCCATAGTTCTGTACGATTTTCAGTTAGTGAAGGCAATACATCGACAACCTCCTTGGTTGTTTCGATAACTGAATCGGCGTTAGGTTCGTGAGCAGAAGTTAAACCTGCTACTTTTACACTAAATACGGCCATAGAAAGCAGGGATAACAGAAGAACTACCCCCGTTGCTAGCAACATTTGAGCCCGTTCATCACGAGTACAAGTGGTACGATGCATCAAGCACCACCGCCAATATTCCACAAAGTCAAGCTTATTGTCCAAACATTATCATCAACGGTTAGAAGATGATGCACTGTTACCGTATTGCCTGATGGTGTTCCAACCAGCCCATATGGATTGGAGATGCCGCTATTTTTGGCCAACCAACAATTCGCTTCTTTACCGGCCATAAGTGCGTCTTGAAGTAGAGTACATGCGCCGTCATTATCTGCTTGAGATAGTAATTCAGCAAGTCGGTTTTCACCTGCGACCTCTGCATCAAGGCCCAAACCGTATTGTAAAACCGATTCGCCAGCAGCCTCAAGACTTGTATCATGAGCTACAGAACGAGAATCTGGGACGTCGATACGAATCAGAAATGTGGCGGACATGAAGAATAGCCAAAACAATGTAAGCATCTCAAGAATGTGGATTTGAGCGGCTTCATCATCGCGCAGGCAATCAACTCCTCATATTATTGGTGATGGAACATAGCCACCACCTGACGGGTTTAATCCAACTGTATAAGTTGAATCTGAAGTAATGATTTGTTGGGAAATTGCGTGGCTCGATTCACCAATTAAATCGGGGCTGAATACCAACAAGTTGAACGCCAATAGAGCGGCGACAATCATCATTCCCGAGTGCTTAAATCCGGCTGAGAACCTACCATTCTGCATCAAACCAGCCATAGAACCATTACCGAGTGCTTGCATAGTCACGCCGTAATAAAATACTGTTACGAAAAATAACGGGTCGATTGATCTAATTGTCATATTACCAATGTTCGCACCACCGGAATCTCCGCCTCCTTCATCACCGGAATTGGATTTAGCAATAGCTGGAATAAAGATCTTACCAAGCAGCGTAATTACCCCTAAAAATACGAAATATGAGGTCCATATAACCGCAATGTACGAACCTATGGCTCGATTTCTCTCACCCTCAAGGAACTTGATTTCACGAGAGTCATTCGCTGCAGTGACAAGAATGTCTGAGATTTTTCCTCCAGCGCGGTCTGCCTCTGCTATTAGGGTAATCGCTCTTTTTACCAGCGGCGTACCAACCCGTTCCGAGAATTGTTTGATAACGTCACTGAACTTAATTCCCCAACTCAATTGGTCGGACATTTTCTTGACTTCGTCATTCAGCGCACCATATTCCGATTTAACCAGCGTTTGAACAGCAACTGTCATTGAGAGACCACCTTTCCAATACTCCGCCATATCTCTCAAGAAGTCCGGGAACTTTTCCTCAATCTCATTCTTACGCTTCTCGACTCTCTCCCAGTAGTAAGATGCAGGATATAGTAAGAAAAAGAAAGTCAAGCCGAAGAAGTTTAGGAAAATCATTGGCCGCAAATCGATTGGTCCCAAGTCGAACTTTGGACCCAACCAAAATGATTTGTTATTCATATTGGTTGGAATACCGTCATAGAAATCGAGTGTCACGTCGAATTCAGCAGAATTCAACCTTTTTCCATCCTCATTTGAAAATATGGCCACTTCATAGCCACGGTCTGGCTCCATGTTGTCAATACCTATCGCGCATACATCGCTAGCCTTGCCAGTAACGCCAGTGAATGAGCCCAGCACGTTGAGATCTGGATCTCTTACCGCAACGGTATAACTGGTCGGAGTTGCTGCTTCTACTTTGCAATCTAATGACATCGGTTGTTGAATCACAACATTACCCTTGACTTGTTCAGGCATACCGGGAACGTCAAATGACTTAGCTCTAGAAACGAAGTTCGTCCACGGATTCTCAGACCACTCTAACTGGTCTGGTTGGTCTTTGAGAATTGCGCAGGATTCGTTAGCCTGATATGATGGCTTTACTGAGCCGCTAAATTCAGCGGAGAAATCCGTTCCAAGTTCATCCTGTGCTGTTGCTCCACAGTATACGTTGGTGAACATAGGTTCACCGTTAGCAGTTGGAATAAATCCTGAATTTGTGGCCCACATAATCCCGGAGGACAATCCCAAAATTAGTGATATGAAAATAATAATGTACAGATTTTTTAGCGTTTTATCATCCTTAGGAAGATCTAGTTCAACAACTAGTTTTTTCTTCTTCTTCCTTGCCATAATCTCAACTCACATCTCTTGTTCCTTGCTGCTTGTGTAAACTAAAACAGCATATGCAATGTGGATCATTGGAATGAAACCAAGAACTATTCCATACAGCATGCCTTCTGACATCTGTGCGCCAGAGCCAGAAACCCAGAACATAATTACCAACATTACAATCAAGAACAGCGGCATAGCAACTGCGACTACGATATATGATTCTGCCAGTAATGCAATGGACTCGAGGAATTGCTGGAGACGAGTTCGGTTCTCTCTCATGTAGTGTTCTGCCCTATTTAGGAAATACAATTTCAAGTGACCACCAGAAGTTAGTGTTCCAACCATACCTTGGAAAAACTCAGTTAGCCAAACCGATGCAGCACGGTCAACGCTGAGTTTTATCGCAGTGATTAAATCATAACCGAGTAATGTTACATCTCGATATATCAATCCAGCATCTTCGGACACATCACCGTAAATGTCTTTATTCATCGCTAAAGAACGGAAAATCTTAGCTGGTGTGGCGTTAGCTGCAGACATTGCAGCAGTGTATGAAGCAGCATATGGCAGGTACTTTTCGATTTGAGCACCGCGTCGGTCGGCCTCACGTTTTGCACCGCCACGCACTAGTAGGAAACCTGAGTAAGGGATTATCGCGCCAAACAGAGCCAAAATCAAAACTTTGAACGGCGCTGGGAAAATTCTGGTTGCGTAATCCGGACAGCCGTTACCTGGTTTGGATTTGTCTACCAACTCGGGCTCCCAATATTCCCAGTCGAGACATGGATTGATTGTGGCAGGATCTTGTAGGCTTTCCCAAAACGCAATCACCCCAACTTCTGGTAGAAAGAATATCCCGATTATTCCCCAGCATACTAAAGCGACAGCAATCGAAGTAAAAATCACTGTTGAGAGGTAGACTTCTGGCATGATGCCCATCGAACCCTTAACGAGGTTTTCAGAGAGGTTTGTGTCTCTACGTGCTCGCTTTTTGAGTATCCTACCAAGAATTCTGTTACAGAATCTTTGCCAAGCAGTTAGTTCCATAGTAATCTCTCCCCATCAACGTAGTCCGTCGACACGAGCAAGGATTTCATTAGGACGTACATAATATTCTGTAACGATTTGGGAAACTTGGTCTGCTTTCCTTATATCGTTTAGAACCATCCATTCAAGTATTCTCTTTCGAGTTCTTAGTTCTCTGCGCATGTCGTCTTGCGAATAGTTTAGTTTAACCATGATTTTTTCCAAAACATATGACTTACCACTGAAAATAAAGTCATCAGAAGTTACATCCCAACGGAATACTTCGTTAGTGATTACCTCAAGCGAGTTGGGGTCTATTCCAACAATTTCTACCAGTTGTTTGGTTCTTCGCACACGCTTACCGTTAATCCTAGTCTGTATTTGTATCGAACATGCCTCGAGAGCAGGCAGTAAAACACGAGGAATATCAATCGGCTTGTTCTCCAATCTGTGTACCAGTGAAGGTACAGAATCAGCGTGAACAGTAGAATAAGCACAGTGACCTGTTGCCATGGCTTGGAACAGAACATATGCTTCTGCACCACGTATTTCACCCACGATGATGTACTCCGGCCGTTCTCTCAAAGCCGCTTTCAATAACTCGAACTCACCGATTACACCTTCACTGGACTCGCCACCGAACCCTTGTCTTGTTAGACCTGGTACCCAGTTAGGTTGAGGAATGTTTACTTCTCTGGTGGATTCGATTGATACAATCTTCATCTGCCATGGAATGAAAATACACATTGCGTTCAGCGTCGTGGTTTTTCCTGACGCAGTACCGCCGACAAACAGCATTGGGACTTCATTTTGAAAAGCAATCCACAAGTATGATACCATCAATGATGACATTGTTCTAAACGCAATAATGTCCGCTGGAGAAAACGGATCATCCTTGAACCTTCTAATACAAAATGATGAACCTCTCGTCGACACTTCGTGACCCAGTTTCATAACGATTCTAGAACCATCCATTAACGTTGCATCAAGCAGCGGGTCGGCGACTGAAATGTGTTTGCCACACCTTTGTGCTAATTTGATTACATATGATTCCAATTCATCATCGGTCTTCCAGATACAGGTTGTTTCAACAGATTCAAATTTTCTGTGATACGCAAAAATTGGTACATTGGTTCCGTCCAAAGAAATATCCTCAACGTTAGCGTCGTTCATCAAAACATCCATGTCACCATAACCAATCAAGTCCCTGCGCAGATAGTAGAAAATCTTGGATTTCGACTTCTTGTTAATCTTCATACCATATGATTTGATGACCTTGTCCATTGCAGTTCTTAGGTAAGCCTCGGGATTTGCATCTATCTCATCGATATTGGCAGTCAATGAACGGATGAAAATATCCATTATTTCTTCACGGTATTGCTCTTCCTTCTTTGTCATTGGCGGCTCAATAATTTGGTAAATGATGTTTAAAGTGGCTTTATCACGCACAATTCTGGCAAATGCGTGTGGAGGCATAACTGGATATTTATCCAACTCGTCATACTGTGCTCTTTGTTGTGCACGCTGCCGTTTTCTTGAATCTCCGCGCTTTCCACGTTTCCTCGCCAAACCATTACCCCCTGCCGTTGCACTTGACGACATGCGTTGGACAACTATAACACTTCGGTGAAAGGATGATAAAAAATGGCCACACTGGCCATAAATTAATGCATTCAAGAAATAATTATTCTAAACTTTGTCAACCAACTATTTGTTGAGATAACCAAATCTTCCAATGTGGATTCGTTATTTATTTGATAGTCGGCTTGTTCGATTAGAGTGTGCAATCCCCAGCCAGCTTCTCTAGCTTCTCTAATTTGGAATTGTTCTCTATCACCGTCTTCTAAGCGCCCTCTCGATTGGGTTCGCTGAAACCGCACTTCGGGGTTCGCAGTGATAGCGACACTACTGAACCGTGGCGCCCATCTCGAGTTGAATATCTGAAATTCTGCGGTACCTCGCATCCCTTCAATCAATACAATGGGGTGAGTTTTCATCAGTTCCGTCACCTCATCTGCAAGGCGAATTGCCAAAACCTCTTCGCCAAATTTTGCTCGTAAATCTGCTGCAACTTCGCCAAATACATTCGGATTACCTTCAAGACCTCTAAGTTTAACTTCGGCCCTTACCATGTCTCCCATTGATCTAACCGGGATTCCGTTGTCTGCGATAATATTGGCGAATTCACCTTTACCAGAGCCTGGCATTCCACAGACTGCTACAGCATGCCCCATGAGTTTCCGTATCCCTGCCGCCACTATAAACTACCTGTTATGCATAATGAATTAAACATCATTCATAATGATTAATTGCTGAATTCGGCACTGCCCCAACGACGATCCATCAGCTTCCAAAGCACTGCTGAGGCAAATAGTAAGAATCCTGAAATTCCTAGCATACCAACATAGCCTTGTCGAACCATAGTCTCATCGTACATACCTGCAGTGGCTGCCAATCCGTCTTCAGAGGCACGCTCCCACCAATTTCCGTACAGAGAGACATCCCCTTGCGTAAAAGATAACAAAAACAACCCGAGCAGTGGCAAAACTGTTCCGACCCAAAACCAAATCATAATTGACGCATCGAATATGGCTTTGTTTGGCCTTAATCCCATTAGGAAGGCGGTCAAGGCAACGATATAGATTGAGTTAGCGAACATAACAACTATGCTTGTCGGCAAAGAAGTCCACTCATCAAGGCGCCAAGCCATCAAAATTATGAAAATCAAAGAAATCCAAGATGTGATTAAGAAATAAACCAACACCTTGGCTCTAATGAGTTGCGGCACTCTTACTGGCAAACCATTCATGAATTCTGGAGAATCCAGTATTGTTAACCATGAATAAAAGTTGAAGCCAAAGAATCCAAGGAAAGGTGCATATGATAGCAAGTTAATCGGTATTGGAGCCTCAGCAAAATCGATTAGCCAAGCCATGCCAAGCAGCACGGCCAACGGTATGGAGTATGAAACTACCATCTTCTTAATTGAGCCTGACCTAAACAAATCAACGAATTCTTTAGCTACAATGAGTCTGATTTCACCTCGACCGAGGAATGAAAGTCGTGCGTAAATTGGTTTGAAGAGGTCCCCTTTCTCAACCACATTAACATCGAAGTCATCGATTATTAGCAACGAAGACAAATACCCCAGTAAGATACAAATTCCAAAACCAAACAATCCAAACAGAAGATTTTTTCCGGTTTGAATTTCTAATCCTATTATTGCGATTTCTGCATCAAAAGCACCGACACCGATGATGATGCCCAATAGTACAACTGCTATGGGTCCGAAGATTGTGAAAGGCCTTCCTCTCATCCACAACGCTGAGGCAAGAAATGAAATTGCGAGACCCTGAGCAAGAGTCACCACCATAGCAAACCAAGTCCATGGTAAACTGCTATATTCCAAAGGAGTAGTAATGCCAAAAAAGGTATCTAAGGCCTTGCCCATACCCATACCAACAATGATTGGAGTGAGAATCAATAACACGTAAAATACCAAATCCTTGATGAAATATGCGAAGTGAGCCATTGAATTTGGCAGTGGTTGAAGTGCGGGGGAGGCGAGTAGATGATTCTTGGTTGCAGTCCGTCTCACCAACGCGTCTCGCCCCATGAAAGCGAAAGTACCCATTCCCAAACTGAACATCAATAACGGCAAGTGAAGAGCAAAGCGTAGTTCTTGCCAAGTAAAACTGTTGGCTTCTGTATCTGTAGTTTGAGCGGCTGAATCACCGACTAAAAACTGTAAACCAACTGTCGATACCATGGTCACTAGAGCGAGTAGAAGCGGGAAAAGAACCATTTGTCGGGCCTTAGCAAATTCGACATTTTTGCGATATTCTTCTTTGAACATAACCTGGAAAGTTGCTGTGAAGGAAGATATACCATTTAGTGGAGTCAATAATTTTTGACCGCCAGAATGAGTCCCAAGATTTGCCGAGGCGATCGAATAGTCATTATCATCCCATTCTCTGGTAGATATGTGAGCGCCCGGCAAAACTACTCCTCCTCAGCCGCCTCTTGTTCTAATTGCCTTTCCACATCTTCAATCGATTTGCCAACCAAACGAATGAAGACATCCTCCAAGGTTTCTGAGGAGTCCATTTTCAAGCCCCTAACTGTACCAGCTGCCAGCACTTTGCCATCATTGATTATCGCCATTCTATTACACATCCTTTCAGCCATCTCAAGAACGTGCGAACAGAGAAAAATTGTGCCACCAGCCTTGACGTGATCGAGCAACCATTCACGACACTTCCGTTGATAGATTGGATCAAGATTAGCAAACGGCTCATCGAGGAATAGCAACTTTGGTTTGTGAATAAATGCTGAAGCCAACATGACTTTCTGTCGTTGACCTTTTGACAAATCCTTACACATTGTATTTCTTTTTTCTTCTAAACCAAACCACTCAATCCAATACTCTACTTCGAACTCACTATTGTCGATGTCTCTTAACTTAGCGACGAACTGTAAAAACTCTACCGGAGTCAAATAAGATGGTGGCGACTCGGATTCAGGAACTATCCCAATATTGGCCTTGACCTTTTGTGGAGACTTGGTTGCATTGATACCCAAGACCTCAATCTTACCTTTGCTCGGCTTTAACTGACCGGTTAACAACTTGATGAACGTCGATTTACCTGCACCATTAGGCCCGAATACACCGAAAAACTCACCTGAATGAACCTCGACATTTAGTGGGTGAAGGGCGATAAAATCGCCATATTTTTTGGCCATATCGATTGCCTTTACCAACGGTATGTCGTCACCCATGATGTTTGGTAACTGTTCTATTCTATGTATTATTGGATTGAGCCACAATCGGATAAATCATGAAGTTGATTGATTTAGCAATCGCATGGACGACCCAAGTAGTGCTGTTTTGACGGTACAAGAAATACCGCTTTCTGACGACTCGATGTCTGGATGTATTGCACTTGCAACCATCAATCGACCAAACAAACTTAACGCGCTTAATAGCGAAGTTATGGACTCATTGAAGAATTTCTGTTCATGGGTTGAAGCGAACGACCGAGTTAGATGCGTTGTCATCACCGGTGCAAGCCCGCTACCTGCTGAAGAAGGTCGGCGAGCCAAGCCCAATGCTTTCGTTGCCGGTGCTGATATTGCAGAATTTGTCGATATGGATAAGCAGGCTGCAAAGGTTAAGTTCACTGATAATGCAGTGGAAGCACTGTGGAAACTGACCAAACCTACCATTGCCATGGTAGATGGGTTTGCTCTTGGCGGTGGATGTGAAGTTGCATGCTCATGTGACATCCGAATTGCCTCAAAGCGCTCGAAGTTTGGAACTCCGGAAATAAATTTAGGGCTAATACCGGGATACGGAGCCACTCAACGGTTAGCCAAATTAATTGGTTACGGGAAAACGCTCGAATTGATTATGACCGGTGAAATGATTAGTGCTGATGAAGCCTCAAACATCGGCTTAGTAAATCACGTATGTGAAGTTGAAGACTTGGAGGATTTCACTATGGATATGGCCAATAAAATTGCCAGTAAATCCGTCTTTACACTGAAAGTAGCGAAGCGCACGATAAAGGCCGCATTGAATAATTCTCTAGACGAAGGTATCGCAATTGAGGCCGAAGAATTTGCCAATTTATTTGATAGCGCTGACAAACAAGAAGGCGTTAAGGCATTTATGGACAGAAGTAAACCAACATGGCAAGACAAGTGATCTAGAAACCAATCACTAATTGCCAAGCAATCGTAAATACGGCAACATCACACAGTGCATGGGCAAGCCAAGGTATCCATACACTTCTTGATTTAAGATATAACCATGAAAATACGATTCCTCCGATAAACAGCCCCAAAGAGCACAAGAAGTTCCCTAACGGCGAAATAAACAGTGACAGTGCAATAGTGTGGTGTAGAGTGAAAATCAGTGCCGAAGCTATTATCGGCAACCAAAATCCTCCGATTACTTGCTCTAACTTTGTTAGTATGAACCATCTAAACAAATATTCCTCCAAAACAGAATTAACAAAAATCCAAAACATAACTGCCCAGAAAAAGACTACTGGATTGGTCAATCCAACCGGCTCAAGTATCGCGGTTAAATCATCGGAAGAGATCATCAAATCTCCAAGGAAAAAGTAAGCAACGAAAATTACCAAACTCATTGCAATTCCAAGACCAAAAGATAAACCCCATCCACCTTGTTTTGGTGTTGACATTGATACTTGTTCACCATCTACCTTTAGATGCCAGTATGCTGGAAGGCCAAACATCCACAACTTCGTCAACACAAACACGATGATAGCAATAATTCCCGCCTGCAAAACAAAACCGGTAACTACTGAGATGGTTGGTGCAATAGCGGCAAGAATAAGCCCGGTCAGTGCCAAATTGTTAGATTTAGAAGTATGTTGATGGTTTTCACCCATCCAACTCAGTCCTCATCCATTTGTAACTTCAATTCCGCCAATGCGTCGCTTGCATTGGGCATTGCAGGAGGAGGCAGTTCCATTCCTGGTAGCGGAGGTAAAGGCATGCCATCTAGCCCTGGTAGTTCAGGCAACTTTTGCTTCTTTTCAACCACTTCGAATCCTGAGTCAAGTGGAGTTCTCAATTTTAAAATCGTACTCTCATCCAATCGAATGAACGTTGCACCATAAACATGCCCAGCCTCTGGCTTTTGCGGTTCATCTATGACGTTTAATCCGTGTTGAGGGTTTTGCAACAAGCCAACAATGTCCTCTCCTTCATTGTGTTGTTCCCACATTCTAACGGTTGAAGCCCTTATTTCAGCGAGTTGATTGCGTCTGCGCTTCTCTATTCGCTGTCTAATTTCTTGGTGCTTCACTCTCCGGTTTGACACAGTCATTTCAATGTCAGCGTCTTCAACCGATTCAGGGCTGACCTCAACAACATACTCATCCGCAGTATGAACATTCTCAACTGTAACTTCAATTTCAACCAGTTCTTCAGCGGTTTCTTCAGATTCGCTGTCTTGTTGGTTAGCTGCTTGTATTTTAGCCAACTTCCTTTCCCTAAGCGAAACTCCATCCATGTTTTCATCAGCAACAACCGGATCGGGTATATCTGAAGCGATCGAGGATTCAACTACGGTTTCAGAATCCTCAATCTCACTCGAGACTGCTGCGACTGTAACGGCATCTTGGGGACGTGATTTCACTCCTCTGCCCCCGAGCATCACCCATCCAAGTGATGCAAGAAACGTGACCCCAATAAGCGACCATTTGCCGTTATCAGATAGGCTCGAAGCTGAGGTCAAGTAGAATATTCCCGCACTGGCAGCAACCAATGCACAAGTTGTTCGGAAGAATCCCATGTCCCTCAATAACCCCCAGTGACTTCTAATTTATCATGCTGATGGCAATTGGCTGAACAAGTTTTCCAAAGCCCTCACCCGATGACTGAATTTGTTTTTGGCTACTGAATCAATGGCTCCAAAGGTCTTGCCGTGTGTACTGTAAGCCCCATAATTCCCTGCCGGCAACGGATTTTTATGTTCGTCAAGGTCGTACGGGATGAAGATTGGGTCAAATCCAAAACCGTTACCTTCCATCAATTCGTCTCCAATGTGTCCAGGACAAATTCCTTCCCCAATGGTTATTTCACCGTTGCACCATAACGCAGCAACTGCTCTAAATTCAGCAGCCCGCAAATTTGCGCTCGAAACTGGATCTTCTGTTGAAAGATGATTGAGAAGTCTAATCACTCCCAAGTTGCCAATCGTTGAATGAACGAAAGAGGAATAGACGCCTGGAAAGCCGTCTAGCGCTTTGATAAATAGACCAGCATCTTCAACTAAAATCATATCATTATTCCCAAACTGCTCTGGTAGATGATTTAGCGCCTGATTAATTTTTGACCTCGCAACGACTTCTAGACTATCCGCTTGAGGCTCATATAATTCTGCTTCATCAACTACTAATTGTTTAACACTGTAGCCAAGATTGGACAAATGAATTGATGCTTCGGCAAGTTTTCCTTCATTGCCAGTAAGAAACCATACTGTCGGACTCATGTTAGTCCTAACGGGTTGATGTTATCATGTCTATTGATAAATTAACAAATAAAATTAGAATGTATGACATAATTTAACACGCAGGAGACAATGGGAGCAAGTATGATTCAGCAGTTAATTCTCGTTGGTTTTGGTGGGGCAATTGGCGCAATCTTGCGGTTCACTGTCGGGAATTTTATCGAAACCAGTGAGTTCCCGCTCTCGACATTCATTGTAAACATCGTTGGTTCGTTTTTGTTGGGAATGTTGGCAGTGTTATCGATTAATTACGGGTACTCTGAGGAAGTAATGCTATTTTTCGCCACTGGTCTACTTGGAGCATTTACTACAATGTCAACATTCTCTTTAGAAACCATAACTCTAATGAAAAATGATAATTTTTCTATGGCTTTAACGTATGCAGGTTTGTCTTTTTTGATGTGCATCATCTTTTCATTTGTCGGTTGGGAAGCTGGTGAAAGAATAAGTGGCAGCTAATTATTGCATTAGTTTATTAACACCTAGATGTAAGTCCTTACCAATAGGGATGAACTGGAATAAGATTTAGTATGCCCTAAGAGTTGATGATATGACAAAACTGATTGAAAAAATGAACGCGGCCCTTGGATGGGAACTAAGAGCAATCAACATGTACGCACATTATGCAGCCAATGTTACTGGAATTCACCGATTACAATTATCACCTATGTTTACCACAGAAATGACTGAATCAATAGAACATGCCGATATTGTTCGCAAAGGAATTGTACAACTTGGTGGTATACCAGTCACCGAAAGAAGTACTCACCCAATAACTCACACTACGGATTATATGGAGATGCTTAATTATGCACTGGAAACTGAAATCAAGGCATCAGAAGTTTATGCTGAACTTCTACCACTCATCGAACAAACAGACGATTTGTATGATTCAATTGAGCAAATATACCTCTCCGAATTAAAAAGTGTAGAAGAGATGCGTCTGTTAGTCGGCTGAATTAACCGTGATACCTTACTCTAGATCTAACATCCTCAAGGCGTTTGAGTACTTCATCAGCCGCTGGTGGTTTGCCGCCTGACAATTCTTGCAGCGGACCTTGTGCCTCGTCGCAATCTCGATATCCGTTTAAGAATAAGTCCATACCGTTAGACACATTAGGATGTGACGCACCTAAGATTTCATCCATCACATGCAAATCGATACCGAATCTTTCAACTTCGTATTCAACTGCTGAAAGGCCAAAATCAATTAAAAATGCCTTGTAATTTTCATCGATTAGAATGTTGTTGGTTGATAAATCACCATGAGTAACCGCCATTCTGTGGAGCATCCTAACAGCTGCACCGGAATTGTGTAATGCTTCTGCAATTTGATCTGTGTTGATGGATGGGTCGCGTAAAACTTCGATTAAAGGCCTACCATTCATTCGTTCCATGACTATTCTACCCTGTTCTAAATCAACATCCCATATTGCAGGAACGGGTAATCCTGCACCTTTAATGCGAATTAGAATCCGAGCCTCACTGAGCATTCTACGGTATCCTAAGCGTTTCTCTAAGTCGGGGTGGCGCCATGCACGACTACGCCTGAGTTTCCTCACCGCTGGCCGATTCATCCACAAACCTGACCACACCTCTGCCTCGGCACCAAGGTGGAGTCTCGTTTCCGGTTGGAAGACCATGTTACTGGCTTGATGCACTCATTTATTTACATCACGGAATAACAATTATTGAAAAGGAGTATCCCCTCGCAGGATTGAAGCATATGACGATTACCTTGCCAATGTGTTCCATTGATTTCATGGACACCTCGATGTCCCCTGAGGAGCAAGCGATTGCTGAGCGTATTACCGAACTCAAGCAACAGCTAGGTAGCAGATTGATGGTTCTTGGACACCATTATCAGCGTGACAGCATTGTTATGCACGCTGATTTCATTGGTGATTCATTTATGTTAAGTCAAAAAGCAGCAGATTCAGATGCTGAGTTTATTGTCTTCTGCGGCGTCCATTTCATGGCTGAATCGGCTGACATATTGACCGATAACAATCAACATGTAATTCTGCCAAACCTAAGAGCGGGATGTTCAATGGCCGACATGGCCACATTACCCGATGTCGAAAGTGCGTGGGCAGAGATTCTTGCTGAGACTGGTCTAAATGACCCGATTGACAGAAAATCCCCCGGTGATGTGCCTACGGATGGAAAGTCTTACCTCATCCCCGTAACCTACATGAATAGTAGTGCTGATTTGAAGGATTTCGTGGGCAGACATGGAGGCATTGTTTGTACATCCTCCAATGCAACTGGCATCCTCAACTGGGCCTTTGACAGAGCCGGCCCAGATGGCGCTGTGCTATTTTTCCCCGACCAACATTTAGGACGTAATACCGGGCTTTCGATGGGGATTGATGAAGAAAATATGCCAACTTGGATTCCGAAGATAGGTTCGGACAAAGACTTGAATGATGCCAAGATTATTTTGTGGCATGGTTTTTGTTCTGTTCATAAACGCTTTACTGTTGAACAAGTAAGTGAATTTAGAGAAAGATTTCCTGAAGGACTGGTAGTTGTCCATCCTGAATGTCCCAAAGAAACTGTCGAGGTAAGTGATGCTAATGGCTCAACTCAATTCATCAAAAATTATGTAGAAAAATTGCCGAGTGGTAGCCAAATTGCAATCGGTACTGAGATCAACATGGTTGCCCGTTTAGCTGAATCACATCCGGACAAACACATAGAATGTCTCGACGACAAAATATGTCCCTGCTCTACTATGTACATGATTCACCCTGCTTACCTAATGGATGTATTGGAGAAACTGGTTGAAGGCGAAATTCCCAACCAAATAGTAGTATCAAAAGAAGTTCAAGAGGGTTCTCTACTTGCTTTGGAAAGAATGCTCAGCATCAAAAAGTGAATTATTCTTCTTCACTACCTTGCACTGCTCGTTTTGCCTCGGTTTGCTTCTGATTGATGTAAATAAAGACCAAAACAATGCCAACAACTGAAGCCACCTGCAAAACTATATTCGAGTAAAGCTTCAATTCCGGAGTCCATGAGTGTACCTTAATCACCACTCCATCCGTAGATTCTTCGAGATAAATAAGATGGTCTTCGAGAACAATTGGCCCCCATTGGTCAATCTCATCGGCAGTAAGAACGTGGGTAAAGTTGTCAGACAGGTACATGTAATAGATTTCACCATCATAGTATTCTTCTATTGGGCTTGTTGGATTCAAGTGATCCTTCATTACCCAAGCGATTACGCCATCCTTAATCGATGGATCATAAGCAGAATATTTTCCGTCGCCAATGAGCCTCTGTTCACCAGAAATTCGGTCAATCAGGACAATTCTATCTACTGATGAAACGTTAACATTGACCAGTAGATAATCGCGGTCAAACACTACATCAATGATTGTGGCGTTTTCTAAGTCTGCTGGAGTGTCCCAATCTTCCAGTACTTCTTCATCTTCTTCACTAGCTGATGCATTAACTGTGTAAGTCAAAGACCCACTCAACTCCAAATTACTCATGTAGACCTTATCTGATTGACCTTCAACAAGGAAGGTGAAATCATTACCTTGGCATTTCACAAAAGAAATATTATCGTTTGAGATACCTAAATCAATCATTCTACCATCTAGGGCCTGAGCAGTCAATTTGCCGTCTTGTAGCATCAAAATAACATGATCTTGGCCTGATTTGCATAATTCCACCTGCTTGGGGTTCTGTATCGACTGCTCGAAATAAATCTCCTGTGGATTTTCAACATCGATTACGAAGAGAGTGGTACCATTGGCCATCATCAATTTATTATCAGTTAATTCATATTGAGAGTCTGCGGAAAGGTTAGGTTGAATAACTTCTATTCCATCATTGGATAAATCAGACAAATCATACAATTTGAGGAGTCGCCCATCATCAGTGGTATTGTCTATGGTTGCCAACCAGCCATCGGCGCCTGCCGCCCCTTCTGGTGCCTCTACACCCTCTGCTGGCAGTGACTGGTGTGTCAAATCCCAAGTGATTACTGAAGCGACGATAATCATCACAACAACTGATAATATTCCGGTTTCTCTCGAGGTTGGTTTTGCGAATTTCCTTGCTGCTGTACTGATTTTTCCAGCGGTAATATTGTACGCTTTTTTGGGGTTGGTTAGTACGGTAACCAATCGCGCATTGATTGTTCTTTCATCCAATATACTCCAAACTGGTTTTGCGGTCTTATCTGCGAGATTAACCGCAATTGAGGCAACAATCATGCCGCCTGCGATATCAAGTATCCAATGAATTCCAAGATATATTATCGTAAACGCAGTAAGCAGTACATAGGCAAAGACAATCTTACGATATAATGCCCATCGTTCATCATGATCAAACCGCTTAATACACAGCCATACAGCATATGGTATTCCAATGTGAAGAGAAGGCATACAATTGGTAAAAGGATCAATGCGCCGGAACCAATCAGAAATTTCTGGATTGAGTGAATAAGCCAATGTTTCCATTTCGGGTATATACGCTCCAGTGACTCTGACATTGAAGAACAAGTAAAACGGTACTGCGATGATATAGACCCATGCGATGGTGAGGGTAACTCTATCCGCCATCCAACGGTCATCGAAATATGCAAAGTAGAATACTGACACATAGCAAATAAACATAAATCCAGCGACATAAAAATGTGTTAGCATTACTGTTAACCATTCAGCCTCGAAGAATTGTTGCACATGGAGCACAAGATTGCCTTCGATTGCATATATCCACGGCGTCATATCAAGGCCAGTACTGGCCATAAGTATCCTATCGACTTCATCCAAACCATCTTTGGCATTGTAGATCAAAAACAAGATTAGAACGTGAATCCAGTACCTGCGGAAAAAATCAACGAAAGTACTGAGCCTTAATTCCATCCACTTCGGTTTGAAAACAGGCAACAGAATGACACCAAGCGCAAGTGCGCTTATCATCCAGCTAAGATATACACCCTGCATACCTAGTTCTCTCCAAAATGGCGTTAAGTCGATTATACATCAAACCCTCGCCTTCAATGAACCAAAAATACCCGTTAATGGATTACCATACGCCGTGAACATATGGCCTGCCACCATCTGGATCTTGGTTATTAGCTAAAGCCCAAATTCTTTCAAATCGATAAATACCACTGGAACATCCTTGAACCCAATCGAAGGCCAGGGCATATTTACCAATGGTTCTTACTTTGGGTTTCTCTGCTGGCATAGATTCTACTTGACGTCGCAGTGATTTGCTTGACTCATCGTCATTTCTAAGCGGGGCGCATTTTGCACATGGGCAGGAATACCTCAAATCATCGTATGTAACAGTGAATTGGTTTCCGTTGTCGTAGGTGAGTTCCATACTAGTATCATGCCGTTCTAAACGGGTTAGTTCTGGTATTGCAGACATTTTCTATGCCTCAAATAATTTCTAACCCTTGGCTTGAAGATTGCCCAATTTGGGATTTAATCGCTTCGACAACTTTACCAAACGCAATAGCCGATGCACCATCTGGCTCACTGACAATACGGTGTACTCCGTCATCACCACCACGAACAAACCCTGGGTCAAATGGCAACTCACCAAGGAAGGGTACACCAAATTCCTGTGCGGTAGACTTACCGCCACCTTGTTTGAAAATATCAAGCGTCACACTGAATTTGCCTTGCTCATCTGAGGTGACTTGGTGCTTCTTACCACCAGGACCGGCAATTTCTAGGCTCGTTGACGGATTGGTTGTCCCCGAAATTGTATAACCACTCATGTTCTCAACAACACCTAAAACTGGAACTTTGAGTGACTCCGAAAAGGTGATTGATTTTCTGCTATCAAGCAGTGCAACATCTTGCGGAGTGGTAACGATTACCATTCCATCAATATCTGGTAATGATTGAGCGACAGTCAACGGCTCATCTGAGGTCCCAGGCGGGAAATCGATTACGAGGTAATCCAGTTGACCCCACTCTACGTCGCCGATGAATTGTTGGATTGCGCCGAGTTTGATTGGCCCACGCCAAACCACAGGCGTATCCTCATCTTCGAGCAGGAAGGCCATTGAGATGACCTTAACACCCATGTGACCTTGTGCTGGATGAATTCTACCCTGCTCAACGTGGAGTCTTTTTCCATCCAAGCCCATCATTTTTGGAACATTTGGTCCAGTGATGTCTATGTCAAGGATGCCAACGGTGTGACCTTGTTGAGCAAGCGACAAGGCTAGACCGGTTGAAACCGTTGATTTCCCGACGCCGCCTTTACCGGATAAAACCATGATTTTATGCTTTATTTTTCTGCCAATTTCCTGCATTGCCATTTTTCGCTTCATGTTGGCATAAGCACTTTCCATCTCTTTTTGCTGTTGAGCAGTTGGCCCTTCCGTGGGCTTTGCCCCTTTGGGGTCATGAGTACTCACCGGAGAATCGGCCATGATTTTACCAAACAATAATCCTACTTCAACCCATAGGTAGTACCCACAGCGCTTTGTTTGATGGCTAGATGAATAAAAACCGATAAAATCGGAAAAATAACCATTTCAAAACCAGCCGACATGCCATTATAAGCCCATCCAAGACCAGTTGATAGTGGAAGAGATAGTGCCATACCATGAGTAAAACTTGCACCAAATCTGGTATGTTCTGATTCAATTAATGCACAAATTGGGCCAGCGAAGAATGTCAAAATTGTGATACAAATAACCACTATCCGGAATAAAACATCATTGTTTAGTGCTGCGAAGATGATGTGCGTTGCAAATAATACTACAAACAGGACTGCAAAATAAATCACCGCACGAAAGCGTCCCAACATGTTGGTTCAATATACTCTCTACATGACATAGTGATAACACTGACTGTTTCTATATAGAAATAAATTAAATGTTAGGCCGATTAGAATAATCCATGAAAATATTATTTGTATGTGTAGGCAACTCCTGTCGCTCACAAATGGCAGAAGGTATTGCAAAGTTGTATGGCCATGATGCACACTCGGCGGGAACCCACCCAGCAAAACAAGTTTCTACTCATGCTTTAACAATATTACAAAAAAAAGGAATTGATATTTCTGGCATGAAGCCTAAGAGTCTTGATTTGTTTACCCCAAGTTCATTTGACATGGTCATTTCAATGGGTTGTGGAGTTGAATGCCCGACGATAAAATTAGATCAAGATTGGAATCTAGATGACCCAGTAGGCCAGTCCATTGAGGTATTTGAAAGAACAGCAGAAGCTATCGAGCAACGGATTTTGATGCTGGAGTGATTCACTCTTCTTCTCTTTCTGGTAGGTCACCGTGACCGTCTAACTCAATTCTTAGAACACTCACAGTTCGGTCTCTTCCATCCTCTGAAGGAATTACCTCACTCTCACAGTTAATTTCGCCAATAACTACCTCTTCAGGCAGGCCTTGAGCAATGATACCGTTTCTCCTACGGCATACCTCAGCAACATCAACAGCTCTGCCTATGGTTGCTCCCCGAGCGACCAACTCCAAATTGCGATCTCCTGCTTCCATTGCCATAACGACTGCTCTTACGTATGCGTGTAATGGTTTCTTGCCGATGAAAATTGTTCGTCTGTCTGTCATGCTGAACCCTGCGTTGCCATAATCGTTCAACGGTTAAATGTTACTTAGACAATTTTGTCAATTTGGTGCGAGCGCCGGGACTCGAACCCGGGTTCAGGCGTTGG
>CEUK01185599.1_pt1 | contig 19058 bp, 13 predicted proteins | sample 356451 | NCBI WGS metagenome assembly CEUK01 (sample SAMEA2622843, study PRJEB7988) | marine metagenome | isolation source: saline water (ENVO:00002010), including
ACAATGAATCAGAAAAAGAATTAGACGAAGTTTCAAAATAAGGAACAGTGGAAATATTAAGTGTTGTATCAATACTAGAATTAGGCAAATCATTTATTCCCCAGTTTTCATTTGGTGTATTCCCCATTTCAAATACCAATTCACCACCCTTCATAATTGTAGAATGACTTATGTAATTTTTATCGAATGAGTTGCCATTTAGTGAAGCGTTTTGAATGTATATTTGATCACTCTTCTTTTTATTTGTTTTAATAGTAAAAACTTTTCCATTTTCTAAATGAATTGAAGCTTTTGTAAATAATGGAGATCCTATTGTATAGTAAGGCAATCCAGGTGTTACAGCATAAAAACCTAGAGCACTTAAAACATACCAAGATGACATTTGTCCACAATCTTCATTTCCTGAAAGACCATCAGGTTGAGTAGAATATTGTTCTTTTAGAATTTGTGAAACTCTATACTGTGTTTTATAGGGTTTTCCAATATAATTATATAAATATGCCATATGATGACTAGGTTCATTTCCATGAGCATACTGACCAATCATTCCAGTAATATCAGATTGATGTCTGCCAACTAATTTTGAATCTGTTTCAAACAATTGATCTAAAATATTTTCAAAATTATCTTCCCCTTTATGGAGTTTAATTAATCCTTTAATATCATGAGGAACAAAAAAGCTGTATTGCCATGAATTGGCTTCTGTATAATTATAATTTACCTCTTCGGGAATAAAACCTAATTTAAAATTCCCATTTAATTTTGGTTGCATAAAACCTGATTTTGGGTTAAATATATTTTTAAAATTTTGCGCTCTATTTATGTATTTATTAAAATTTAAAGTGTCATTTAATTCATTTGACATTTGAGCAATGCACCAATCGTTATAAGAATATTCTAAATTTTTAGAAACAGATTCAGCCTCATCTTCAGATGAAATGTATCCATTATCATTAAATTCAGGAATGCCCAACTTATCCCTGTTAGAAACATGTAACATTGCTGGATATAATTCTTTTGCCTTATCCTGGGAAATATTTTTTACATAGGCATCTAAAATCACAGAAACAACATGATATCCAATCATACAGCCAGTATAATTTGCACAAAGTTCCCATATAGGCAATTGACCTCCATTTTGATATTGAGTCAAAAAAGTATTTAAAAATTCACTTGTTTTTTTCTGTTCAATAAGAGTAAATAAAGGATGTGTAGCTCTGAATGTATCCCATAAAGAAAAAACAGTATATACAGGAACATTTGAGTGGTGAACATTAAAGTCAGTTCCTCTGTATGAACCGTCCACGTCACTAATTATATTAGGAGCTATCATAGAATGATATAAAGAAGTATAAAATATTTCCTTTTCTTCATTAGACCCTCCTTCAATTTCAATTTTACTTAAAGCTTTTGTCCATATTTCTTGTGCTTCATTTTTGTATTTATCGAAAACCCAATGTGTTGCTTCAGCCATTAAATTAGCTTTGGCATTTTCAGGACTTACAGTAGATACTCCCACCTTAAGCATTAATTTATCAGAATTTAGGTTGCTGAAGATTAGGGCTAATTTTGTTGAATCTCTTAATTCTAAATCAGATTGTTGATTATAAATTACATTTTCAAAAGGTTGAGAAGTTTGTATACAAAAATAAAAATGTTGATTTTCAGCCCAAGAACTAGAAATTCTAGACCCCATTATTTCTTTTTTAGAAGTTACATCAAGTTTCCAATCTAATAATCTATCTCTGTGTTCTAAATCAATAATGACATGTGCAGCTTTTTTATTTTTAAATGTATACTCATGAATGCCCACTCTTTGAGTGGAAGTAAATTTACAATGGATATTATTCTTGTCTAATAAAACTTCATAATATCCAGTACTAGCTGTTTCATTAGCTTTTTTAAAAGTTGAAGAATATCCATTTTCAATGCTGTCTTTAAAACCATTGTCAAAACATATATCATCTTGAGATGGCATGATTAATAAATCGCAATAATCTGCTATACCAGTTCCGCTTAGATGTGTATGACTGAATCCATAAATGATTGAATCTGTATAATGATAACCAGAACAACCATCCCAACCCTCAAGCCTAGTATCGGGACTAATCTGTACCATTCCAAATGGCAACGTTGCACCAGGAAATGTATGGCCATGACCACCAGTACCAATAAAAACATTTACCAGTTCATATGGTGAAAATATTTTATCTTTTGAAGATGTATTTTCACAACTGACTAAAAAGAAAAAAAATATTAGAACAGTAAAATATTTATATATAAAATTCATTTTATTCCTCTTCTATGCCCTGTAATTTGAGAGCATTTTTTGTTAAAAATGCATACAATAATAGATATACAAAACAAATAACAGCAACCCAATATGAAGATTGAATACTGAAAATATCAGCTAATTTACCTTGGATAGGAGGAATAATTGCTCCTCCAAGAATCATCATTACTAAAAATGCGGAGCCTTGTGATGTATATTTGCCAAGTCCACGAATACTCAGTGAAAAAATACATGGCCACATTATAGAACAAAAAAGCCCTCCAGTCAATAAAGCAAATAAAGCAACTGATCCAGATGAAAACAATCCAATTAAAATACCAATAATCCCCAAAAGACTGAATATTTTCATTGTTCTTATTGGCTTATCTTTTGCCATAAAAAATCCAAAAATTTGAACACCAACACAGGAAGAAAAAATAAGTATTTCATTTATGTTATATGAACCAAAATTCACTGCTAAAATCACACCAAAAGCAATATATGGAACAAGTATATATAACCATCTCTTTAAACCTTTAGATGGATTAAAAACTGTTATTGCCCCTACCCATCTTCCAATCATTAATCCTCCCCAATATAAAGAGATATAGGGTGCAATTTGAGCATCATCCATTTTTGGCAATCCTAAAGGATTTAAAATACCGTCTTCTGAAAATTTTAATAATTCCCCCAAATTACTCTGAATCGTAACCTCAACACCAACATAAGTAAAAATAGCAAGCATACCCAAAATAAGTTGAGGCTTTTGCATAGCACCCCAGCCAGACGGATTTTTTGAAGAACTAAAATAGGCAAGAATTAAAGCTAAAAGAATAGCAACCAAAGCTGCAATTAAATAAAACAATCTTTTATTTTCTAAATCATTTATATTGATATTTTCGTTTGAAACATTGTAAGATAAAAAAACACTAACAAAGCATAGAATAATAATCACCGATAAAATAAGAAGTAAAAAAATGGCTTTATTGGCAGATTCAAATGAAGATTCTGTTTTACCTTGAGGAAGTTTTTTTGAAAAATAAAAAAGGGATGCTGCTCCCAAAAATAATACAGCTACACCAAGATATAAATTTTGTAATGTAGATAATTTAATCCCATCATTTTTAATTAAATCGTTCAATTCTTCACCAGATAGAGGGGTTGATCCGAAAATAATTAATGCCACTACAATAGGCCCAATGGTAGTTCCAAAAGAATTAATGCCTCCGGCTAAATTAAGACGATGAGAACCTTTTGATGGATCACCCAATGATGCTACAAATGGATTAGCTGCAGTTTGTTGCAATGAAAACCCAAGTCCAACAATGAATAAAGCTCCCAGTACGTAATAAAAAACACTTGCTTCACCAAACTCAGCTCCATTTACAGCAGGAAACATCAAAAGAGCACCCAAGGAAGATATTATTAAACCATATATAATTCCATTTTTAAAACCCCAATTATTCAAGATATCTTTTCCGAATGCGCTAGACAAAACAAAAAGTGCTAAAGCTCCAAAATAGTAAGCCCCATAAAAAGCAAAATCAACCAATTGAGACTGAAACTGATCAATATTAAAATACGTTTTACAAAATGGGATAAATACACCATTAGAAGCAGCAATAAAACCCCAAAAAAAGAAAACAGTTACAAGAGTTGATAAAGCAGAATTATTATTATTTGACATAATTGTGTTTTTGATAAGCCATAAAGAAACAATAAATTTTAATTAATGTTTTAAATACACTATGTGTTTTTTTAATTTTCATACTTAATATTTTGTTGCTATTAAATTTTTGACAAACAATATTAAATGTAAACTCATTGAATTACCTTTGCAAAAAAAAAAATGAACAACACTACTGTTAAAGGGTTTTCAAAATTATCAAAAGAAGGTAAAATTGAATGGATTGTAAACAAATATCTTGGAGGGGATGACAAAAGTGTAGGTCTTCTTAAAAGTTATTGGCACGAAGACGAATCTGTTCAAAAAATTCACGATGAATTTATTGAAAACACCATTACTAACTTTTATTTGCCTTTTGGTGTAGCCCCTAATTTTTTAATTAATGGCAGAATTTATTGCATTCCAATGGCTATTGAAGAAAGTTCAGTTGTTGCAGCAGCTGCAAAAAATGCTAGTTTTTGGATGAACAGAGGTGGATTTAAATCAGAAGTAATTTCAACAACTAAAATTGGTCATGTTCATTTTGCTTGGTACGGTGACTTTGAAAAACTTAAAGTTTTCTTTGAAAGCATAAAGCATAAATTTATTGAGGAAACTCAAAACCTTACTACCAACATGAGGTCAAGAGGAGGTGGAATTTTAGACATTCAAATCCTAAATAAAACTCATTTAGAACCCAACTATTATCAAATTCAAGCAAAATTTGAAACTTGTGAAGCAATGGGTGCTAATTTCATTAACAGTCTGCTTGAAGAATTTTCTAAAATTTTTGAAAGAGAATTAAACGAAAGTAACTTTTCAAAAGAGGAAAAGAAACTTGTTATTCTAATGTGTATTTTAAGCAATTATACTCCAGAGTGTTTAGTAAGGTGCGAAGTAAGTTGTTCTATTGAAGAATTGGCTGATGATCCATCTATTGATGTAAATGTATTTGCTAAAAAGTTTGAGCAAGCAATTCACGTAGCTAATATTGAACCTTACAGAGCTACAACCCATAATAAAGGAATTTTTAATGGCATTGATGCGGTTATTATTGCAACAGGAAATGATTTTAGAGCTGTAGAAGCATGTGGACATACTTATGCAGCAAAAGATGGTCAATACAAAAGCTTAACCAATGTAGAAGTTAAAGATGGTCAATTTAAGTTTTGGATTGAAGTTCCCATTGCTGTTGGAACAGTCGGTGGATTAACTTCTCTTCATCCAATGGTTAAGTTTGCTCATCAATTATTAGGCAACCCAAAAGCAACAGATTTGATGAAAATTATTGCTGCAGTAGGATTAGCTCAAAATTTTGGAGCTGTAAGATCATTAGTAACCACAGGTATTCAAAAAGGACACATGAAAATGCATTTGCTAAACATTTTGAATCAATTGGGAGCTAATGAGCAAGAAAGAGAAAAAATAAAGTTTCATTTTTCAGATAAAGTTGTTTCTCACAAAGGTGTGGTAGATCAATTTTGCAAACTAAGAGGAATTAAAAACATTTCAGAAATTAATCTTAATTCTTGAAAAGAAATTATGCGAACGGCAAACTATTAATTACTGGAGAGTATCTCATTTTAGAAGGTGCTTACTCTCTAGCTATTCCCTGCTCTAAAGGACAAAATTTAGAATACATACAGGATAATAATGCAAATGCAATTGACTGGAGAAGCTTAAATTTTGATAACAATGAGTGGTTTTCTACAAAATTTGAATCCGATTCTTTTGATATTTTAAATACTTCAGATAAAAAAAAGGCTAAAAATCTTCAAAAAATACTTATTGAAGCTTATAAACTTTCCAACATTAAGCTTATTGGCAAAATAAATACAGCACTAGAATTCCCAAATGACTGGGGGCTTGGATCAAGCTCTACATTAATTGCCTGCTTGAGTAAATTATTAAAAATTAACCCCTTAGAACTTCACTTTAATACTTCAAATGGAAGCGGATACGATGTAGCTTGTGGAATTCACGACAAACCTATTACCTATTTAATAAACAATAAAAAGCCTATAATAGAAGAAGTAAGTTGGGATATCCCTTTTAAAGAAAACCTCTTTTTTATCCACCTCAATAAAAAACAAAAAAGTGAACTGGAAATAACCAGATTTAAAAATAAAATTGAAAACAAAAGCATTAATGTAAAGACAATTTCTGATATTACTTCAAAAATAATCACATGTAAAGATGTTCATGTTTTTAATGATTTAATTGAGGAACATGAAGAAATAATAGGCTACTACATAGGAAGAAAACCCATTAAAAAAGAACAATTTTCTGATTTTGATGGGGCTGTTAAATCTTTAGGCGCTTGGGGAGGCGATTTCGTTATGGCTTCTGGAAATGCAAACTGCAATGAATATTTTAAATCTAAAGGTTTTAATACCATTATCCCATTTAAAAACATGATTAAATCAATCCCTTAATGTTGACAACTAATTAGTAATCTAAAAAACCACAATGACTTGTATGCTATTTTAGTAAAAAATGGAAGAGAAAAGTTTTATAAACGTACCAAAAAATGACACCCCTATTGATGCATCCATAACAATGGAAAGTCCATCAAACATTGCTCTAATAAAATACTGGGGGAAAAAAGAAATTCAAATCCCTACAAACCCTTCAATAAGTTTCACTTTAAAAAACTGTAAAACCACTACAACTTTATTTTTAAAAAAAGGCTTGAAAAAATTAAATAATGTTATTGTTGATGGCAAAACTAAGCATTCTTTTACTGCTAAAATTGAAAAATATTTTTCTCTAATACAGTCTTATTGCCCTTTTTTGGAAAATTATGAAATAACAATTTCAACTAGCAATACTTTTCCTCATAGCAGTGGAATAGCTTCTTCTGCTTCTGGATTTAGCGCATTATCTATGTGTATTGTTCAATTTGAACAAAAGTTATGTCATTATTCAGATGAATTTAAATTTAAAAAAGCTTCTTTTTTAAGCAGAATAGGTTCAGGAAGTGCATCAAGATCAATTTATGGACCAATGGCTATATGGGGAAAAAATAATACTAATAATATTTGTAGCGACTTATATGCTACCCCTCATAACAAAATTCATGATGTTTTTAAAGACTTCCAAGATACGGTTCTTTTGATCGACAAAGGACAAAAACAAGTAAGCTCTACTGTTGGACACAAACTCATGGTAAATCATCCTTATGCTAAGGAAAGGTTTTCTCAAGCTAAGCAAAACTTAAATTCAATTCTTAATATTCTTTGTTCTGGAAACTTGGAAGACTTTATACAACTTGTGGAACATGAGGCTTTATCACTTCACGCAATGATGATGACGTCAAACCCATATTTTATTTTAATGAAACCAGGCACAATAGAGACAATTCATAAAATTTGGGAGTTTAGAAAAACTACTAAAACCCCATTATGTTTCACCTTAGATGCTGGAGCTAATGTTCATTTGTTGTATCCAAAATCGGAAAGTAATCGTATAATGGCTTTTGTTGAAGACCAATTAATTGGTTATTGCGAAAATCAGCAGTATATTTGTGATGAAATTGGTACAGGACCAAAACTTATAGAGGAAAGCTATGATTAAGGAATCGTTGTATTACGGTAAAATTCTTTTATTTGGTGAATATGGGATAATTCAAGATTCAATGGGATTATCAATACCTTATAACGACTATAATGGTAAGTTTTTATATGCTAATGAAAAATCTCCTGAGACTAAAAAATCAAACAAACAACTAAGTTTATTCTTAGATCACTTGTTTGAAATGCAAACCATTGATTCTTTACCTTGTCATCTTAACTTATTAAAATTTAAAGAAGACATAAACAACGGTATTCACTTTGATTCATCAATTCCTCAAGGATTTGGAATTGGAAGTTCTGGAGCCATTGTTGCTGCTGTTTACGATAGGTATTGTGAACAAAATAAAATAAGTTCTTCTAAAGAATTATCTAACCACAAAATTTTAGAATTAAAAAAAGTTTTTGGATTACTTGAAGCCTATTATCACGGAACAAGTTCAGGTTTAGACCCACTTATTTGCTACCTTAATTTACCTATTTTAATCAAATCTAAAACTGAACTAGGAACAGTTGGTATCCCAAGTTCAAACAAAGGAAAAGGAGCTGTTTTCTTATTAAACACTGGAGAAGTTGGAAATACACAACCCTTAGTTCAACATTTTTTAGAGCGTTGTAAAGAAGATGGATTTAGAAAAATGTTAAAAGAAAAATTTAAAAAGTACAACGATGCAAGTATCAATGCTTTTTTAAATAATGAAGGGAAATCATTACTTAAAAATGTTAAATCTTTATCAAAAGTTTTACTTGAACATTTTCAACCCATGATTCCTAAACTATATCGAAAATTATGGAAAGATGGCATTGATTCAAATGCTTATTATTTAAAATTATGCGGATCTGGTGGTGGTGGATTCATATTAGGTTTTACCGAAGATCTTGATACTGCTAAGAAAAAGTTGTCAGATTATCAACTTGATGTTATCCACAGATTCTAAATCAAATTCTTCTATAAGCCCATTAGTTAAAATGCTGGCTCTTCTTTCAATTGTAAGATGGTATAATGTATTATTAATCGTTATTAGTTTATATCTGACTCAGATTTTCATATTTAACAATGGAGAAAATATTTTAGAAACTTTATTAAACCTTCCAATCCATATTTATACTTTGACAATTGTATTTATAACTATGGGCGGATATTTAATTAATGGATTTTATGATTTTGAAAAAGACTTAATAAATCATCCTGAAACTACATATTTTGGGAGATTAGTTAGTAAAAAAACTTGTTTAAACACTTATGTTATATTAACTTTTTTAGGGGTTTCAATGGCTGCTTTAATAAGCAAAAAAGTTTTATTATTTAACTTGCTTTTAGCATTTGGATTGTGGCTTTATTCTCATAAACTAAGGAAAAAACCTCTTACAGGAGAGGTTAGTGCAACCTTTTTAACCATCAGTTCATTTATTGGATTATATGTATTTAATAATCTTGAGTTAAATAAAACACTTTTATTATTCGTTACCTATATTTTCACTATTGATCTTACTAGAGAAATTATTAAAAAAATGGTTTCTTTAAAAGGAGATTTAATAGTTGGTGAAAAAAGCATTCCAATTTTATTTGGGATAAGATTTTCTAAATACATTATTTTATCACAAATGATTTTTTCATTGTTATCCATAATCACAATAATTCCATTTATAATAGAAAAAAAAATAGCTATATACTTTATAATAGCAATGGGTATTATTTTATTCAGTATTTTTCTGCTATATAAAGCAAAAACACCTTCTCAGTTCAATAAAATCAATACTGCATATAAAATATTGTTAATGCTAGCTATTTTTTCAATTGTACTATACTAAAATGAAAAAACAATTATTAATATTATTGGTTTTACTAAACGCTTGTAATCAAAAACAAATGAGCAAAAAAATTACTCCTCCTATTTGTGAGAAAAAAAACAAAGATTTAACCATACATGAACATGTAAGAACTGACCCATATTATTGGTTAAATGATAGAGATAATTCTGATGTTATTGATTATCTCAATAAAGAGAATGAATACACAAAAAAAATACTTGAACCAACCGAAATTTTTCAAAAAAAACTGTTCAAAGAATTAAAATCAAGAATAAAAGAAGAAGACCAAAGTGTTCCCTACTTTTATAATGGATATGAGTATTGGAGAAAATATTCTAAAGGAGATGAACATGCAGTACATTTTAGAAAAAAATCAGGAAGCAATAATGATGAAATTATAATTGATGGTAATAAATTAGCTAAAGGTTTTGACTATTTTGACTTGGGAGATTTTGACATTAGTCCTAACAATGAAATACTTGCCTACTCCTCTGACACTTTATCTAGAAGAATTTATAATATAAATTTTAAAAACCTTTTAACTGGTAAATTATTAAATGAAACTATTGAAAACACCACTGGATCAATGGCTTGGGCTAATGACAACAAAACAGTTTTTTACACTAAACAAGATGAAAAAACATTAAGATCATTTCAAATTTACAAGCATACTATAGGTACTGATCCAAAAAATGACACATTAATTTTTGAAGAAAAAGATGAAACTTTTTATTGTTATGTATACAAATCAAAATCTGAAAAATATATTATAATTAACTCTTCAAGTACCCTAAGCGATGAGTATAGAATAATTGATGCTGACCAACCTAATGAAGAAGCAAAAATTTTTCAGCCCAGACAAAGAGGTTTAGAATACAGTATTTTTCATCAGCAAAATAAATTTCTCATTTTAACTAATAAAGATCACTCCAATTTCTCTCTTATGAGTTGTAATGCTGAGTCAACAGACACATCTCACTGGGAAACCATTATTGAAGGAAAAGATGATATTCTTCTTGAAGATTTAGAACTTTTTAATGATCATTATGTCCTATCTGAAAGATCAAATGGCCTAATGAAGTTGAAAATATACTCTTATAATGAAGATAAATTTCACTACATTGAATTTGATGAACCAACCTATGTTATTCAATCAGCAATTAATCCTGAAATGAATACCAACAAACTTAGATTTGGGTACAGTTCTTTGGTGAATTCTGGTTCAATTTACCAATACGATATGGATTCAAAAGAAAGAAAACTACTCAAACAAAAAGAGGTTGTTGGTGGTTATGATGCCAGTCAATATGAATCTAAAAGATTGTGGACTAAAAGTAGAGATGGTGTAAACATCCCTATGTCTATGGTATATAAAAAAGGAATTAAGTTAGATGGAAATAATCCACTTTTACTTTACGCCTATGGCTCATATGGTTATAGTATAGATCCTTATTTTAGCTCAAACCGCCTATCTCTTCTTAATAGAGGTTTTATTTTTGTTATTGCTCATATTAGAGGTGGTGAAGAATTAGGCAGATCATGGTATGAAGATGGTAAACTTTTGAAAAAGAAAAACACTTTTAATGATTTTATAGACTGTGCTAATTATTTAATTTTAGAAAAATACACATCATCAGAACATATCTATGCAGCCGGAGGAAGTGCTGGTGGATTACTAATGGGTGCTGTTTTAAATATGGAGCCAACTCTTTTTAATGGAATGCTGGCTCAGGTACCTTTTGTAGATGTAGTTACAACCATGCTTGACGAAAGTATTCCACTAACAACAGGTGAGTATGATGAATGGGGGAATCCCAATAATAAAGAATATTACGATTACATTTTATCATATTCGCCATATGATAATGTTGAAAAAAAGAATTACACCAACTTATTAGTTACTACTGGACTACATGATTCTCAAGTTCAATATTGGGAACCGGCTAAATGGGTGGCTAAATTAAGAGATTACAAAACTGATGATAATATATTATTACTTCACACCAACATGAAAGCAGGTCATGGCGGATCTAGTGGAAGATTTGAATATCTTAAAGAAATTGCGCTAGAATATGCATTTATTATGCATTTAGAAGGTTTATCCAAATAGTATTTTTAAAATACTATTCATGACTTTATCTGGAGATTTATCATTGGTGTTTATAATATATTTTGCTTTATTATAAACTTCTTTTCTATTTGAAATAAGATTTGAAATATCTCCTTTTTTAGAACTAAACAAAGGTCTTCCTGATTGAATGGGAATTCTTTTTAGGATAGATTGTTCATTAGCCTCTAAATACAATGTAATGCCTAAACGATTTAATTTGGAACTATTATCATTATAAATTGGCAGACCTCCTCCAGTTGAGATTACAGCATGCGTTTTAGGTAAATCAGTAATAATATTGCGTTCTAATTTTCTAAAATATGATTCACCTTTTTGGTTAAAAATGTCATCTACAGACATTCCTTGTTGGTTTTCAATAAGCCGATCGGTATCTATAAAAGTAAAGTTTAAATAAGAAGAAAGCAATTGCCCTACTGTTGTTTTGCCACTTCCCATCATCCCAATAAGAATAATATTAGACGTTATACTATTCTTTTTCAACTGGATTATTTAGCATTTTCAAATAATTAACAACTTGAAGTATATATTCGTTATAATCATTTATATCAATGTCAATCATCATATCGTAATAACTTTCATTATATAAAGAATAATTACCTACTTTAAAAGAAGATTTTGAATAATGTAAAATAAACCTTAATGGTATAACATCTTCTTTAGACAGGTCCAATAAAATATCAAATCCATCATTAATAAAATTGCGAACTTCAACATTATTTGGGAAACAAAATAAGTTTAAATCATCAATCTTAAAATAATCAAAACCCAATTTACTTTTAAGGTAAAAAGGGTCTTCTTTATATGGAAAATAAGCAAGAATCTTAATTTCAGGAATTGAAAATTCCTTTTTTAGGAAGTTAATTAGCTTTAAAACTTTATCATAATCTTCTTTATTATTGATTAAGCATAATATACCTAAAGATTTAGCATTAAAAATATTACAGGATTTTACTTGTCTTTTAGATGATTTTTTCAAAAGACGATTTAGAACTTTCTGACCAATAAACTTTTTTAACCCATAAAAAGAATACATAATATTAAGATTATGCACATAAATTTATAAAAGATCAAAATTGAATCTCACCTTGAATTGGAGGGTTTTCCTCTACTGAATGTTGATTAACCTTTATCATATCTAAAAACTCTTCTTCAACAACCAACTTAATTTCAAGTTTTTTTGCCTTATTTAATTTTGAAGGGCCCATATTTTCACCACAAATAATCATATCAGTTGAAGATGAAACAGAACTAATATTTTTACCTCCATTAAGCTCAATTAATCGTTTAATTTCATCTCTAGAAACAATATTAAACTTTCCAGAAACAACTATCTTTTTATCTTTTAATAAATCAGTAGATAATTCATCCTTAATTTTTGCTTTTTCAAAATTTAGCCCAAACCCAATCAATTGATCGATAAGCTCATTATTAATGGGGGACTTGAAATAATCAATTATTGATTCTGCAATTTTATCTCCAATCTCATCCACATTGACCAAAGTATCAAAATCTGCAATTCTTAAGGATTGTATATTCTCAAAATGATTGGCTAATTTCTTAGCCACTGTTTCACCAACATAGCGTATTCCTAATGCAAAAAGTAATTTGTGAAAAGGAACAACTTTGGAAGCTTCAACTCCATTAACTATATTTTCAGCAGATTTTTCAGCCATTCTTTCCAATGGCAAAATATCTTCTTTTTTTAAATTATATAAATCAGCAACATTAGCTATTAAACCAGCATTAAATAATAAATCAATCGTTTCCTCACCAACACCATCAATATTCATTTGTTTTCTTCCTACAAAATGAGATATTTTACCCTTTATTTGGGGAGGACAATCATTACTATTAATACAATAATGTTGTGCTTCCCCTTCAAACCTAACTAATTCAGCATTGCATTCTGGACAACATTTAATATAATCTAAAGGCAATTGATTTTTATTTCTTTTAGTAAAATCAACAGCAATAATTTTTGGTATTATCTCACCGCCCTTTTCAACAAAAACAGTATCCCCAATTCGTAAATCTAATTTGAGTATTTGATCGGCATTATGAACACTTGCTCTTTTAACAACTGAACCACTAATTTCAACAGGCTCTAAGTCAGCAACTGGTGTAATTGCTCCAGTTCTACCAACTTGATAAAATACATTTTTTACTAAAGTAGAAACTTGCTCAGCTTTATACTTAAAGGCAATGGCCCATCTTGGTGACTTAGCGGTATTTCCAATTAATTTTTGCAATGAAAGCTCGTTTACTTTAACCACAATTCCGTCAATGTCAAAAGGAAGGTCGTTTCTAGACTTTTCCCAATAATTAATAAAAGACATCACCTCATCAATAGTTGAAACTGATTTAACATAATTTTTATCTAAAAAAGGTGTTTTAAAGCCCCATTTTTTCAATAATTCATAATGTTCATAAGCTGAATTTGTGACAGAATTATCTAAAAAAAGTGCATATAAGAAACAATCTAATTTTCTTTTGGCAACTTCAGAAGAATCTTGAAGTTTTATACTTCCTGAAGCTGTATTTCTTGGATTAGCAAAAAGTTGTTCTCCATTAGCTAAACGTTCTTTATTTAATAAGTCAAAAGCTGGCCTGGGAAAAATAATTTCACCTCTGACTTCCAGTTTTTCTGGATAATTACCTATCAATGATAAAGGAATAGATGTAATGGTTCTGACATTTGCAGTAACGTCTTCCCCGCTTACACCATCTCCTCTTGTAAGAGCCCTTACTAATTGTCCATTTTCATATATAAGACTTATAGCAACACCATCATATTTTAATTCACATAAATAAGTAAATGTATTATCAATTAACTTAGAAACTCTTGAATCAAAATCGACTATATCTTCTTTTGAGTAACTATTTGACAAAGACAACATTGGAAATTGATGCTTAACAGAATTGAACGATTTTGTTATGTCACCCCCTACTCTTTTAGATGGTGAATTAACATCTTCATATTCAGGATGTTTCTTTTCAAGTGTATCTAGCTCGCACATTAAATTATCAAATTCAAAATCCGAAACCAAAGAAATATTTAGAACATAATAACTGTGATTGTATTTATGCAATAGTGTCCTTAACTCTTTTATTCTTAGTAAACTCATAAATTTATATTGATGCTGTCACAATTCTATTCTTTCCTTGTAAATCTTGAAAAAGTAAAACATTGGAATAATTTAAATCTGATAATAAATTTACAATTTGATCTCCATATTCTTCATGAATTTCAAAATAAATTTTACCGTTTTTATTTAATATTTTAGTCCCCATTTCAGCAATTATAGAATAAAACATCAATGGATTGTTATCAGGGACAAAAAGTGCAGAATGAGGTTCATAATCAACAACATTAGGACTCATACTAGAAAGTTCCTTTTTTGGTATATAAGGAGGATTACTTACCAAAATATCAATTGAATCTAAAGGAAATGATGAAGCAAAAACATCTTGATGAATAAAATCGACATCAATACCTAATCTAGCTGAATTTTCTTGTGCTACTTTAATTGCTTTAATTGAAACATCAGTTCCTATACAATTTAAATGAGGAAATTTATATTTAACAGCTAGAGGAATACAGCCTGAACCAGTACCAATATCCAACAAAGTATTAGCATTAGATAAATCATTAACTATTATTGAAACTAATTCTTCCGTTTCTGGTCTTGGAATTAAAACATCTCCATTGACTTTAATTTCTAAATCATAAAAACTTACATAGCCTAAAATATGTTGAATAGGTCTATTTAGTTTCAATTCTAAAATAGCATGATTTAAAAAATTCAAAAATTCACTATCTGAAAAGTTTTCTTGATTTAATACATAATCAATTTTTTGCCATTTTAAAATCTTATAAAGTATCTGAAAAAAAAAATAATCTATTTCACGTGAAGAAAAAACATCATTCAAGGATTGATGAAAATGTTTTTTTAAAGATTTATAAGATTCCATATTATAAATAAATGTAAAAATTTTGTGAAATGCGAATCTTTTTACAATGCATGCATATGATAAAAATTTTTATTAAATTTGATTGAATTCAAAACATAAGAATACAATGAACAAAAAAGGAGCTGATTTTCTAACTAAAAAAACTCTACCATCAGAGGTTTTCATCCCAGAAGACTGGAATGAAGAACAACTGATGTTAAAAGAAATGATTCATGATTTTCTTAAAAAAGAGATTCACACCTTACCAGAAGAGCTCGATGCTTCTAAGGACTTAGATTATATTTCTGGACTTCTTGATAAAAGTGCTCAACTAGGCCTTTGCGGATTAGCCATTGAAGAGAAATATGGAGGAACAGATCTAGACTTTAATACAGGATTACTTTTCACTGAAGCTATGGCCCCGGGTTTTTCATTTGCCACTACAATTGGTGCTCATGTATCTATAGGATCACTACCAATAGTGTATTACGGAAATGACGAACAAAAGAAAAAATACTTACCTAAAATTGCTACTGCTGAATACAAAGCTGCTTACGCCCTTACTGAACCTGGAGCAGGATCGGATGCAAATTCAGGAAAAACTAAAGCTACGTTTAGTAATGATAGAAAATATTATTTATTAAATGGACAAAAAATGTGGATTACAAACGCTGGTTTTGCTCATATTTTTATTGTTTTTGCAAAAATTGAAGATGACAAAGATTTATCGGCATTTATTGTAGAAAAAACTTTTGGAGGAATCACACTTGGAGATGAAGAAAAAAAGCTAGGAATAAAAGGTTCATCAACTAGACAGGTGTTTTTTAATGAATGTCCTGTCCCGTTAGAAAACTTATTGGGTAAAAGACAAGAAGGATTTAAAATTGCTTTAAACATTCTTAACTCTGGTAGAATAAAATTAGCTGCGGGATCAATTGGAGGAATAAAATTCGCATTAAATAAAAGCATTACTTATAGCTCTGAAAGAATACAATTTGATAAAAGCATAAATAAATTTAGCGCTATTCAACACAAAATTGGAGAAATGGTCAGACTTATTTTTGCGTCTGAATCTGCTATTTATAGAACTGGAAAGAATATTGATGATAAAGAAAAAGAATTAGAGAATCAAAACCTGCCAAAAAATGAAACCAAACTTAAAGCATTAAGAGAGTTTGCCATTGAATGCGCTATATTAAAAGTGTACAGCACTGAAGCTTTATCCTATGGAGTGGATGAAACACTTCAAATTTACGGTGGAATGGGTTACAGTACTGAAGCTGGTGTTGAAATGGGATATCGTGATGCAAGAATCACAAGAATATATGAAGGGACAAATGAAATTAACCGAATGTTATCTTTTGCCGAATTGATGAAAAGAGCTTTTAAAAGCAAAGAAATAAACCTACAAAAAGCAGGAAGATCAATTCCTAAAATAGTTTTTAAAAGATCATTGCCATTTCAAAAATTAACCACTTACAAAATTATTGAAAATTTTAAAATGCTTTTTTTAATACTTACCAGTTATACAGGAAAAGCATTTGGAATGAAGTTGGCTGATGAACAAGAAATAGTTATGGACTTAGCAGATATAATGGGAGAAGCATATATAGCTGAGTCTGTATATCTTAGAATTGAAAAATTAAAAGAAAAAAATGTTTCTCAAAGTGAGATTGAATTAAAGGAAAGTGTACTGAATCTTCAACTTTATGTTGCTAATCAAAAAATTATTCAAAAGGCAAACATCATAATCGACAGCTTACCTAACACAAAAAATAGATCATTAAGGTTTATAGTTAAAAGACTCACTCCTCAACTTGCTATAAACCCAACTGAAACAAGAAGAAACATAGCTAAACATATGATAGAAAATGGGGAATACACATGGTGATATTAACCACTTCTTCTTAACTCATCAACTACATCAGGAATAACATTTATAACTTTAAAAAAAGTTGACAAATCTTCATCAGATAATTTAGTTTTTATTGCATCTTCAAATGAAAAAAGACGTTTGGAGGCTATATCTCTTAAAGATAAACCATGATCGGTTAAACATATAAACACTTTTCTTTTATCATTTTTATCTCTTCTTTTATATATGGCTCCTTTCTTTTCAAGCGATTTCAAAATTCTTGAAAGACTATTAGGCTCCATACTCATTCTTGGTGCAATTTTAGTAACAGGTGTTCCATAAGTATCATTAATTGTTAACAAAACAAATGCCATAGACAAAGTTACTCCCCTACTGTTAGCTTGATCGTTATATAATTTATATAACTCAAGCCAAGATGATCTTATTTTATTTACAACAACCTTCTCAGCTATTTTTTCATAATTATCCATAAAGATCAAATATTAAAAATTTAATTCACATTGCATTGAATAAATTAAAAAATTAACATATAAATATTTTTTTTCATCTAAAAATTGTTTTTAATTATATAATTTACTTTACTTTACAATGCGCGCATAGTTTAATTAAAAGGAATATGATCACACATTAACAAAAAAAATGAAAGAAAAAATTGTCTTAATAGATGGATGTAGAACACCATTTCTAAAATCTGAAACTGATTTTTTAAACACAATGACCTATGAATTAGGTCAATTAGCTATTAAAGGTTTGTTAAATAAAACTGGAATTGACCCAAAAATTATTGATAGTGTAGTTTTAGGATGTGTCATATCAACTTTAAAAACAAGTAACATTGCTAGAGAAGCAGCTCTTACTGCAGGAATTCCGCATACAACACCATGTCATACTGTTACACAAGCCTGTATTTCTGCCAATAGAGCAATAGTTTCTGCTATTAATGAAATTTATACTGGACATGCTGAAATCGTAATTGCTGGTGGTGCTGATAGTGCATCAGAAACACCTATTGGATATAAAAAAGCAATGAGAACAAAACTCATGAAAGCCAATAAAATTAAATCTTTTGGGGACACACTTAAATTCATAAGTAAACTAAGATTAAAAGATTTTTTACCAGAAACACCATCCATAACTGAATTTACCACAAACCGAACTATGGGTCAAGACTGTGACATAATGGTAGCAAAACATGGAGTAACAAGAACAGAACAAGATAAAATGGCTATTGTTTCTCATAATTTAGCAGCAAAGGCTTGGGAAGAAGGGCACCATGAAAAAGAAGTAGTTCCAGTTCAAATACCACCAAAATTTAAATTCATTAATAAAGACAATGGGATTAGGCCAGGTTCAAAAATTGAAAAACTAGCTAAACTAAGACCAGTATTTGACAAAAAACATGGAACACTTAATGCCGCAAATTCTTCATTTTTAACTGATGGAAGCGCAGTAGTATTATTAATGACAGAAAGCAAAGCCAAAGAATTGGGGCTTAAACCTAAAGCAGAGATTATTGATTATAGTTTTACAGGACAAAGACTTGAAGATGAACTTCTACTAGGTCCAGCTTTTGCAATGTCAAAAGTACTTGATAATGCTAATTTAAAACTAGAAGATATTGATGTTTTTGAAATTCATGAAGCTTTTGCTGGACAAGTTTTAGCAAATATTAAATGTCTAGACAGTGAAGATTTTTGTAAAGAAAGATTAAAAAAAGGTGAAAAAGTAGGAAAAATAGATATGTCAAAAGTAAATCAGTGGGGAGGCTCTTTATCTAT